>Ga0256831_1001823_pt1 | contig 11222 bp, 6 predicted proteins | sample 132544metaG_FD_189087 | JGI IMG/M metagenome (GOLD analysis project Ga0256831, IMG submission 189087) | Hydrothermal vent microbial communities from Lau Basin, Pacific Ocean - 132-544 | ecosystem: Environmental > Aquatic > Marine > Hydrothermal vents | place: Pacific Ocean: Lau Basin | collected... | reverse complement strand
GCCTAAAAGAGGCAATAATATTAATGGCAGTATAAAGGGGGCAAAACGCAAATTCGAGTGAAGCATAAGCTTTTTATACATATTGAATCCTTTAACCTGTATATTAAATATACAGGTTAAACATACTGGTTATGGTTTTAAATAGATGCTGTACTCAAGAGTATAGAGCGAACGATCAATGATATCCATAAATCAAACGTAACTATTCAACGTGTCTAGATTTTGCCACAGTTCAATGCACAATAGCTTCGCTACCTCAAAGAGGCGTACGGAGAATGTGAGCATATACAAATATGTGACCATTCCCAGGTTCCCCTTGAGGGTAGAGTACGAAAATAACCCATTCTCTTTAACAAAAAGGGGGGTAAAAGATGAATATGCTGAGTAGTTACAACCAAACAATAAAAAGGAAGGTAACTATCAATTTTTATTGAAATACCTGTTTTCTGTGTTGTGGAAAAATCAAAAAAACATGGAAGAAAATGAGTTATTCTATTTACTCGTCAGGATTCACTGCAATCAGGTGAGAACTTTGTTGTGACAATTCTGAGCACGACTAAAACCGAAACAACAAAAATACTCATAAAAACTTCACTCATACTGTATTCTCTATACCAGAGGCTTATTAACTCACCAATCAATACGACAAGAGCCACATCTAAAATAAATGTTACTTTTACTCGCCCCATAAATAGATAAGCCTGGAAAACTCTTATAAGCTCAAGTGAAGCCAGAATGATGACTATATCCTTAATCATTATTTCTGCCCCATGAGACCATTTATCAGGAAAAGAGTGATATAGGGTCAGCAATAAATTAATTAATCCTGCGGCCATCCAGAGATAAATAGCCATCATAAAAATTCCTATAAAAAAGCCTACAATTCGTAAGTGCCAGTCATGATCTAAAATAAATGTTTGATAGACTGGAAGAGTATTCGGTTTTTTATTGTTCATTGTTGCAGTCCAAAATAAAAATTAGAGCTTACAACTCTATTATTACAGTGATATGAAGACTACTGAAATGATAATCCCCCCTCAAGAAAAAGGCTTACCAAAAGCACCCCGAAAATTCTACACCAACCTGATAAAATCCATGGTGTATAAATAATGCAGTTAAGCTGCAGATTATTTTCTGTCTGAAGTATAATTTTCACTCTGAGAATTGAACTCATTGTTTCTTTTCTAGGAGCTGTTGATCTTTCAGCCTGGAGAAATATGATTAATGTTAGAAATGTGAATACTGACATTGAAGAGAAGATTTGTGTGAAATAAAAAATTCCCTGTTTAAAATAACTCATCCTACGTTAGCTTTCCGGGCTACAGGTAACAAAAACAAGTAGACTATTGGCGATTCTGATTAAAAGTAAAGCCTGCTTTTTTCATTTTCTCTACAATTTTGACCGCATTTTTGTTTCCATTGTCTGAAAGCTGGAAGATTTGCTTAGCAATAGAATCGAGTTGTAAACGGACTTTTTTAGCCTCCAGAAAAATGCTTTTCTGTTGTTCAAGTCGTTCTTGCAATACCAGACGATCGTTAATCTCCTGAAAAACCTGCCCTCCAATTATCAGTATTACTGATAAAGTAAGCCCCTGCTCACTGGAAATCCATGATTGATGCTTATCTCTGGCTGAGGATATCTCTATTATTTTTCTTCTTTATTACCCTATTGTCTTTTGATTTGTATCTGATGTTAGCATAAAATGATTTCAAGTGATAAATGTCCAAAATCATCATTCCCCAATTTCACCTATATCGGTAAATTTAACAAATAGGCTATTAAGTGGTCCTGATAAAAAATCTGACAATTCAACTCTTTATTGCAGCTTTAGTGGCTCTAGTTGGCTGGATTTCTCATTTTTATCGATTTCCTCAACATGAAGTGCCCTTGCTGGTTCTTGGCCCGGGTATTATTCTGGGTTTTTTATATCGCATGGGATATCGGGTTATTCCTGCCTTATTTGTTGGTTTATTTGCCTGCCACTTCCAGCTTATTGGTTATCGCTTTCTTATTTCATTCTGGCTATCAGGTTCCATGCTGCTCTCAGGATGGCTATCCTTACTCTACATACATCATTTTTTTAGTGATGAGCTGATTGATCGACCCGTTCATAACTATCTGCACTTTTATGTTGCTGCGATGCTGGTAGCCCCCATTAGTAATTTATTACTGAATATTCCTTTAGTTTTCCTGATTGATCGTGTGGATATCTTTGAGGATATTCGCCTGTTTATTTTTTCCTATGGTTTTGGTCATGCCATGGGTGCACTGGTCTTTGCACCGGCTATTATATTATTTGGCAGGCGATATCATCTCCAACATGCCTATGCTGATTATTCTTCGGTCAGGATGGAGAAAGCAATCTGGCTGGTAACCGCCTTACTGTTGGTGCTACTAACTTTAACCTTAGGGAAGTATTACTCTTTTGCCGGTTTACTGGATGCTGAACTGCTATTATTTCCAATGATAGTCTGGAGTGCATTGCGTCTGGGTGTGGTCTTTACCAATATTGCTGTGGCTATTATTTCGTATACAGTCTTTACCTTTCATTTTTTTGGTCTGGCTGGTACATCAGGAAACATGAACCCACCCCAGGTTTTAGGTATGCTGCTGCTGATTATTACTCTGGCTGTATTAGGACAGCTGGTGGCAGCAACCACGTTGGAGCGCCGCAAAAAAGAATTTATGTTAGAAAAAACCGCTCTGCATGATCCGATAACCGGATTACCCAATGTATTGTATTTGCGTAAAAGTATGGAAGCTATCAGTCAAATTAATCAGCCTTCAAAGAATAGTCATATGTTGGGCTATATTTCAATTTGTAACTATGAGGCATTATTGCAGGGTTATGGTATAGAAGCTCGAAATGCACTCTATTGTCAGTTTGGTGGCTTTTTACAATTCGAAGCGGGTTCAGACATCAAGATTTATCGAGTCAGTGGTCCGGTATTCGTTCTGTTATTAGAAAATAATATGGATGAACAAGCCCTTAAATTCATGCATCACCTGGCTGAAAGGATTAATCAGTTTCATTTTATCTGGGATGAACATCCTTTTCACATCAATGCTGTTTCTTCACTGGTACCGGTAAATTATACCTCTGGTGAATTACATGGCCCTATTGAACATGCCAGTGCATTAGTTGAAAATGCCTATAAAATGGGACATATTGGGCGTGTTATTATAAATGATGAAGATAAAAATAAGACACATCGCAAAGTTCGAGCTGACTGGTTAGGAAAAATTAATGAAGCTCTGGCAAATGATCAGTTTATCCTGATTGGGCAACCTATCGTTCCTATTGATACCCGTGGTGGTCTATCTGCCAAATTTTCTTTTGAAATATTATTGCGCTTACAGGGAAGTGACGGCAACCTGGAAATGCCAGATGATTTTATACCTTATGCTGAAAGTTTCAATTTGATGCCAGTTGTTGACCGGTGGGTTATAAGACAGGTATTGCAGTGGCTGTCATCTGAAGAAGTGGATTTGCAGAAAATTGGCACATGTTCAATCAACCTTTCTGGTCAGTCTGTTGCCGATCCAAAGTTGTGTTCAGATATTAAAAAATTATTGCAGGAATATCAGGTGGCGGCAAATAATATTTGTTTTGAAATAACGGAAACAGCTGCTATTGCCAATATGAGCAATGCCACAACGCTTGTGACTCAGTTACAGCAATTAGGTTGCTCTGTTGCTCTGGATGATTTTGGCAGTGGCTTATCATCCTTTGAGTATCTGAAAAAACTTCCTGTGAATATTTTGAAAATAGATGGTGAATTTATTCACAATATGCCGCAATCAAAAACAGACTATGTGATTGTCGATGCTATCTGGAGAGTGGCAGAAACAATGGATCTGACTACCGTTGCTGAATATGTTGAGTCAGAAATCATTCTTAACTATTTGTCAGAAATGGGGGTCAATTATGCACAAGGTTATTATACAGGCAAGCCGGTAAACTTAGAAAAATTACAACAGCTGATAAATGAGTCAAATGGTTCATCTTAAATACAGTGCAGCTTATCAGAACCTTTTTCCGGATAGATTCTGAAGACATCGAAACGTTTTCCTGTTTAGCAGATTTCTGCTACGGGTTTGTCTTCAACCTATATAAATGATGTTTTATCCAGGAGCCTGTTGATCTTTCAGATGTTAAACATTTGCCAGATCACCATTGCTTTCCAGCCAGGCTTTGCGATCAGAAGCCCGTTTTTTTGCCAGCAGCATGTCCATCATCTGAAAGGTTGCATCGTCCTCTTCAACGGTTAGGCGAACCAGCCGACGGGTATCAGGGGCAATGGTTGTTTCTCTTAATTGCAGCGGGTTCATTTCTCCCAGACCTTTAAAACGCTGAACATTAACCTTTCCGCGAATTTTTTCTGCCTTAATACGATCCAGCACCCCTTTTTTTTCAGATTCATCCAGGGCATAAAAGACCTGCTTGCCAACATCAATTCGAAACAGCGGCGGCATAGCTACATAAACATGACCGGCATCCACCAGAGACTTAAAATGACGCACAAACAGCGCACATAACAAGGTCGCAATATGAGCACCATCCGAATCAGCATCGGCTAAAATACAGACTTTTCCGTAGCGTAAACCTTTTAAATCACTTAAACCCGGCTCCACTCCAATGGCCACTGAAATGTCATGGACTTCATTTGAGGCCAGCACCTGAGAAGAATCCACTTCCCAGGTATTCAGAATTTTTCCGCGCAAGGGCATAATGGCCTGAAAAGTTCGGTCTCGTGCCTGTTTGGCTGAACCACCCGCAGAATCCCCTTCTACCAGAAATAGTTCGGTTTCATTAAAATCCGAAGAACTGCAGTCCGCCAGCTTACCCGGCAAAGCCGGTCCCTGAGTGATCTTTTTACGGACCACTTTTTTACCGGCTCTGATCCGCTGACTGGCTCGGCTGATCACCTGTTCTGCCAGTCGTTCTCCATCTTCTATATGCTGATTCAGCCACAGGCCAAAGGCATCTTTTACCACCCCCATAACAAATGCCGCACATTCCCGTGAGGACAGACGCTCCTTAGTTTGGCCGGAAAATAGCGGATCCTGTAATTTAACCGACAGGATATAACAGCAACGGTCCCAGACGTCATCCGGGGTAATCTTAACGCCCCGGGGTAATAAATTGCGAAACTCACAAAATTCCCGAATAGCTTCAGTCAGGCCGGTACGTAAACCATTAACATGGGTACCGCCCTGAGGAGTAGGGATCAAATTGGCATAGCTTTCTGTCACCGGTGTACCGTCTTCTGCCAGCCATAATAATGCCCATTCAGCCTGTTCATTATTGCCTTCCAGTTTTCCGGTAAAAGGAATTGCCGGAATAGTTTCTTTTTCTTCTATGGCATCAAGAAGATAATCGGACAGGCCGTTTTCGTAGTACCAACGCTCACTTTCACCACTATTCTCATCTTTGAAATTAATTTCCAGTCCCGGACAGAGTACGGCCTTGGCCCGCAGGGCATGTTTTAAACGGGGTACGGAAAATTTAATGGTATCAAAATACTTTTTCTCCGGCCAGAAGCGCACTGTGGTACCAGTATTTCGTTTGCCGACTTCACCTGTTTTTTCCAGTGCATGAGTTTTATCGCCATGAGCAAAGGCCATATAGTATTCTTTACCCATTCGACGTACCCAGATTTCAAGTTTATCCGACAGAGCATTGACCACTGATACACCGACGCCATGTAAACCGCCGGAAAACTGGTAATTATCATTAGAAAACTTAGCGCCGGCATGCAGACGAGTCAGGATCAGCTCAATACCGGGTATTTTTTCTTCCGGGTGGACATCCACCGGCATTCCCCGGCCATCATCCTTTACCGACAGGGAGCCGTCTTTATACAATATGACATCAATTCGTCTGGCAAAGCCTGCCATTGCCTCGTCAACACTATTATCAATAACTTCCTGAGCCAGGTGATTGGGGCGTTCGGTCTGAGTATACATACCGGGACGGCGCTGTACCGGTTCCAGACCATTTAATACTTCAATATCCTGCGCATCATAAGAACTTGCTGCCATATGTATTTCGTTACCCTTAAGTGGTGATGTTATGTAATTGGACTAACTGATGGCTTTAGTAATCAGCGGAACCAGTGCTTCAGGCAATTTGACTGCACCGGAAAGAGCAAACTGCTGACCTTTTTCAGACATTTTTTTCCAGGTTCTCAGGATAATATCTATCCATTTTTCTTCATCATATTCGGGGTGCCTGTTTACAAACCCTGTCATATAATATTCAATAAACACCAGCGCGGCAACATCTTCAACTAATTGTGTATCGCTACTGCTCTTCAGAGATTTTTTGCCAATGGCCTGCCTGGCCCGCTCAACATCTTCCTCGGAATAGCCTGCTATTAACAGCAAGTCACTGGCAGTATCAGCATGAAATTTGTACAACCCGGTACGCCACTGATGGTAACCTTTGCGATCCATCGGATAAGCATCACGGGGTGATTTCCAGCGCTGGATATGCTGGGCCCGTATGGCCAGTTTCATTAGCTCATCGGTATCCGGTGCAAAACGTTCCAGCATATCTGCCATACGATGACCGTACAGCAGCTCTTTAGGCTGGTTTTTACCGCCATCACTTTCCTGATTGGGATCCTGCTGGTTTGCCGAGTCAATTAACTCAACAGCCCGATTATATTTTGATTGTGTCATAACTTAGTATCGCTCCTTATCTGTATGGCATTATATATCTATTATCCTAAATAAATCAGTTGAATCATAGCAGGAGCGATCACCAAAAGCAGGCTCCATAAGGGGAGGTGCTGAAGATTCAGTGCATTGGGCGATCGCAGTAGGTGCAACTGATTTATTTAGGATTATAACGCCGGGTATACAAGGAACAGCTCCACTCCCATACATTACCAAGGACATCATAAATAGTAATGAACAAGTTAATTTATTTTTCATAAAGCAGCTGAACTATTATGAGAGGATACCTCAAAGGATATGCAGCAGGTTTTAGCTGGACATTTAAAAAGAACGGTCAAATGCGGCTTCAATAGTACTTTTAAAGATTTTTTCCGTACTGGATTTTGCTTCGATTGTTTTTATAAACGAATTATAGGATTTAATAGATTTTACCAGATAAGCCTGAATCGGCTCTTTAATGCCTTTTAATTTTAAGGGCGGTGTAGGAATGACAGTAATTTTGTCTTTTATCATATTGTAGGTAGCATGGCTGATTAAAATAGCATCGTGTTTTGCCAGATGCTCAAGACGATTGGCAATATTGACATTACCTCCAACCAGGGTAAAGTCTCGTCGGGAATGCTGGCTGCCAATATCACCCAGGATAACATGCCCGGAATGAATTCCAATACGCATATGAAAGTCCAGTCCAGTGCTTTTTCTTAGTTCCGGCAGAGCTTTAAGCATCGCAGCAGCAGCACAGACGGCTCTAAATGCACCTTCTTCCTGCAGACCAAATGAAGAAAATATACCATCCCCTAAAAATTTATCAATAGTAGCATCAAAAAACATCAGTTCTTCCACCATACGATCAAAGTACAGATTCAAAAAATCGACTACTTTTCTCGAACTTAATTGCTCAGAAATTCGAGTGAACTGAACAATATCAGAAAACAGTAAAGTCCGGAATTTATCCTCAGCAATAGGCTTATTAATATTTCTATTACCCATGGCAATATGGGATACCACCGGATCAGAAAGATAATGACTCATTGCATTCTGATGTTGTTTTAGACGGGATTCTGCCAGAACCCGTTCCACTTCAGCAATCATTCTATCAGGTGAAAAGGGTTTGGTAATAAAGGCCTGGATTCCCATAGAACGGATCTTGACCTGATCGACTCTGGAATTTTTACTGGTCTCAATAATAATAGGTAAATGGCAAAATTGACTGGATTGCCTGATCCGGGCACAAAGTTCCAGACCATTAACATAAGGCATATCATAATCAGTAATGACCAAATCATAAGTCTGAGTAGTTAATTTTTCCCAGCCGGACAGACCATCGGTGGCCACGTCTACTTGAAATCCCTGGATCTGCAGTGAATTTTTCATCTGATGCAGCATGGTTGCAGAATCTTCCACCACCAGAATATGTTCAGGCCGCCCAAGTGACTGTCTGGAATGCATCAAACGTTCAATGCGTGATAACAGCTCAGGCATCACCACTTTTCGAGTGGTTGAATGATCAGACTTTATAATATAGTCATCCGCGCCAGCATTAAAACCACTGATGATAGCCTGATCCGTTTGTTGCGAGGATAATAATAAAACCGGTATAGTTAAATTATCCTGCTGGCGGATAATACGACATAAGGTAATACCATCAATTAAGGGCATTTCAACATCACTAATAATCAGATCTATTTTCTGACTGCGAATGATTTTTAAAGCTTCTTCCCCATTAGTGGCTTCAATAACCTCATAGCCCTCCTGTTCCAGAGCCGGTAAAATCAGTTTGCGGGATGTTTTACTATCATCCACCAGCAGTAATCTTTTTTTTTCTTTAAATAAAGGATTAAGTACCTGTTCCAGTTCCTGTTTGCTGAACGGCACTTTGAGAAATTTATTGGCTCTGTGATCGATCGCCTGTTCACGATTTATGGTATTTGAAGAGATAAAAATCAGTCGGGTTTTTTTGAGATCAGGGTGGGCACGGATTTGATCGCACAAAGACAGACCATCAATTTTAGACAGCATGGCGCGAATGAAGATCAGATCAGGTTTATATTTCAGGATCTGCTTAAAATAGTCGGTTTCATTTGAATGAATAGCTTTAATGCTAAACTTATCGGTATCAAGCAATGAGCTGATCAGCCCATCAATAGTCGATGAGTCTGTCAACAATACGACGGCTTTTTTAATTTTATTATCCATTTCCCCCAGCCAGCATTAAAGACCTGCATTTAAAATATATACAATAAGCCCTGTAAATTCAATAAAATTGACAAAATGCGAACCAATACCTTAGAAAATTACAATTATTACGATTGTATACAGCAAAATCAGAAATCATATCCTAAAATAAACTCAGGATTCGAAGAAGAATTTTTCCCTCTTTTCCTTTATAATTCCGGGCTTTCAAAAAATTTCAGATCTCATTTTAATCGATAGCAAGCAAAGTAAATGGCCGTCAATAGTAAAAAAATACCCATAAACAATCTGCTGAAAGGTATGTACGTCTCCAGACTGGATCGCCCATGGATAGAAACATCCTATCCCATTGAAGGCTTTTATATCCAGAATGACGAAGATATTCGCAAGCTCAGCTCTCTTTGTAAATATATTTATATAGATGTGGACTTGACCCGTTTACGGGTTGATCCGCAGAAACTTCAGTTAAATGATAATCATACTCCCCAATTTACGGTTGAATCCGTAAAAGAAAAAATCTCTGAGCATATAAAAGCTAAATCCGACGGACCATCCAAAACCAGAATTCGCCGTTCTTCCAAACTTCTTTATACTGAGCGGGTAGCATTTGAAAAAGAGTTTAAAACCGCCAATAAACTTTATCAAACAATCTCTCATACCGCTGAAGAAGTCTTACAGAATGTTGAGTCTTCCGGACAAATTGATATCACAAAAGTGAACCAGATTGCCAGTGATATGGTTGACAGTATTATTCGCAATCCCGATGCTTTTTTATGGCTATCACGCTTAAAAGCCAAAGATACTCATACTCATAACCGCTCCATTCGAGCCACCATCTGGGGTATTGCGTTTGGCCGTTATCTGTCATTATCAAAAAAAGAACTGGATGAACTATCTATTGCTTTATTAGTTTCGAATATAGGCAAGGCTCGCCTGCCCCGCGAGTTACTTGAAAAAGCTGATAAACTTAATAGTGTAGAACGTTCTGTTTATCAGAAACACATCAGTTATTCTGTTAAATTACTCCGCCAGATGGGGTCTTTTTCTGCCACTATTGTCAATACTGTTGCATCCTATTGCGAGCGCTTTGACGGCAGCGGCTACCCTAGAAAACTACTGGGCAACAAAATTGCTTTTTCCGCACAAATTGCCGGTCTGGTCAGCTACTACGAAAAAATTACCAACCATCGAGATAGCAACAAATCTCTGGATGCTACCCGGGCTATGGAACATCTTTATAAACTCAGAGATACAAAGTTTCAAAGTGAGTTGATTGAAGAATTTATTCAATCCATTGGCATTTATCCTGCTGGTTCTCTTATTGAACTCAATTCCAGAGAAATTGCCGTTATTATTGAGCAGAATGCTGCGCATCGCCTGCTGCCCAAAGTGCTCATTTTAAGAGATGCTGACAAAAATCCCGTTAATACTTTTAAAATACTGGATCTCTCAGGCTTTGATAGCACAGATAAACATTGCCCTAAAATTATCAACAGTATTGCGCTGGGCAGTTATAATATTGATTCAAGTGAAATTCTTGATACTATCATAAAAACGGATAAAAGCTGGTTACTCAAACGGTTATTTTCATGACAAGCGTGAGAAAGAGCTAAAACCTAAATAAATCAACTGCTTCTCTCTGCAATAATTTTTGGCAAAAAAAAGCCTGTCCCGGAAATCCGGGACAGGCTTTTTGCTTACTATGACTAAGAACTACTTAGCAGGAGCAGCTGCTGGTGCAGCAGCTGCAGGTGCTTGAGCAGCCCATTGCTTCATTCTTTCTTCGTATGCTTTACGAGCAGCTTCCATTTTAGCTTGCTGCTGTTTTTGCATTTCCTGCATACGCTTCTTGTGAGCATCCATCTGAGCTTTCTGCTGTGGAGTAGGACCATTATTCATCATGGCAGGTGCTTGCTGAGGAGCTACAGGAGCTTGCATTGGTGCAGCATAAGGACGACCATAACCACCATAGCCATAAGGAGTGTTTGCATAGTTGTTACGACCATCAAAACGGCTGTTCATGTTATTGTAACCATTGTAGTTGCTGTAGCCATTACCATAAGCTGAACCACGAGTGTTACCTTTACCGCGACCGCGACCGCGACCTTTGATAGTGATTTCAACATCACCGTCCATGTCCGCATCACCGGAACCGTCGCCCCAGCCATTGCCATAACCATTGCCATAACCATTGTTATTCCAGTTATTAGCACCATAACCATTCCAGTTAGTATTGCTGTCACCATCGCCCCATGGACCCCAGGAACTACTGGCAGAAGCGGTCATAGATATAGTAGCAGCAGCAGCAATCGCAGCAGCAATTAATAATTTTTTCATTTTATAC
>Ga0256831_1001822_pt1 | contig 11222 bp, 7 predicted proteins | sample 132544metaG_FD_189087 | JGI IMG/M metagenome (GOLD analysis project Ga0256831, IMG submission 189087) | Hydrothermal vent microbial communities from Lau Basin, Pacific Ocean - 132-544 | ecosystem: Environmental > Aquatic > Marine > Hydrothermal vents | place: Pacific Ocean: Lau Basin | collected... | reverse complement strand
GGATCTGGTCCTTTGAACCACGGGCTCCGGAATCGGCCATAATATAGACGGAGTTAAAACTCTTGATTTCACGGACGCTGTTATCTTTGTCGCGCACGTATTGCACCGACATTTCATCCATCATCTCCTTGGTAATTTTGTCGGTTGCCTTTGACCATATATCTACAATTTTATTATACTTCTCTCCATCGGTTATTAAACCATCAGAATACTGTTTATCAACATCAGCCGCCTCTTTTTCCGATTCTTCAACAAACTCTTCTTTCCTGACAGGAATTTTCATGTCGTTGATGCAAATGGAGATACCGGCCCTGGTAGCATATTCGTACCCAAGATCTTTCAATCGATCCGCCAAAATAACAGTATCTTTTGTTCCGGCATGCCGATACGTGTAATCGATTATAAAGCCAAGTTCTTTCTTGGAAAGCTCCTTATTGACAAGAGCAAAGGGTATGGAGTCGGGCAGTAACTCACTGACTATGACCCGGCCGACGGTGGTCTTTACCATCTCACCCTTTATACGGACCGTTATCCCTGCCTGCATATGAACGGCATCATGGTCATAGGCGATTCGTACTTCTCCCTTCGAGGCAAAAACATTGCCTTCGCCCGTCACTCCATAGCGTTCCCTGGTCATATAATAGAGGCCAAGAACAATATCCTGGCTGGGAATAATAATAGGCCCGCCATTGGCCGGAGAGAGAATATTGTTGGTCGACATCATTAAAACCCTGGCCTCGACCTGGGCCTCCACCGACAACGGCACATGCACGGCCATCTGGTCACCATCAAAGTCGGCATTAAAAGCAGCACAGACAAGGGGATGCAATTGAATGGCCTTGCCCTCGATCAACACCACCTCGAAGGCCTGCATTCCGAGCCTATGAAGCGTCGGTGCCCGGTTAAGAATAATAGGATATTCTCTGACTATGTCATCAAGGACATCCCAGACCTCCTTCATCCCTTTTTCCACCATCTTACGGGCGCTCTTGATGGTGGTGACGAAACCAAGGCTCTCAAGACGATTGTAGATAAAGGGTTTAAAAAGCTCCAGAGCCATCTTTTTGGGCAGACCACATTGGTGCAGACGCAGATGCGGCCCGACCACGATGACCGACCTGCCGGAGTAATCGACTCGTTTCCCAAGCAAATTCTGACGAAACCGACCCTGTTTCCCCTTAAGCATATCGGAAAGGGACTTTAACGGCCGTTTATTGGGGCCGGTAATTGTCCTGCCGCGGCGGCCATTATCAAAAAGAACATCAACCGCCTCTTGCAGCATTCGTTTTTCATTACGAATGATTATATCAGGGGCATCAAGTTCAATAAGTCGTTTCAATCGGTTATTACGATTGATGACCCGTCGGTAAAGATCATTGAGATCAGATGTTGCAAAACGCCCGCCCTCAAGCGGAACCAAAGGCCGTAGATCCGGTGGTAAGACTGGAATAACCTCAAGAATCATCCATTCAGGACGGTTACCCGAATTGCGAAAAGCCTCAACCACGGTCAGTCTTTTACCGAACTTGGCTCGTTTGGAAACTGAACCCGTTTCCTTCATTTCTCGACGCAGGGTTTCGGAAAGCGCAGGCAGGTCAAGGGCCATAAGCATCTCACGGATGGCCTCGGCGCCTATGCCGACCTTGAACTGGCCGGGATACTCTTCAAGATGTGTTCTATACTGTTCCTCATTGAGCAGGGTGCCGACGGGTAAAGCCTCGACCTCGGAAGTAACAACGGCATAGGACTCAAAATAGAGGATGCGCTCAAGCTGCTTGAGCGTCATGTCCAAAATTGCACCAATTTTGGAGGGAAGACTCTTTAAAAACCAAATATGCGCCACCGGTGCAGCCAACTCAATATGGCCGAGACGTTCGCGCCTTACCTTGGATTGGATAACTTCAACACCGCATTTCTCGCAAACCACACCCCGGTGTTTCATCCGTTTGTATTTACCGCAATTACACTCGTAATCCTTAACCGGGCCAAAAATCTTGGCACAAAACAAACCGTCACGTTCCGGCTTAAAGGTACGATAATTGATGGTCTCAGGTTTTTTAACCTCGCCATGGGACCATTCCAGAATCTTTTCCGGTGAGGCCAGAGAAATTTTTACCTTGTTAAACTGAACAGGTCCCTTCGGTTTTGCAAAGAAGTTAAACAGTTCTTCCACGAAATCACCCTATCTGAGTTGAACGTTTACAGTGAGACACTGAAAACCTTTGTATTGTGGTATACGGGAGGACATTCTCTTCTAGTCTTCCAACAGTTCCACATCGAGACACAAGCCTTTAAGTTCCTTAACCAGAACATGAAAAGATTCGGGAAGCCCGGTAACAAGGAAATTGTTTCCCTTGACGATCTTTTCATACATGGTTGTCCGTCCCTCAACATCATCGGACTTGACGGTAAGAAACTCTTTAAGGGTGTAAGCTGCACCGTATGCTTCCATTGCCCAGACCTCCATCTCACCAAGCCTTTGACCGCCGAACTGGGCCTTGCCGCCAAGAGGCTGCTGTGTCACCAGGGAATAGGGGCCGGTGGAGCGGGCATGAATTTTGTTATCGACAAGGTGATGCAGCTTCAGCACATACATGACGCCAACAGTGACCTGGTTGTCAAATTTATCCCCGGTTAGGCCATCATAAAGGGTTGACTGACCAACCTCATCAACGCCTGCTTCAACCAACATGGACCGAATCTCAGCTTCTGAAGCTCCATCAAAAACAGGAGTGGCAACATGAAGCCCACGAAAGAATTTTCTTCCCATGTCAACCAGTGCATCATCATCAAGGCCATCCGTCAGTTGTTCATATTCCTCATCAGAGTAAATAATCTTCAATCGTTTTTTGACCTCATCAATCTCATGTTGTCTACAGAGCTTTTCTAACTGTTCCCCTAATTTTTTGGCGGCAAAACCAAGGTGACACTCCAAAACCTGTCCAACATTCATTCGTGAGGGAACACCGAGGGGATTGAGAACGAGATCAACCGTAGTGCCATCGGCGAAAAAAGGCATGTCCTCTTCCGGCAACAGGCGGGAAACAACACCTTTGTTGCCGTGACGACCGGCCATTTTGTCGCCGACAGCAAGCTTTCTCTTGGTGGCGACATATATTTTAACCATCTTGACTACACCCGGCGGAAGATCATCTCCTTTTTCCATCCGCTCGACTATGCCCTCATAGCGGCTGCGGACAAGAGCAGCCTGGTTCTTGTAACGACTGAAAATGGCATTAATCTCATCTTCATATTTTTTGCGTTCCGAAAAATCAAGCGCATACAGATCAAAAAAATCGATCTCTTTCAAAGCGTTGTCTGTAACCTTCTTACCAAGCTTCACCAGGACATTACCCTCTTTATCCTTGATGTCGCTTTTCGCTGTCCGACCGACAAGAAGTGCGGACAATTCTTTACGGACACCTTTTTTCAGACTCTTGAGTTCATCATCCATGTCCCGATTCAGACGCTCGACTTCCAACTCTTCGATCATCAGGGAGCGTTCGTCCTTGTCGACACCTTTACGTGAAAAAACCTTGGCGTCAATAACCACTCCTTCAATTCCGGGGGGAACCCGAAGAGAGGAATCTTTAACATCACCGGCTTTCTCGCCGAAAATCGCCCGCAGTAATTTCTCCTCCGGCGACAGCATGGTTTCGCCCTTAGGGGTAACCTTCCCCACGAGCATATCACCGGCTTTGACATCAGCGCCGATTCGGACAATGCCGGAATCATCGAGATTGCGCAACGCCTCATCGCCGATGTTTGGAATATCACGAGTGATCTCCTCCTTACCGAGCTTGGTGTCCCTGGCCATGGTTTCAAAAATCTCAACATGGACGGAGGTAAAGGTGTCTTCTTTGAGAAGACGCTCATTGATAAGGATAGAATCCTCAAAGTTGTAGCCGCGCCAGGGCATAAAGGCGATGGTCACATTTTTTCCCAGGGCCAACTCACCCATTTCCGATGAGGGACCATCGGCCAGCACATCGCCTTTTTTTACCCGCTCACCGGGTAGAACCAACGCCCGCTGGTTAAAGCAGGTGTTCTGGTTTGATTTTTTATACTTGGACAGGCGATAGACCCCGACACCCGTTTCAAAGCCATCGGTTCCGGGCTCATCATACCTGACAACAACCCGATTGGCGTCAGCATCCTCGACTATTCCATCCCCTCCGGCAAGCAGACAGGCGCCGGAATCACGGGCAACGTATTTTTCAACGCCGGTTCCAACCAATGGGGATGCCGTTTGTAACAACGGAACTGCCTGTCGTTGCATGTTTGAGCCCATCAGCGCCCTATTTGCATCATCATTTTCCAGAAAGGGAATAAGAGAGGCGGCAACGGAGACCAGCTGATTGGGAGCAACATCCATTCGTGTTACCTTATCAGCGGCCACCATACTCACCTCACCATCCTCGCGGGCAATAAGGTGGTCTTCAACAATTCGATTTTCCTGCAACTCGACCTTGGCCGGGGCGATAACCTCTCCCTGTTCCTGCAATGCGGAGTGATATTTGTAGGTATCGGTTACCTGACGATCTTCCACAAAACGATATGGTGTTTCAATAAATCCGTACGGATTCACCTTGGCATATGTTGCCAGCGAGACAATCAGGCCGATATTCGGGCCCTCAGGAGTTTCAACCGGGCAGATACGACCGTAATGGGTTGGGTGAACATCACGAACTTCAAATCCTGCCCGCTCACGGGAAAGACCTCCAGGTCCAAGGGCCGATAACCGTCTTTTGTGGGTAACCTCGGAAAGCGGGTTTGTCTGATCCATAAACTGGGAGAGCTGCGATGTCCCAAAAAATTCTTTTATTGCCGAAGTCACAGGTTTCGGATTGACAAGATCATGGGGCATGAGGGTTTCAATTTCCTGCAGCGTCATCCGTTCCTTGATGGCACGTTCCATGCGGACGAGTCCCATACGGTACTGGTTCTCAACCAATTCGCCGACAGTCCTGACACGCCGATTCCCTAAATGATCGATATCATCCCCGTCTTTCAGCCCATCCTTGATACGAACAAGGTACTTTACGCCCTGAACAATATCTTCTTTAGTCAGAGTCCGATGATCGATGGAAGTATCAAGACCAAGTTTGGCGTTTATTTTATACCGGCCGACCTCGGAAAGATCATATGTGGAAGGATCGAAAAAAAGCTTGTCAAAAAATGCCTGCGCAACCTCGGGTGTTGGTGGGCTAGACGGCCGCAACCGACGGTATATTTCAATCTGAGCACGAGCACAAACACGATCTTTTATTTCTCGGGCCAGAGCTTCCTGTAGCTCATCTCCCGACAATCCCTCACTCTCTAATTGTTGAATAATTTCCTCGCGTTCCTGGATGCCGACCCGCAAAAGGTCTTTATTCAGAGTCTTACTAAATGCATCGCTGACGGAAACACCATTAATAACCAACAGGTTGAATGAACCGATCCCTGCCTCTACAAGGGCATTTAAACTACTCTCCGTAAGCGGTTCATTGCCGGCAGCCACGAGTTCTCCGGTCTCAGGATGCAGTATCTCGGTGACGGGAATTCGATCAAGCAGATCTTCGGCCTGGACTTCAATTTTTTCTATACCGGCTTTATCCATTCGTTTTGCGAGTGCCTTCGAAACCTTGCGCCCTTTTTTACCAAGGATCTTTCCATCTTTTGGATTAATCACGTCATTGGGCAGTCGAGTTCCGACGAAGGTATCGGGATTGAATCGAAGATAAAACTTGCCATCTTCGATTTCGACGGTATCAAACTGATAAAATTCATGAAGCAGTTCTTCTTCGGTATATCCCAGTGCCTTAAGTAGAACGGTAACCGGTAATTTCCGACGCCGATCAATCCGTACATAGAGGATATCCTTAATATCAAATTCAAAATCAAGCCAGGATCCCCGGACAGGTATAATGCGTGCGGAATACAACCGCTTGCCGGATGCGTGCGATTTGCCGTTGTCATGGGTATAAAAAAGTCCGGGGGAACGCTGTAACTGATTGACAATGACCCGTTCCGTTCCATTTACAACAAACACGCCATCCTTGGTCATCAGCGGCAAGGAACCGAGAAAAACTTCCTGCTCTTTGATATCGCGAACCGATTGAACTCCTGTCTCCTCATCAACATCAAAGGTAATAAGGCGCACGGTAATCTTCACCGGGACATCATAGGTCATGCCGCGTTCAATGCATTCTTCGACGGTATATTTGGCCTGACCAAATGCATAACGGACAAATTCCAGGGAACAGAGTCCGTTAAAATCGGTGAGAGGAAAAATATTCTTAAAGATTGCCTGCAGGCCAAAATCTTCCCTCGCATCCGGATCAATATCCCTCTGCAGAAAACGTTCATAAGAATGTCTCTGCATAGCAATGAGATGCGGTGGCTCAACAATCTGGCGTGTTTTGGCAAAACTTTTACGAACTCTCTTCATGGTTTTCCTCAAAATGTTCCACGAAACAGCGGCACCAATAAAATGAATATAACAAATTGATTTTACAACTTATTTACCCAAGGGGCCACCCGACTTGCACACAACTTCCCTCAAACGCAGGAACGCTACAGAGGAACCTGCCTCTGTAGCGTTGCCTGATCAGAATAGGCATGGCCCGTAACAGGTACTGACGGGCCTTACCTGAAGCAATGGACTACTTGATCTCTACAGAGCCACCAACTGCTTCAATTTTTTCCTTGATCTCAGCAGCTTCATCTTTGGAAACGCCTTCTTTAATGGGAGTCGGTGCTCCTTCAACAAGTGCCTTGGCCTCTTTCAGGCCAAGTGAAGTAATTGCGCGAACCTCTTTAATGACCTTAATCTTCTGATCACCGGCAGCCGTTAAAACAGCATCGAATTCGGTCTGCTCTTCCGCACCGCCGGCAGCGCCGCCGTCAGCGGCACCACCAACAGCGGCTACGGCAACCGGAGCTGCGGCGGACACACCAAATTTATCTTCAAGGGCTTTAACAAGCTCAGCCACTTCCAAAAGAGACATTTTTTCTACTATTTCTACAACCTGTTCAATGGAATCAGACATTATCCTTCCTCCTGATATAATCGAGATATTTTAATTTTCTTTCTGTTCTTTGATTGCCTGTAAAGCATATACAAGATTACTCGGTACGCCGTTGAGCGCACGAACGAGTCCAGTGGGCACGGCCACAAGAACTCCACACAGCTGTCCAAGAAGCTGCTCCCTGCTTGGAAGTTTTGCAAGAGCACTGACATCATCAACAGTCAGTACCTTTCCGTCCATTACGGCAGAACGAATTTTTAATGCATCAAATTCCTTGGCAAAATCTGCAAGCACCTTGGCGGTCCCAACCGGTTCTTCAAAACTGAATGCTATCGCGGTCGTACCGGTAAAACTCTCACCAAGATCTTCAAAATCGGTCCCTTGAACAGCGAGCTTAAGCAGTGTGTTTTTGGCAACTTGAATAAATGCATCATTCTGACGCAATTCTTTACGCAGCTTTTCAAGTTCCGTGACTTTCAGCCCGCGGTAATCAGTAACTACCGCAAACTTGGCCTTACTGAAGGTCTCATTTAAAACCTGGACCTTGCCGGCCTTTTCATCGCGATTCAACTGTTACACCTCCTTGATTGTTTGCGGGACTGCCACAGTTAACAGATAAGAAATAAAGACTAACACAGGGGCTCTCAAGAGATCCTGTTCATCGGTCTCGGCAGGCGACTGAACAACTCGTATCAGTCATTATACTTTCGCACCTGCTGTCTCTGACCTTCCCGAAATCAGTTGTTGTGTGAATGGTTACTTAGTTAAAAATCTTCCTGGTTTACCTATGTGGCGAATGCATACATAGATAAAAATTGAAATGAATTACGGGTTTGAACCAGTAAAGTTAGACGGTCGGATACCCGCAAAAAAAATGAAAAGCCCAAAAACGCTATCAACTCTCTTTGATTAAAGTACGAATATTGAAGGGATCAAGTTTAACCCCGGGGCTCATTGTACTTGAAAGAACGATTGATTTTAAATAAATCCCTTTACTGGATGAGGGCTTAAGTTGAATAAGCTTGTCGACAAAGGCGACAATATTGTCCTGTACCTTCTCTGGTCCGAAAGTTTTCTTGCCAATGGCTGCATGAATAATACCGTTTTTATCCACACGAAAATCAACCTTACCTTTTTTTATTTCGCCGACAACCCGTTCAATATCAAAAGTAACAGTACCGAGTTTAGCGTTAGGCATTAAATTTCTGGGACCAAGAATACGTCCAATCTTACCGACCTCACCCATCATATCCGGAGTGGCTATGGTTTTATCAAAATCAAGCCAACCATCTTTAATCTTGGCAATGATCTCATCGGATCCGGCAAAATCAGCACCGGCATCCAAAGCCTCGGTTTCTTTTTCCCCTTTGGCAAAAACAAGAACCCGAACTTCTTTACCCGTTCCATGCGGCAGCATTACGCTTGAACGGACCATTTGATCGGCATGCCGAGGATCTACACCAAGACGCACGGCAAGATCAATAGACTCGTCAAATTTAGCATAGGCTGCCTTAAGAGCCAACGCTACTCCTTCCTTAAGTTCATACAGCTTGGTCTTATCTATTTCACCAGCGCTGTTTCTATATTTTTTTCCGTGTTTCGCCATGATAAACCCCTGTTATTTTCTCCCTGTCATGCCGGGTACACATGCAGGTAATCGAATTATTAAGCCCTGACGGATACGTCTTGGAGAAAGCCGGACAATCTGTTGTAACATCCACCAAAAGGTATCAAAACTGAACGATAATGCCCTTATAAGAATTAACAGGTCCTCAGATTCACCCGATAGACCGTCAAATCTACACAACTGTGCAGGCTGCTGATTTGGAATAATAAACGACAAAGAAGATGGATGCAGCTAAATTCTTCCAATCAATCAATCACTGTGATTCCGCAGCTGCGAGCCGTTCCCTCGACAATGCGCATAGCATGTTCGACGTCATATGCATTGAGATCCGGCATTTTAATTTCTGCAATTTCTTTTATTTTATCCCTTCCAAGATCGGCAACACGTTCTCGTTTAGGATTGCTGGAGCCCTTGTCAAGCCCGGCAGCTTTAAGCAGCAAGACGGAAGCCGGTGGCGTTTTGGTGATAAAGCTGAAAGAACGATCATTATAGACCGTAATGACAACTGGAATAATGGTGTCACCGGCAGACTGGGTCTTTGCATTAAACGCCTTACAGAAATCCATAATATTGACGCCATGCTGACCAAGCGCCGGTCCAACAGGGGGCGACGGATTAGCCTTTCCGGCAGGAATCTGTAATTTGATATATGATTGTATCTTTTTAGCCATCGATCCACTCCTCCATGTCCAGGCTAAAGAAGACGTTCATCTCTTTACAATCCGGCATGAATGAAACAATAATTTTATCTAATCGCCGTTCCCGGCCTTACACTCTGTCTATAACCTTTTCAGGGTAATGGACTCGTAAAAAGTCCAAATAATTTTCAACGATGGTTCAGTAAAAACATAGACATACAGGTAAACGCAGACTCCGAGGAGTAGTGGTCCTGAGGGCGGCTCTCAACTATACAGGCAGTATGTTGTTGTTAATCACCCCGGGACACACAACGCAGTATATCAAAATTTTTACGACGCTATCCAAAATAAGAAATTCTGTCTTCCTCTCACAGCGAACCCTGTCCTTTTACCAGGCTACACCCAATTTTTTCCGAATTACGGAATGGGCTCCAACGAAAAGGACACGTTATTTCTTATGTATTACTCACCTGTATATATTCAAGCTCAACAGGGGTCAAGCGGCCAAAAATGGAGACCATTACTTTTACTCTTCCCTTGTCGGGAAAAACCTCTTCAATGACTCCTTGAAAATTGGCAAACGGACCGTCAGTCACCCTTACCACATCGCCTTCCGTGAAAATTACCTTCGGCTTGGGTGCGGTCGCGCCCTCTTCAATGCGGCCAATAATACGCATGGCCTCTTCATCACTCAATGATGGAATGAGCGCTTGTAAATCCTGTCCGGCCAGCGGCTGGTTGGCATTTACTCCAACAAAACCGGTTACACGCGGTGTTTCCACAACAGTATGCCAGGTATCCTGATTCATCTCCATCTGCACGAGGATATAGCCGGGAAAAAACTTACGTTCAGAAGTTTTCCTTTTTCCCTTGACCATTTCAACAACCTGTTCAGTCGGTACCAGAATATCACCAAAGAACTCTTCCTGACCGGCCGAACGAATGCGCTCTTCCAAAGTTGCTTGAACCTTGCCTTCAAACCCGGTATGGGTATGCACTATGTACCATTTTTTTGCCATGAAAATGCCTGTAGCCGTTATTGGAGGACCAACGAAACGAGCTTACCGAGAAGGAGATCAACCGAGCCGAGATAAATGGAGAGTATCACGACGAGAACGAGAACAAAACCGGTCAGGCCGAGGGTTACTTTCCGATCGGGCCATACGATCTTTTTAAATTCGACCTGTACCTGCTGGACAAAAGTACGGACATTAGATGGATAAAACAACGCTATACCTGTTGGAGCAACTCTTTCCACCCTGGCCGGCTGCTTCGTCTTGCCGCTCTGTCCTTTTTTCTTCCTTGTCATCTGTACTCGACCAATATATTGTTCATCCGATGAAATTTAAGAATGAACAGGGGAAAAATGCTTTACCACTCAGCCACAACTACCAAGCTAGACTAGGGGTTCCAGCACATCCTTACCATTTACCAGTGGCAGGCCAGGAGGGACTCGAACCCCCAGCCCTCGGATTTGGAGTCCGATGCTCTACCAATTAGAGCTACTGGCCTGCGCTAAATAGTTGGGGTGCACATGCCGAAATAAACCATAACAGTCAGGACCTATTTCGTCTCTTTATGTGGCGTATGCGTCTTACAGAAGGGACAAAACTTTTTTAATTCCAGCTTATGTGGAATTGTCCTCTTGTTCTTGGTCGTTGTATAATTGCGCTGTTTACAGGTTGTACAGGCAAGTGTAATGATATCTCTCATCAATAACCCTGGTATCCAAAAAAACCGACCGCACATATGCTACGGCTGCAGTCGGTTTTTTCAATTTTTAAACGGCAGCAACCGGAAACCGGCGCGACCTTGAATTATTCTATAATTTCACTGATGACGCCGGCGCCAACAGTACGGCCGCCTTCACGGATGGCAAAGCGAAGCCCTTCTTCCATGGCTATAGGCGTGATCAGCTCACCGGTAATATGAACATTATCACCA
>Ga0256831_1001821_pt1 | contig 11223 bp, 4 predicted proteins | sample 132544metaG_FD_189087 | JGI IMG/M metagenome (GOLD analysis project Ga0256831, IMG submission 189087) | Hydrothermal vent microbial communities from Lau Basin, Pacific Ocean - 132-544 | ecosystem: Environmental > Aquatic > Marine > Hydrothermal vents | place: Pacific Ocean: Lau Basin | collected... | reverse complement strand
ATATAAAATAAAAGAAGTTAATTCATTGTTTTTAAACAAAGGTACAGAAATTAAATAATTAGAAAAACTATCTATTCTATCTATAGTCGATAATTTCCAATTTGGAAATCCAAATTCGTTTTGAGCATTATTAATATATTCAGAATCAGCATAATCAAAAATAAACATTGACATTTCTCTTTGAAATTCAATGTTTGCGTGTTCAATTGTAATTTGTCCTTCGCCGGAATTAACCAAAATATTCCCGTTCTGATCAAAATTAACATTTTCCAATAAAGTATTTGATGTACTTGCAGTAGAATCATATCTGTTTTCCAACACAGAATCATGGAATACATGTTCTGTTTCCTTCTCACATCCTGTGATATAAACACTCATGGCGATAATTGATATTGCAAATAATGCAATATACAACACATTGTATTTTAGCCTATTACTAAATAGGGGGGGGTAATTCGGTTTTTAAAATCTTGTAAATTTCTCATAAAAATTAAAATTTAAGTTATAAAATATAATATATCAGCGCATTAAGAGCAAATTGTGTGCCAAATATGCCAAAGAAGCACTTAATAGTCATGCAGCCTATTATATACTAAAGCCTATTTCAATAGATGAATTAATAAAAGCAGTAGATTATGTTAAGAATAAATTACTAGAGAAAATAATTAAACAATCAAGTGTAGTATTGACAAAAATTGCCATTGCTGATAATTCTAGCATAGACTTTATTGATCTAGATGATATATTATATTGTAAAGCCAAAGATAATTATACTGAATTTGTTCTTAAAGACAAAAAGATACTTACTAGTAAGTCATTGAAAAAATATGATGATAAATTAAAATGGTCTGGCTTTATTAGAATACACCGCTCATTTCTTGTTAATATAAAATATGTTAAAAAGTATTTCAAAGGATCTGGAGGGTATGTAATCATGTCAAATGGTGATATGATTAATGTATCAAATAATAGGAAAGAATATTTTCTAAATTCTTTTGGATAGAAATAATTACTTGAGAACTTATTTAATAGTGAATGAGGAGAGTTGTTATTTTCATCCTTAAACTTAAATATCAAAATCTATATCTGTAATTGAGTTGTGTTTTTGATTCTAATACAGGGTTAGGACTTGATTTTTTATTCAATAGATAAAATTGAAAATTGATTGAGGACTTGGAGGTCAAACTATAGTTTATCCCTGAAGACAAAGTGAAAAGATCGTTTTTTTTGTCGTTTGTAAAAAGTTTTGAATAGTTTGCCCTTATACTTATTTTGAGCTTTTTGTCAAACAGGCTCTTTCTTATACCTAAATTTACCCCTTTTTGATTTGTACTTAACTGCGAAGATTGGAACTGCAAATAGCTCACTCCAAGAGTAAAATTATATCCCGTTTTTATCAACGAAAGTGTGTAATTTCCAACCAGTGAAAAAATATTATTTTCAGAATATTTTTTAGAACCTTCATTTTTGTCATCCAATATCTGATAATTTGCATTCAGTAATACACTGTGCACCTGATTTGGATAAACAAAAGTCAATCTGGGAGTAATATTTACATTATGGTTTATTTGATTTTTAAGAATAGAGTCATTTGCTAACGAATCTTTGATTACCTGTTGATAAATACTGTAATTTGAATAGTTGATAGTAGTACCGAAAGTTTGAGATGGATTAAAACTCAAAGATGCAGAACCGATCTCCCTACTGGTTTTATTGATTAATCTATTGTCCAAATCATTATACATAATACCATAACTTCCTGATAAGGATAGCTTATTTTTCCAAACATTAATTTGCGGATTTACCGTATAAGTAATCATATCGGAAATCAAGTAGTTTGTTCCGAAAGTTTTGAACTCCGGAGATAATTTTCTTGCTACCAACTGAAGTTTGAAATTTTTATGAGTATAATTTGCTGTTCCTTTAAGAGCATAAGCAATGTGTGTACTCGGTTTTAGATCAAATAACTTAGTGACGAATCTGAATTTTGGTATTTTGTCGGTTGGGATAGTAGGATTTCTGATATTTTCAGTAAATGCACTTGTTGCACCTTTAAAAGTAACAAAAACTTTGTTGCCCACAATAGAAGATTTAAAACTGACAGACAAGGCGTTATTTTCCTGAGCTTGTATCAATGCAGTTTGTTCTTTTGAGAGTTGTGGAAGTGAATTGATATCATCTTTCCCCCTTGCCAATGTTATGTAGAAATATTCATCTTCAGTAGAACTTCCAAATCTAATGACTTCTATTGACCTTGAGAATTGGGGTACATTGAAATTTGGATTTTGAAGTCCTAAAGCCGGGCGAAGGCTTCCTTCTATTATACCAAGCCTGTATTGATGATATTTTAAGTCCAACCCTACACCAAAAACTGTTGCTCCTGCCAATAAAAACTCAGACCAATAAAAGTTTCTATGTCCCAAGTGGAGAGTTACTCCTTTGTATGTAGGACTCATTCCAAATCTATTGAAAGGTGTGTTGAAATTTGTACCTTGTTGATTCAAATTAAGATTTAAAGGAATGTTTATGCCGTAAAATGATGCATTTACATTCAAATTCAATGAATATCCATAGGGTTGAAGAAAGGATTTGGCTCTATTGGTATTGTAAGTAAAGCCACCGGCAGATATGCTTCCGCTCAAATTAAATGGCTTTTTGGTACTGATATTATTCAAATTTTGCGAATACCCAATTGTCGCAGTTAGTAAAATTGATATGTAGATTATATATTTTAGCATTTTTTATTCTTTTAATTGATTGAAACGATTTTGCTTGATTTTGACCTATGTCCATCTTGAGTTTGAACCAATATTTGATACTTGTATTTTTTATTAGCATTAATATTTTTGTCAATAAATTCCTGTGCTTTTGTTGATCTATACAGCTTAAACGGTTTATCAATCTCAGCTCTGAATATAAGATATCTCAAACTCGAATCGGATTCGGGTGATTTCCAAGAAAGTTTTATATTTCCTGTTTTCAATACTGAAGCTACGAGGTCTGTCACTACCTTTGGTGCTTTTTTATGAGCAATTTTGACATAGATTTCATTGGAAAATTTAGATATATTTTGCGCATCATCAATAGCAGCTATTCTAAAACCCGGGTATTCATTTTTTGAAGATTGGGATTTATAAGTATATGTGTTTTTATCTTTATTTATCGTATCCAATATTTCCCAACCGTTTTTATTTCTAATATAAATGATTTGTGAAATCACATCTTTACTGGTCGAGTTATTCCAAGACAAATTAATAGTAGAATTACCGGTTTTAGTATATTTCAGATGCTTTGGAGAAGTTGGTTTGACGGTATCCGGTATTTGCACAGTGACCAATTCTGAATATTCCGAGTGATTGTAGTACCCATCGAATGCAACAATATGGTAATAGTATTTTTCATTGAGCCTATTCAATGTAATAGTGTCTTGGAAAAAAGTTGTATGTATTGGTTTGGGAGTAATGGAAAGGAAATCAGTATCAGGATGATTAGAAGAAAACACTCTATATCCTTTTACATCTTTCTCGGGATTTGCCGCCCATTTCAACTTAACTACTCCTTGTTTGTCAATATTCCATTCCACTCCGGTAGGAGCTGACGGAGGCGTCTTATCAGGAATGACCGTTGACATAACCGGAGTAAATTTATAGTTTCCCGATTTATCAATTACCATAATTGAGTAGTAATATGTCACTCCTTCCTCAGCTACTGTATCAATAAAAGACTTTATTTTCCTTGATAGAGGTTTTTTATTCAAAGGCTTATAGTGCTCTTTTATATCTTCCGATCTGAAAATAACAAAACCGTAAAAGTCATCCTCCAGTATTGATTTTTCCCAATCTACTTGAATGTCATTGGTCTCGCTCCTAACTTTTACATGATATGAGTTTGGCAATGCAGGTAGAGTTTTATCAATACCGATTACTTCAATTGTATCAGATGGAATTGATTTTTCACCAAAAAAATCAAGACCTATCAATCTATAATAATAAGGTTTTCCGTTTTCTGCCAATGAATCAGTCCACGTCATTTTATTCTGATTTTTTATTGATAAGCTGTCGTATTCCTCTTTTTTGGTATCATATATTGGGTCTTTATAAACTGAATTGAAATTTATTCCATCCTCTGATTTCTCCAAATAATAAGCTACAAAAGGTGAATGCTTTTGATAATTTACCCACTCCAAAACCACTGTAGAATCACCGGGTTTACTTGACAATTTTGGTGCTTTTAGCATTTGATAATCACTAGAAAAAAATATTTGAGACTTATAATCCGTGTTTGGAATAGATATTTGGAATATATAATTACTATCGGGAGAGGCAGTCTTATCATTGTATATCATACCTGATTTGTCCGCGAGTTTTGGATTTCTCGTCGAAGCAAAAATATAATATTTGTACAGTTCCTTAAGTCCAAGTCCCGCTTTGAGCCCATTGCCGGTTTTCACCAATGAATTGTATTTTTCCAATGGTGTCCACAAAAGCTCTCCTTGTATTTTTTTTATTTTGGGGTCAGATATTTCTTCCAAAGAAGCAGGAGTCAGAGGAGTCTTTGTCAACAAACTGAAATTACCTTTAATATTGTTTTTCCCTATTGGTTTTCTTTGAACAATAAATCCATTTTCAATAGATTCTTTCCAGATTGAATAGTTAGCAGGTATAAATCTCAATGCTATACCTTCGGTTGTCCTTTTGTATTTGATAACAATCGGTTCAATTGTTTTTTCATTTTCAATTTTTTGCTCATTTTGACCAAAGCAAAAAGATGCAAATAAAAGTATATTTATTATTAAATAAGATTTCATATATATTAATTTTTTCTTAATAAAAGATGTAAAAAAAATTCTGTTTTTTTTAACCGCTATGCGCTCCCAAGATTTTTATCATAATACACCTAAGTGTATCCTATGATTAATTCTAGTCTGTAATATTTACTTCAAATGTTTTCTGCACATAGGGTATGCCGGCATTTAATGCTTTTATTGGATAACTCCCGTTATAAGTGGGAATATACGGCTGAGAAAGCAATGCCCTGATATCATCCGGCAATCCATTCATATAAGGTATCAACTCTTTTCTTATAGCTGCGACATATTCATTTTCATTCCACCTAACTCTGAGTTTGACTGCTGGAATATTATAAAAACTGCCTGTGTTATCACCTGTATCAAACCCTCCTCCTCCAAAATCGACATCAAAATCGCCTTCAAAAGAAAAATCTCCTGGATCTGCTGCGAAATAAGAATTATCAAAACCATTTGCTGAATTGCTACTACCATTATCGTTATATCCGGCTTGAGAAATTTCAGTATCGGATAGTGGTCCAAGGATAAGACTAGTATTAGGTTCGGGATAAAATTCATTTACCGCTATTTCCCCTGTATATGCATCGACCAATTTGTTTCTGTATCCGTAAATCCACATTCCGGCACTACCTTGTGCTTCTCCGGGATACACTTTAAATTGTAGTTTTAAGGCATCATATTCTACAGCATCAAACCCTTCCAGTCCCGTGAATTCTATTAAATAACTTTCACAACTAAAGCCCACATAAGGAGAATAATTCATATCATTACTTGTAATTTGAGCAGAGAAATCCTCCATTTTTTCCTGCAGTGTACTATAGTTACTGGTTTTAAAATGATATTCATAAAATGTATGTAGAATTTGCGATGAGCCGCTTTTCTTAACCAAATACAAACCTAGTTTATAAATTTTGGAAGGATCAAGCTCGGGGATATAAAATTTAAAACCATGTTGTTGTTTATATGCATCAGATTGTTGATATCCCCCATAACCAACAGGATAAAATCGAGCAACTACTTTATTTGCATTCATATCAAATCCGTTGAGTAGATATGGGTTATTATAGCTTATATGACCCATATTTACTTCATCATGATGAAAAAATCTTTGTCTGTATTCCGGATACAAATCTGTCGGAGATTCTATTACATCTGAAACACTTTTTGTTCTAAATTTGATACTTATTACTTCTTCGATTTTGTGCCCATCTATTTTCACATAATCATAAGGGGGTTGCTCATCACCATAAGGATTATGATCGTAAATCAATGATACTTCAGCCCTGATTTCATATTGCGTATCCGGTTTTAGCTTAACCGTATTATAATTCTTTTCTTTGATTCTGTATTTTCCGTGTCCAATATATTGAATCTTGAGTCCTTGTACTGCTATTTTATGATTTTGAGGTAACAGCTCATAAACATGAAATTCTTTTATCAGGGAAGAATATTTTTTCTCTCCTATTTGTTCTCCATTTGAAAAAGTCATTTCGATATTTGGATTTGGACGTATATCTCTCCAGTCCAATTTGTCAATTATTGAACCATTTTTAATGGAACTACTTTTGAAAAGTTTAATATTTCTTACTACTGCATCATCTATTTCATCAGGATCTATATTACATACTTCTCCAACCACAACTGAAGTATTATAGTCAAAATCAATTGGTCCCAATGATAGAGCTATTTCCATAGCAGCACTAAAGCCTGTAGGATTGGGTAATCCAAAAGTGGCTGCTGCATCAACTTCTACCCCCGCACCATAATATTCATCATTAATCAATGCTCCTGCATTTCCGTGTAGGTAAATATACCCTTGTCCGGTTGCATACCATTTTCTGATACCAAAATTAGAACTCCCGTTACAAATAGATTGATTTGTTTTGAGCAATGCCATATCTCCTCCTAATCCTGCCTCAAGCTCAAAACCAACCGTCGGTTCAAAAATCCACAGATCTACACTTTTACTAACTTCAAAATCAATGCCCGTATGAAAGCCTGTAACAAAGCCTGCTCCACCCTGTGCAGTCGGACGATCAACAAGATTACGTACGCTTTGACTTAACTGGGAAGGAAGTGCCGGTAAATCAGGAAGATGATAAGAATCTCCGCCTCCGGTATCAAAATACGAATTTATGTTAATATCCCCAAGATTTATTGTTTTTCCTAAAATTTCAAGAGTTGGCTTATAATTGATACCAACCATATTATCCGGAGTCCCTAGATGCAAATACCATTGATCAGGATGGTACAAAAAGTTAAAGTTGCCATTCCCTGTCAATAAAGGCATATCGCTTGGAACATTCAGATCAAAATTCAAATTTGCTGATAATTGAGGAACGCTATGGTTGTATGTTATATTTCCGGATAGGGTGATAGGAGCTTGTGATAAACTCCCGGGTTCATTTAATACTTGAGCGTTTCCGTTTAGAGTTATCTCCTCAAGGCTAATTCCGGTGGTTCCCGTATTGAATACTGCTGTCAAATCAAATTGTCCATTAAACATTTCCGCATTAGGTCTAATACTCATACCAATACCTGCCTGTAATGCGAAAATATCATTCATCGGTTTATTGTCGCTAGGATTTACATTGTAATAAACTCCACCACCGAATGAAGTAATGACAAGGGGCTCGACCAAAGGAATCGGAGTACTCTCAAATCCAATGTCTCCGTGAAGTGACCAGTAAGAATATTTGCTTGATCCTGAATATTTTTTTCCATACCTTACATCAAAATCTCCACTGGCAAATCCTGAAATATTAGCTCCGATAGAAGCCGCAAATCCATCTCCATAGACTGCATGATTTGTATAAGTAAACAATCTGCCATTCATTTCCACACCGGCAATTGATGCGCCAAGTTCCAATCCGTCCAATTCTACTTCGTGGAAATCAAAGTCGTTGCCTTGAAATTTTCCCAAAACATTGAGTAAGCCTCCAACGGTTATCCCTTGATTTTCACCTCCTAATTCCAGATTGATATCCATATTAATTTTTGCTATTTGTGCCGATTTTTTTTGTAATCCAAAACCATCCAAGTTAAATTTAAATCCCATAAATTCTGCTCTTAAGTCCCCTTGGTAATTTACTGACGGCAATGTATAATCGAATCCATTTGGTCCATATCCGATTTCAAAACCTTCAAAATGTATTGGGTCGAGATGAAAGTTCTTAAAATCTTTTATCTTATCATCAAAAACAATATCACCATCAAACGTGCTTGTTAAATATGCATTATCACCATCAATATTCAATTCCAAACTTGTACTTTCTAAATCGACACCCAAATACCAAGCCTTAATATCCGCAAAATCATCCCCGTCTCCAGTTATTTCCAAAATAAAATCATACAATAGTTTATTATCATTAGGATCTAAGTTGATAGATGCAGTGTATGAAAAGGCGTTGTCGAAAAAAGGTATTTTTATTTGACCATCCATAGAGCCGCTCTGCAAATCACTTTGAAATAGTGTTACTTCAAAATTTTCAATAGAATAATCCCATTCTGAAATTTTACCTTTTTCAAAAGGGAGAAGGGTATTACCTATTGAAATCTTACCGGTAAGACCATCCTTATCTACAATAAAGTTGTTGACGCTTATACCGACATCTGTTTTGTTATTGTCATCCATGGTTTGGCTTATCCAATTTGGAAATCTAATATTCAAATTCTCAAAATAAATGCCGAGCCAAGAGTCTCCTTGGTTAGGATAACCTTCGGGGAATTGCATTTCCAAACCGTTTTTTGTTGAAGACAAATCCAATATAGCATTTTCGATTTCAAATGTATAATCGGGAAAAGAACTGAACTTTAGATACTTGTAAGCTGATATTCCTGCAATATTTCTTCCTTCTTGTTGTTCAAAATCTATTGAAATTACAAAATCATTGATGTCTGTTGTAACGAAATTGAAAAATGCCGCTGCTTCATTGTTTCCTGTATTAATCGGCTCACCTTCTTCGTTAACCGGTTTTACCAAATCTTTGTCAAAAATAAATACTCCATCTAAGGCCAATTCATTAAACCCGTCACAGTTAAATGTTGCGTAAGAAGAGGTAGTTGCACTCGGATTATTTTTCCCAAAGAATTTCAATCTGTACTTATCGCTTGGATGAAACTCTATTTCATTGCTCAACAGTTCCAATTTTGAATCTTGCTCGGAGCTCGCTATATACATCGTAGGTGAATAACAAATATTTTCAGCACCAAAAATCAACAGCTGATCATCTTGATCTACCGACCCTGATAAAATCGAATATGTCATCAGATTGTATGTAGCACCGGTAGGAGTAAATTCGATTTTTGTAATCATCATTGAGTGTTCATTTGATTTGAGCTGCAATGGAAGAGAGATTCCGGTAGTTACCTGCGGATCTATGAATTCGTCAATATTAGTTACAAATTCACTTAAATCAGAGAGAAATTGCTTTACTGTTCCATCCCAATCCGGTTTAAACATTTTATCTTCATTTATCCAGTCAACTTGAATAAAATTTTGATTTGTTGCTGCTTCTACTGTTCCTTCAAATACTTCATTTTGGCTATTAACTCTGATGTCATTTAGATCGACTCTAATATTTACCGGAATCAATTCCGTAGAATGAATCCTGGCTGCTCCATTTAATTTATCGCCATTCCAATTTACTTCATCCAAGGTCATTAAAAAATTGCCTATTCTTAAAATATCGCCGGATTTTGCAGTTGTTGAAGAAACTTGCGAACTTGGTAGATCCGCAGTACATCCGGGAGAGGAACAGTCAAAATTTCCGAGAGTAGGAATAACGGCAACCCCGGAGGACTCTGTAGTGCTGAATACAACAAGCTCGCTTATCCCATTGTTTTCAAATGAATTTATTCCATTTGTTGCCGACACTCTCAAAATATAGTAATATCCTAATCTTAACTCAGGTTGCGTATATGTATATGAAGTATTGTATGTTTGTGTTTCAAAATAGGGTGGTTGCTTTCCGACAATATCTTGAGGATTTGTATTTGATTCGCTTTCCCATATTTGAATTGTATATTTGGGACTTTTGATTTTTGAGGATATTTTATGTGACCACTCTATATTTAAACTGAATGGATTGTCTAAATAAACAAGCTCGTCATTATCCGGAGATTCGATTATAGGAGCAGGTAATAATGGATCAGAGACAATATTAAAAGTAAAAATTGATGAATATCCCTGATTGTCAACTTGTATATTTCCGGTTGGATCAAAAGCCTGCACACGCCAAGCATAGGTGGTACTTCCTTCCAATTTATGCTTATTCAAATCCAAAACAAATTGTTTTGAATTGATATTTTCCCCATTTGAGATAATATTGTTTTGAGATTTCATCGCAAACTCAGGACTCATCCCGTTCAAAACCTTTACCAATGATATATTATAATTCAAATCTCCGTAAATATCTTGTACCATTGACCAATTAAAAGTTAAGATGTCTTTTTGAAACAATGATATCTGACTATTATCATTTGGATTCAATAACTCCGGAGGTGACATCGGTGTAGGTGAAACACTAAATGTATGGATTTCGCTTTTACCATCATTTTTGATAAAACCATCACCCAACGGGTCATAAGCTGTAATTTGAACGGCATATATTGTATTGTTATCAAATTCCGGTTTGCCGGAGTCATAAAGATAATTTGATGCAGTGAGTCCCTCCTCTTCCCACCATAGTAATTTTGTACTTTCGATAGCATCATAAGGGTTGACACCTTGTGGAACTTTAGATATTCTGATTTTATAATTAAAGAAAATACTGGCGGAAGTTACCGGAGTCCAATTAAAATTAATGAAATTATTATATGCTAAATCAATATTCATATTGTTCAATGGATAGGTAATATGTGGTGGTTCCGGTGTTTTGATAACTATCGGTTCGGTACAACCCGAAGGTGGATTAGATGAAAGTTGATTATTATTGTTATAGTCAAAAGCAGTGACACAAACTCTATAAACTCCTTCTGGAAATAGTTGATTTTGAGCTAGGTCTTCAGGTTTTATGCCCTTATAATTGACATCCAATATAGTATAGTTTGAAAAAATATCCGTCAAATCATCGCCTGTAAGGGTGACTGAGCCAAATGCCGGTATATTTATAGGATGACTGGGTTTTTTCTTTCTACAATCAAAATAAGAATAAATACCATTATTACTTGTCAGTGTTCCCGACAGCATTACTGACTTTGGTTTAGTACTAGTGTTTATTAATACCAATAATGGTTGATTATTTTGTTCGACCAGTTGTGAAAGATGCGTTGGTGTAGGATGTTGAACCAAGGCTTGTATTTGGATAGGATATGATTGTCCCAAAACAAAATTAATTGAAAATACAAGCCCAAAACAAATTGTCAGTATTAAATTTTTCATATTGGAGTTTTAAAAATTTTGAAATATTGTATTT
>Ga0256831_1001820_pt1 | contig 11224 bp, 5 predicted proteins | sample 132544metaG_FD_189087 | JGI IMG/M metagenome (GOLD analysis project Ga0256831, IMG submission 189087) | Hydrothermal vent microbial communities from Lau Basin, Pacific Ocean - 132-544 | ecosystem: Environmental > Aquatic > Marine > Hydrothermal vents | place: Pacific Ocean: Lau Basin | collected... | reverse complement strand
TAGTTAAATTGGTGAAAGAGCTCACCGGTCTGGGCCTCAAAGAAGCCAAAGCTTTGGTGGACAGTGCTCCGGCACCCGTTAAAGAAGGCGTTTCCAAAGACGAAGCCGAAGGCCTCAAAAAATCTTTGGAAGAAGCCGGCGCCGAAGTCGAAATCAAGTAAACACACCATTTTCCCTAAAAGTTTAGGTCAAATTTTTTTGACCTAAACTTTTGTATTCTATGAAGAATACACCCCGACGCTCTTTTATTTACCCGATTTTCAACCCCAAATTTTGTCTTTGATATGGCAAACCGAAAAAACGAAAACCCCGATATCCTTCAACGGAAGGACAAAAGCGGCCGTGTAACTTTTTCCAATCTTCAACACATTCCCGATTACCCCGATTTTCTGGACATTCAAATTAAATCCTTCAAGGATTTTTTTCAATTGGAAACCAAATTGCACGAGCGCAAAAAAGAAGGTCTGTACAAGGTTTTCCGCGATAATTTTCCCGTAACCGATACACGGAATCAATATGTACTGGACTTTCTGGATTATTCGGTGGATCCGCCGCGTTATTCCGTCCAGGAATGCATCGAACGCGGTCTGACATACAGTGTGCCGCTCAAAGCCCGGCTCAAACTGGAATGCACCGACACCGAACACGAAGATTTTGAAACCAAAGTCCAAGATGTTTACTTGGGCAATATTCCCTATATGACCCCCCGCGGCACGTTTATCATCAATGGCGCCGAACGGGTGATCGTTTCCCAATTGCACCGTTCGCCCGGTGTGTTTTTCGGACAATCCTACCACACCAACGGAACCAAACTCTACTCGGCCCGTATTATTCCGTTCAAAGGTTCGTGGATGGAATTTGCCACGGACATCAACAATGTGATGTATGCCTACATTGACCGTAAGAAAAAATTACCCGTAACCACACTTTTGCGCACCATTGGATTTGAACGCGACAAAGATATTTTGGAACTTTTCGGACTGGCCGACGAAGTGAAAGTTACCAAATCGGGATTAAAAAAATACTTGGGCCGCCGTATTGCCGCACGATTGCTTAAAACCTGGCACGAAGACTTTGTGGATGAAGATACGGGTGAAGTGGTATCCATTGAACGGAACGAAATTATCCTGGAACGGGATACCATATTGGAAAAGGAACATATCGATAAAATCCTTGAATCGGGCGTAAAAACCATTTTGCTGCACAAGGAAGATAATACGTCTAACGAATACGCTATTATTTACAATACGCTTCAAAAAGACCCCACCAACTCCGAAAAAGAAGCGGTGGAATATATCTACCGCCAATTGCGTAATGCCGAGGCCCCCGATGAGCAAACGGCCCGAAGCATTATCGAAAAACTCTTTTTCAGCGACCAACGTTACGATTTGGGTGAGGTGGGACGTTACCGGATCAATAAAAAATTGGGATTGAATATCCCCGAAGATGTTACCGTTCTGACCAAAGAAGATATTATTTCCATTATTAAACAACTTATCCGGCTTATTAATTCCAAGCAAGAGGTGGATGACATTGACCACCTTTCCAACCGGCGTGTGCGTACGGTGGGCGAACAATTGCAGCAGCAGTTTGCCGTGGGTTTGGCCCGGATGGTACGCACCATTCGCGAGCGAATGAACGTGCGCGACAACGAAGTGTTTACACCGGCCGATTTGATTAATGCCAAAACGCTATCGTCGGTTATCAATTCTTTTTTTGGTACCAACCAATTGAGTCAATTTATGGATCAAACCAACCCCTTGGCCGAAATTACGCACAAACGTCGTTTGTCGGCCTTGGGTCCGGGTGGTTTGTCGCGTGAGCGAGCCGGATTCGAAGTGCGCGACGTTCACTACACCCACTATGGTCGTTTGTGTCCGATCGAGACACCCGAAGGGCCGAACATCGGGCTTATTTCGTCCTTGGCCGTTTATGCCAAGGTGAACAAAATGGGCTTTATCGAAACGCCCTATTACAAGGTGGAAAACGGCAAAGTGCTTTATGACGAACAACCCGTGTATTTGACAGCCGAAGAAGAAGAAGGTAAGAAAATAGCCCAAGCCACCACGCCTACCGATGACGATGGTAAAATTATTCCCGAACGCCTGCAAGTGCGTGAAGAAGGTGATTTTCCCGTGGTCAAGCGCGAAGAAGTGGATTATATGGATGTGGCACCCAACCAAATTGCATCTATTTCCGCTTCGTTGATTCCGTTCCTGGAACATGACGACGCCAACCGGGCTTTGATGGGTTCGAACATGATGCGTCAGTCGGTACCGCTGATCAATCCCGAGGTGCCCATTGTGGGGACAGGATTGGAAAAAAGGGTGGCCATCGATTCGCGTATCCTTATCAACGCCGAAGGCGACGGTGAAGTGGTTTATGTGGATGCCGATAAAATTGTGATTCGCTACGACCGGACCGAGGAAGAACGTTTGGTAAGTTTCGAACCGGACGAAAAAACCTACAACCTGATCAAATTCCGTAAAAGCAATCAAAACACGACCATCAACCTGGTGCCCATAGTGCGCAAAGGGCAGCGGGTCAAAAAAGGCCAGGTACTCACCGAAGGATATGCCACCAAAGGCGGCGAATTGGCTTTGGGTCGTAACCTGCTGGTGGCCTTTATGCCGTGGAAAGGATACAACTTCGAGGACGCTATCGTGATTTCCGAAAAAGTGGTACGCGAGGATTATTACACGTCCATTCATATCGATGAATTTACCCTGGAAGTGCGCGATACCAAATTGGGTCAGGAAGAATTGACCAACGATATACCGAACGTAAGCGAAGAAGCACTCAAAGATTTGGACGAAAACGGAATCGTCCGCATCGGCGCCGAGGTCAAAACGGGTGATATTTTGATTGGTAAGGTAACGCCCAAAGGCGAATCCGACCCTTCGCCCGAAGAAAAACTCTTGCGTGCCATATTCGGTGAAAAGGCCGGTGATGTTAAGGATGCATCGCTCAAAGTGCCTTCGTCGGTGCAGGGAGTCGTTATAGATAAAAAACTCTTTACCCGTTCGATGAAAGACCGCCGTAAGCGTATGCAGGACAAGGTGGAAATCGAAAAATTGGAGAAAAAATACGGCGAACAGCTGGAAGCCCTGCGCGAAAAACTGGTCGAAAAACTGTTTTCGATTGTCAATGGAAAAACCTCACAAGGTGTTTACGACGAATTGGGAGAGGAAGTATTTCCCAAAGGGAAAAAGTTTACACTTAAAGCATTAAGTGCTTATAAAAATTATGAACATTTGATCCACGGCACGTGGACCACGGATGAGCATTTGAACCATTTGATTTCGGAATTGCTCAATAACTATAAAATCAAGGTTAATCAAATCAAAGGGAATTTGCGACGTGATAAGTTTGCCATTAGTGTGGGAGATGATTTGCCTTCGGGTATCCTGAAATTGGCCAAGGTTTATATTGCCCAAAAACGCAAGCTCAAAGTGGGTGATAAAATGGCAGGACGTCACGGAAACAAAGGTATTGTGGCCAAGATTGTTCGCGAAGAGGATATGCCGTTCCTGGAAGACGGAACGCCGGTGGACATCGTGTTGAACCCTTTGGGTGTACCTTCGCGTATGAACATCGGTCAGATTTACGAAACCGTATTGGGCTGGGTAGGCAAGAAATTGGGTGTCAAATTCTCAACACCCATTTTCGACGGCGCCACTTTGGATGAAATCAATGCTTTGTCTGAAAAAGCCGGCGTTCCCAAAGAAGGTGTAACCTACCTCTACGACGGAGGAACCGGCGAACGTTTCGATCAGCCTACTACTGTGGGAGTAATTTATATGCTCAAACTCAATCACTTGGTTGACGATAAGATGCACGCCCGGGCTATCGGCCCCTATTCGCTCATTACGCAGCAACCTTTGGGCGGTAAAGCCCAGTTCGGTGGCCAGCGATTCGGAGAAATGGAGGTATGGGCATTGGAAGCCTACGGTGCATCGTCCACCTTACGCGAAATTCTCACCGTCAAGTCCGACGATGTTACGGGCCGTACCAAAACCTACAACGCCATTGTCAAAGGGCAGCCTATGCCCGAACCCGGCATACCGGAATCCTTCAACGTGCTTTTGCACGAACTTCGCGGATTGGCCCTTGATGTTCGCCTCGAAGACGAACAAGGGAATGACGTGATGAAAAACAAATAATAATTCCAAACGATTAAGTATTTACGTGATTATGGCACGAACAAAAGATAACAAAAGCATCAAATTCGACCGGATTTCCATCGGTTTGGCTTCGCCCGACGTGATCAAAAGCATGTCGCGCGGCGAAGTGCTCAAACCCGAAACCATCAACTACCGTACCCACAAGCCCGAACGCGACGGGTTGTTCTGTGAACGCATTTTCGGGCCGGTAAAAGATTATGAATGTGCTTGCGGCAAATACAAACGCGTTCGCTACAAAGGCGTGGTTTGTGACCGCTGTGGGGTGGAAGTTACCGAAAAGAAAGTGCGACGCGAACGTATGGGACACATCGAATTGGTGGTTCCCGTGGCACATATTTGGTATTTCCGGTCCAACCCCAATAAAATGGCCTACCTGTTGGGGCTGCCCTCCAAAAAATTGGAAACCATCGTTTACTACGAACGTTATGTGGTTATCCAACCCGGCGAAGCCATCTATCCCGATGGTCGTCCGGTGAAAAAAATGGATTTGCTCACCGAGGAAGAGTATCACGAAGTGTTATCGCTCTTACCCGAAGAAAATAAATATCTTCCCGACGAAGATCCCAACAAGTTTATCGCCAAAATGGGTGCCGAAGCCATCCAAATGTTACTTAAACAAATCGATTTGGATGAACTTTCGTATGAGCTCCGGCATAAAGCAAACCACGAAACATCCAAGCAACGGCGTACCGAGGCCTTCAAGCGCCTGCAAGTGGTGGAAGCTTTTCGCGAAGCCAACAAACGCCGCGAAAACCGGCCCGAATGGATGATTATAAACATTGTACCGGTTATTCCGCCCGAATTACGACCCTTGGTGCCGCTTGACGGTGGCCGTTTTGCTACATCCGACCTGAACGACCTGTATCGCCGTGTTATTATCCGCAATAACCGTCTCAAACGATTGATGAGTATCAAAGCGCCCGAGGTTATTTTGCGTAACGAAAAACGGATGCTCCAAGAAGCGGTGGATTCGCTGTTTGATAATACGCGAAAATCCACGGCCGTAAAAACCCAATCCAACCGACCGCTTAAATCATTGTCCGATAGCTTGAAAGGTAAACAAGGGCGTTTCCGTCAAAACCTGTTGGGTAAACGGGTTGATTATTCGGCCCGTTCGGTTATTGTTGTGGGGCCGGAACTTAAAATCTACGAAACGGGTATTCCGAAAGATATGGCGGCCGAACTGTACCGTCCTTTTATCATTCGCCGCCTGCTCGACCGCGGTATTGTCAAAACGGTTAAATCGGCCAAGAAAATCATCGATCGCAAAGAACCCGTAGTATGGGACATCCTGGAAGATGTGCTTAAAGGCCATCCTGTCTTGCTCAACCGTGCACCTACCTTGCACCGCTTGGGTATTCAGGCTTTTCAACCCAAACTCATCGAAGGCAAGGCCATTCAACTGCACCCTTTGGTGTGTGCGGCTTTCAACGCCGACTTCGACGGTGACCAAATGGCCGTCCATCTTCCCTTAGGCCCCGAAGCCATTCTGGAAGCGCAACTCCTTATGTTGGCTTCGCAAAACATCTTGAACCCGGCCAATGGTGAACCCATAGCCGTACCTTCGCAGGATATGGTTTTGGGACTTTACTATATGACCAAAGAACGTAAGTCCACACCCGAACATCCGGTGAAGGGTGAAGGAATGAAATTCTATGGCCCCGAAGATGTAAAAATCGCCTTGGATGAAGGTGTGGTGGATTTGCATGCCCTTGTGGAAGTTGTGGTTGATGATGTGGACGAAAACGGCAATCCGGTCAAACGAATGATTCAGACCACGCCGGGCCGCATCATTTTCAATGACTATGTTCCCAAAGGCATTGGCTATATCAACGAATTACTTACTAAAAAAGCACTGAAAAAAGTTATTACCAAAATATTAAAACAAACCGATATTCCCACCACCTCCAAATTCCTTGATAACATCAAGGAGTTGGGCTTTATGCAAGCCTTCAAAGGCGGGTTATCATTTGCTTTACCCAATATCCAAGTGCCCGAGTCCAAAAAAGAAATTGTCGAATACTCCAAGCGCAATGTGGATGAAATCAATGCGGCTTATGCAATGGGTGCACTGGGTAAAACCGAGCGCTATAACAAGGTAGTGGACGAATGGACCCACGCCGATACCCAACTTTCGGCTTCATTGATCGAAAAATTGTCTAAGGACGACCAGGGATTCAACTCCGTTTTTATGATGTTGGATTCGGGGGCCCGTGGTTCGCGCGAACAGATTAAACAGCTTATCGGTATGCGTGGCTTGATGGCCAAGCCCAAGAAATCCACGGCAGGCGGAGGCGAGGTTATCGAAACGCCCATTCTATCCAACTTCAAGGAGGGCTTGTCCATCCAGGAATATTTTATTTCAACCCACGGGGCCCGTAAAGGTTTGGCCGATACGGCCCTTAAAACCGCCGACGCCGGTTATTTGACCCGCCGTTTGGTGGATGTGTCGCAAGACGTTGTGGTTACCGAGGAGGATTGTGGTACTTTGCGCGGAATTCGAGTGTCGGCCTTGAAGAAAAATAATATCTTAATCGAATCCCTGTCCGACCGTATCTTGGGCCGGGTGATTCTGGATGATCTGTATCATCCCGTAACCAACGAATTAATTATTGGCGAGGGTCAGGAAATAACCGAAGAAATTGCCCGTAAAATCGAAGAAGCGGGTATCGAAACGGTCGAGGTGCGTTCGCCGCTTACTTGTGAGGCCAAGCGTGGAGTATGTGCCAAATGTTATGGCCGCAACCTGGCCACCGGAAATATGGTGGAATTGGGCGAAGCCGTAGGCGTTATCGCTGCACAGTCGATCGGTGAACCCGGAACGCAGCTTACCTTGCGTACGTTCCACCAAGGTGGTATTGCCGGTGCCGTGGCCGAAGAAAGTACGTTGAGGGCCAAACATAATGGTATTATCGAAATTTCCGACCTGCGCACCATTAAGGGCGAAGACGAAGAAGGTAAACCCGTGGACATTGTCGTTTCCCGTGCCAGCGAGTTGAAAATCCTGAACGAAAAGAACGGCAATGTATTGGCCAAGAATAATTTGTTCTACGGTTCGTATCTCTACAAGAAATCCGGCGACAAAGTCAAGAAAGGCGAGTTAATAGCCCGTTGGGATCCGCACACTTCGGTTATTATTTCCGAAAAAGGCGGAAAAGTGGAATTCAGCGATTTGGTCGAAGGCATCAACTACAATATCGAAGTGGACGATTCCACCAACAAACGTGATATTGTTATTAGCGAAACCAAAGACAAACGCAAACTGCCCGCCATCCTGATCAAAGATCCCAAAACCGGCGATGTGATTCAAACCTACAACTTGCCTGTGGAAGCACGGCTAACGGTTAAAGACGGGCAAAAAATCAAGCCCGGTACGGTAATTGCCAAAATTCCGCGACGCTCGGCACGTGCAGGTGATATTACCGGTGGTTTGCCGCGCGTTACCGAGTTGTTTGAAGCGCGTAACCCGTCCAACCTGGCCGTGGTTTCGGAAATCGACGGTATTGTCAAATTCGGAAAAATAAAACGCGGTAATCGCGAGGTGATTGTCGAAGGTAAAAACGGCGAGAAAAAGAAATATTTGGTCAAATTGTCCAGTCAAATGTTGCTGGTTCAGGAAAACGATTATGTCAAAGCCGGAACCCCGCTTTCCGACGGTGTTATTTCGCCTGCCGATATTTTGAAAATCAAAGGCCCTTCGGCCGTTCAGCAATATTTGGTAAACGAAATTCAGGAAGTTTATCGCCGTCAGAATGTGGGTATCAACGACAAGCACTTCGAAGTGGTGGTGCGTCAAATGATGCGTAAAGTGGAAATTGTGGAATCGGGCGACACCAATTTCTTGCCCGGCCAATTGGTGCACAAAGACGATTTCATCGAGGAAAACGACCGCATCTTCAATATGAAAGTGGTGGAAGATGCCGGCGATTCCGAAGTGCTGAAACCCGGCGCTATTGTCAGCTTGCGCGAATGGCGCGACGAAGTTTCGCGCCTCAAACGCGAGGATAAAAAATTGCCCGTGGTACGCGACACGGTTCCTGCAACGGCCCGTCCGGTGCTGCAAGGTATTACGCGCGCATCCTTGCAAACCAAGTCGTGGATTTCGGCCGCTTCGTTCCAGGAAACCACCAAGGTGCTCAACGAGGCCGCCGTGGCCGCCAAGGTGGACTATCTGGAAGGGTTGAAAGAAAACGTGATTGTGGGTAAGAAAATTCCGGCAGGAACCGGTATGCGCATTTATGAAAAATTGGTGGTTGGCACGGTGGAGCAGCAAATGGATGAGGAAGAAGCCGGAACCACCGAAACCGACAAATAAAAAGTATCGAAATGAAAAATCAAAAACCCCAAAATCAAATCAACATCGAAGTTCCGGCCGAAGTGGCCGACGGAACATACAGCAATTTGGCCGTCATCAACCATTCGGTTTCGGAATTTGTGGTGGACTTTATCAACATTATGCCCGGCGTGCCCAAAGCCCAAGTAAAAGCACGTATTATCCTCACCCCGCAGCACGCCAAAAAGTTTTTGCGGGCATTGGAGGAAAACATTCGCCGCTTTGAGGCCACGCACGGGACCATCAAGGAATACAACGAACCGCCCCAAGGGCCGCCGGTCAATTTCGGCCCACACGGCGAGGCCTGAAAGGCCTGCATCAAAAAACGCCTTGTGCAAATTGCGCAAGGCGTTTTTGATTGGAAAAGCATCCGGTTTTATTCGTTCAACCGTGCTTCGAGGTTATCTTTGAGGGTTTGCAGGAATTCTTCCGTGTTCAGGTAATGTTCACGGCGTAGTTTGTCCTTATGAATGAGCAAGGCCAAATCCTTGGTCATTTTGCCGCTTTCAACGGTTTTGATTACCACGTCTTCCAGCGTATCGGCAAATTGGATGAGTTCCCGGTTGCCGTCCAATTTACCGCGATGCCGTAGTCCGGTGGTCCAGGCAAAAATCGAGGCAATCGGGTTGGTGGAAGTTTCTTCGCCCCTTTGCCAACGGCGATAGTGCCGTGTTACGGTGCCGTGGGCGGCTTCGGCTTCCAGGGTTTTGCCGTCGGGCGTGAGCAGGGCCGAAGTCATTAAGCCCAACGAACCGAATCCTTGGGCCACAATGTCGGACTGTACGTCGCCGTCATAGTTTTTGGTGGCCCACACAAATCCGCCGTTACCTTTGAGTGCAAAGGCCACCATATCGTCGATAAGCCGGTGTTCATACCAAATGCCGGCCGCTTCGAATTTTTCCTTGAATTCCTTGTCGTAAATTTCTTGGAAAATATCTTTGAACCTGCCGTCGTAGGCCTTCAAAATGGTGTTTTTGGTGGAAAGGTAAAGCGGATATTTAAGGTCCAATGCGCGGTTGAACGACGCACGGGCAAAGCCTTCGATCGATTCGTCGGTGTTGTACATAGCCATAGCCACGCCGTCGCCCTTGAAGTCATATACTTCGTAGACCTGCGGCTCACCGTTTTCGGGTTCGTAAACCAATTTCAGTTTGCCTTTACCTTTGGTAACAATATCGGTGGCCTTGTATTGGTCGCCGTGGGCGTGCCGGCCGATGATGATGGGTTTTTCCCATCCGGGAACGTATTTGGGAATGTTTTTGATGATAATCGGCGCCCGGAAAACCGTTCCGCCCAGGATGTTACGAATGGTTCCGTTGGGCGATTTCCACATTTTTTTGAGCCCGAACTCTTCCACGCGGGCTTCGTCGGGCGTAATGGTGGCACATTTAACGCCCACGTTGTATTTTTTGATGGCCAAAGCGGCATCCACCGTTACTTGGTCGTCGGTGGCATCGCGGTTTTGGATGCTCAGGTCGAAATAAACGATGGGTAAATCCAAATAAGGCAAAATCAATTGTTCCTTGATGTAATGCCAAATAATCCGGGTCATTTCGTCCCCGTCCAATTCTACGATGGGATTGTGAACTTTAATTTTTTTCATTGATAGGAATTTTTCGTTACAAACATAACAAACTTCAATGGATTTTAGACCTGATTTTGTTCAGGATTTTCAAGGATTGAAGCATTTTTGTCAATCGTATTTCCGGATAAAAAATCGGTAAAAATAAAGATGGTAAACAAAAAATCCCGGCGTCTTCACTCCGGGATTTTTGCGGATGTTTAATCCTGTTTTTTGGCAAAGGATCGTTTTTCCTTGATGCGAGCTTTTTTGCCGCGCAATTTACGGAAGTAGAAAATACGTCCGCGACGTACTTTACCGCGTTTGTTTACTTCGATTTTTTGGATTGCGGGCATATTGATGGGAAAAATACGTTCCACACCGATATCGCCCGACATTTTGCGCACCGTAAAAGTTTCGGTGGCGCCGCTTCCGCGTCGTTGGATTACCGTTCCGCGGAAAAACTGCGTACGCGTTTTGTTTCCTTCGCGGATTTCGTAGTAAACGGTAATAGTGTCGCCCGCATCAAACTGCGGAAAATCCTTTTTTTCGATCAGTTGGTCTTCTACAAACCGGATAATGTCGTCCATTGTTCCGAAATTTTAGACGTTAGGGCAAGGAAACATCCACGCACCCTGCGCCAGCGGTTTCGCAAGCCGGATGCAAATATACGATATTTTTTATTCAAAAAAGCCCTTGGCTATTTCCACCAATTGGTTGAAACTATCGGCATCGAGCGAAGCGCCGCCCACCAAGGCGCCGTCCACGTTGGGCCGGGCGAAAATATCGCGTGCATTGGCCGGTTTTACGCTGCCACCATAAAGAATCATCAAGGCATCGGCCAAGGCCTGGCCGTATTTTCCGGCAACGAGTTCACGGATGTGGCTATGCATTTCGTCGGCTTGCTCGGGCGATGCCGTTTTTCCCGTGCCGATGGCCCAAACGGGTTCGTAGGCGATTTTGACCAAGCGCCAATCTTCGGGTTGCAGGTCGAAAAGCACTTGGGTGATTTGTCGGGCAACGGTTTCAAAGTGCAGGCCGGCTTCGCGCTGTGCCAGGGTTTCGCCCACGCAGTAAATCATTTCCATATCGTTTTCGATGCCCGTTTGCACCTTGCGCCGCAAGGTTTCGTTGGTTTCACCGAAA
>Ga0256831_1001819_pt1 | contig 11225 bp, 5 predicted proteins | sample 132544metaG_FD_189087 | JGI IMG/M metagenome (GOLD analysis project Ga0256831, IMG submission 189087) | Hydrothermal vent microbial communities from Lau Basin, Pacific Ocean - 132-544 | ecosystem: Environmental > Aquatic > Marine > Hydrothermal vents | place: Pacific Ocean: Lau Basin | collected... | reverse complement strand
GACCCCAGGGGAGGCGGGCGGGCCTCGGGAAGGGAGACGGCCGCCCGGGTCGCCGCCGGCGCCGTAGCGGCCATGGTTCTCCGGGTCCTCTCCCCGGAGACGGCCGTGACGGCCTGCGCCGAGAGGATCGGCCCCCTGGTCCTGGACCCCGGGGAGGCCCAGGCCGCCCTCACCGGGGGAGAGGAGGCGGTCGATTCCTTTCCCGCCCGGTTTCCCTCCAAGAGCAAGTCCCGGGACGTGGAAGCCCTCCTGAAGAAAGCCAAGGCCCAGGGAGAGACCTGGGGCGGGACGGCCCTGGTCCGGATCCAAAGGCCCCCGGCGGGACTCGGCCAGCCGGTCTTCCGCAAACTCAAGGCGGACCTGGCGGCGGCCTTCATGAGCGTCGGCGGCGCCACGGGGGTGGAACTCGGGGCCGGGTTCTCCGCCGCCAAGGCCCGGGGAAGCGAATTCCACGACCCCGCCGCCTCACCCTCTCCCTACGGCGGCATCCGGGGCGGAATCTCCTCGGGCGAGGAGATCCTCTTCCGGGTCGCCTTCAAGCCCCCATCCACCCTGGGGGAAGCCGCCCGGGCCGGACGCCACGATCCCTGCATCGTCCCCAGGGCCGTCCCCGTCCTGGAGGCCATGGCCCGCCTCGTTCTGGCCGACCATGCCCTTCTCGCCCGTGCCGACAGAATATAAGGGAAAAGCCTGAGGCGGTATCCAATGGCGGCTCCCCGCAAAAAAACCACCAGGACAAATTCTACCCCCTCTCATGACCCTGGGACCTGAATACCCATAGAAGGCAATTCACCCTTCTTTTTGGCCCCTTCTATCAGGTATTTCGATATTGAAAAAAGTGCCCATTTCTGGAATAACCACCTTCTTCTCCAGGACCTCTTTCCCATTTTTATCCTTAACTATGATATAATATTCTCCCTCCCCAACGCCGTCAAAAACAAATTTTCCACCCCCCTTCGTCTCTACTGGTCCGAAGGGTTTCAGCAGTCCCTCAGGAAAGAAGGGACCAGGGCAACTTTCCGGGCGAAGAAGGACTGCCATCGAGTCGATCCCCTTTCCATCCCTTCCATGGATTAATCCATGGATTTCCCTCCCGGGAGGGATTTCAAGGACAACCGCCTTTCCCCCGGAAGGGGGAAGGTCTACAACGACCTCCCCAATTCGGTTCCTGCAATTCGCCCTGAATATGTATTTCCCTGGATAAAGGTCTTCAGCGAGAAAAACACCGGACTCCTTGGGAAAACACCTGACCCAATCCGCCTTGAAATAAAAGTAACGGCCGATCTTCTCCGGACAAGGCGCGAAGAAAACAACGATCTCCTTCTTTTTCCAATCGACCCTTTTCCGGGACGGGCCGACCTTCTCCAGCACCTCGACCCTGATTCTCCCTTTTTCCAGGACGGGGGGAAAATTCAAGTCGACCGGCTGGATCGTTCCCTTCACCTGAAGGACCTTGGAAACTTGGAACGGCCCTTTCTCCCACCGCCCGCTTTTGAAGACCGGACGAAGGACGGTGGCGGAAAGCCTGTAGATCCCATCTTCCAAGTTGAACCAGGTCGGCCGCTCGATTCCCATATCCTCTTCACTTGTGATTTTACGCCCGATGAGGTCCAGGTCCTTCCCAACGGCCAAGGCTTCCAGTTCGTACTGAACCACAAAGCCGGTCCAGGGACTCAAAACCTCCCCGTTCCAATACCTGGGTACCAAATAAAGAATCGTCCCGTTCTTCAGGCTTCCCTCTCCAAAAAAGGGAACCCTGACCTTTCCTCCCTCCTTGACCGACACCAAAGGCCCGGCGCGAAAACCAACGTCCCTGAGAACGTCCTTGAAGGAATCGTAAAGCTTTTCAGTTCTGCCCGGGCCGAAATTCCCTTCCAGCAAGGAAATGGGCGAAGGATCTCCCCAGAAGATCCTCCACCTTCCCGGCGCCAAGGGTCCGAGTTCGACCGGTCCTTTCCTTTCTTCCCAGATAACGTCGTGGCTGGGTTCGGCATAGGAAGAAAGAAGTTCCCCCCGGCTCCCTCTCCTGGAAATGGCTTCCTCCACCCGGAGGGCATCCTCGATGGCCTTGTCGGAACCTTTCAGCCTGTAAGCCCGAACCGCACCTGAGATTCCGGAACGGTTTCGGCCCTTTGGAAGGAAGACCTCGATCCAGGTCTTTTGGAAGGCTCTCACCACGAGCCTTTTCTTCCTCAGGTATTCCCTGTATGGCACGACCCTTGGGGCCGGGAGAGCATACCCTTTGGGCAGGTTCCTGATGTAGAAGACAAGCCGCCCGCCGGGGACATCCTTCCGCCACCTTTCCACCTGGATCCTGGGGACCCGGGCCACCCCCCCCTCATCCGAATGGAAACGATTGCCTGCAAGTTCATCCAGGTCGTCATCGTAAGAGAACTCTTCCCTGCCCTCTTCCGCGAATCCCGCGTAGACATCCCAACCCGTGAGAGGTTTGCCCCCCGCCCCCACGACCGTGACATCCAGCCAACCTCCGATTTCCCTTTTCTTCCCTTGGGAAAAAACAGAATTCCCCATCGACAAAAAAAGCCCGAAAGAAAGGAAAGCAAAAACGATAGGATGATTTTTCTTTCCCATGGTTTCTTCTTCTTACTCGACTCCGGGGAATCTCTACTCCTGATCTTACCTCCTTTTTCCCCATTTTTGAGTCCCCCGGTCCCAATGGAGTCTCTGCCTCTGATGGTCTGCCGGAGGCCCTTTCCCACCCCTCCATGCCCCTCCTGGAAACCCCGTGGAATGAGGAGCCTGGTTTTGAGGGAGTCCGTGAAAACTGGGGAATTCCCCAACGAATCTATCCCCCTTTCAAAAGGGAATTGCCTCCTCCAAGTCTTCCCCCAAGAGGGGCCCAAGGGCATACTTTTTCCCACCCAGGCATGGTCCGCCCCGGGCCGTTTCCATCCATCCCCTTCGAGAGGTGACCAGCGTGAATCCCAAGGTTTTACGGCTCCCCCTCCTTCTTCTCCTTCTTCTCCTTCTTCTCTCTCCCCGTCCGGCCGCCCAGGTTGCGGAAGCGACCCGGCAGACCCGATCCACCCGGCCCATCCGGGAACTGGTGGACCGGATCCTTCCCGGCAAGGGGGACCGGTTTCTCCTGGACTTCCTTCCACCCGCTGGGCCGGAGCGGTTCGAGCTGGGGAGCCGGGAGGGGAAGATCCTCCTTCGGGGGACGAGCCCCCTCGCCCTGGCGGCGGGGCTCGGCTGGTATCTCCGCCACGTCGCCCTGGTTCCCGTGTCCTGGACGCCGGGGACGCCCGTCCAGGTCCCCCGGACCCTGCCCCTTCCCCAAAGGCCCGTCCAAAAGACCTGCCGGGTGAAGCACCGCTTCTTCCTCAACTACTGCACCTTCGGCTACACCCTGCCCTTCTGGGGCTGGAAGGAGTGGGAGCGCTTCATCGACTGGCTGGCCCTCAACGGCGTGGACCTCCCCCTGGCGCACACGGGCAACGAGGCGGTCTGGCTCCGGGTCTGGAGGAAGTTCGGCCTCCCCGAGGAGGAAATCCGCGCCTTCTTCACCGGCCCCGCCCAGCTTCCCTGGCACCGGATGGCCAACCTGGACCGCTGGGGCGGCCCCCTCCCCCGGAGCTTCATCCACGGCAAGGAGGCCTTGCAGAAAAAGATCCTGGCCCGGGAGCGGGCCCTGGGCATGAAACCTATCCTTCCCGCCTTCGCCGGCCACGTGCCGCCCGGGCTGAAGCGCCTCTTCCCCAAGGCCAGGATCGCCCCCCTGGCCGTGGGCTGGGCGGGAGTGGCCAAGTGGTGCAAAACCTGGTTCCTGGACCCCAAGTCTCCTCTCTTCCGGAAAATCCAGATTGCTTATTTAAAAGAACAGGAAAGGACCTACGGGACGGACCATTTCTACTCGGCCGACCCTTTCAACGAGATCGTCCCCCCGAGCTGGAAGCCGGAATTTCTCCAGTCCGTCTCCCGGGCCATCTACCAGGGCATGGCCGAGGCCGACCCCGAGGCCCGGTGGGTCCAGATGGGCTGGATCTTCTACAACAACCGCAACTGGACACCGCCCCGGACCAAGGCCATGATCGAGGGAGTTCCGCCGGAGCGGATGATCCTCCTGGACTACGTCTGCGAGCGGGTGGAGTTCTTCCGGCGGATCCAGGACTTCTTCGGCGCCCCCTTCGTCTGGTGCTACCTGGGTAACTTCGGGGGGAGCACCACCATGGAAGGCCCCCTGCGAAAGGTGGCGGTCCGGCTGAACGCCCTCTTCCCTTCCGGCGCGCCCTCCAACCTCCGGGGCGTGGGCTCCACCCTGGAAGGGCTTGGAGTCAATCCCCTCCTCCACCAGTTCGTCCTGGAGCGGCCCTGGCGCCAAGGCCCCGTCCCGGCGGAGGAATGGATCCGGGAGTGGGCGCGCCTTCGGGCGGGAGGGCCCGACCCCCGCGCGGAACGGGCCTGGGAGATCCTCCTTGAGACCGCGTACAACGACCGGGGCGTCCCGGGCGAGGAAAAACGCGTATGCCTCCAGACGAAACCTACCACCGGCGGCAGGGGATGGCCCCGGCCCCGGGCGAGGACCCACTACGACAACGCCGTCCTGGCCCGGGCCTTGGAGGAGATGCTCCAGGCCCGCCCCGCCGCCTTCGAGCGGGACGCCTTCCGCTTCGACCTGGTGAACCTGGCCCGCCAGGTCCTGGGAAACTATTCCCTGAACCTCTGCGAGGAGGCGGCCGAGGCCTACGCCGCCGGGAACCTCCCCCTCTTCCGGGGGAAGGTCTCCGCCTTCCGGCGCCTCGCCCTCGACCTGGACCGGCTCCTGGCGACCCGGCCCGAATTCCTTCTTGGGAAATGGATCGCCGACGCCCGCTCCTGGGCCGCCGGTCCGGGGGAGGAGGCCTACTACGAAAAGAACGCCCGCAACATCCTCACCACCTGGGACCGGCGCGGCGCTTCGCTCACCGACTACGCCGGCCGCCTCTGGAACGGGCTCACCAAGGACTACTACCTGGCCCGCTGGGAGGCCCTCTTCCAGCGGATGGAACGCTCCCTGGAGACGGGAGAACCTGTGGACCGGAAAACCTGGGAAGAGGCGCGAAAGGACATCGAGTGGGGATGGGTGACCTCCACAAGGGAGCGCCACCCGGCCGAGCCCTCGGGAGACCCGGTGAAGCTGGTCCGCCTCCTCTGGAAGCGGTACAAAAAAGCCCTCCGGCCCCACGACCCGCCCGTGCCCGCCGGAAGCTGGAAACCCTCCGACCTGGCTCCCGGCAAACCCTCCGTCCTCTCCTGGGACGTGACGCCCTTCTTGAAAAAGGGCGGGGACTACGTCTTCACCTTCTTCTGGGAGAAGGGCGCCCACGCCCTCCAGGTGGACTGGGTCCAACTCACAGAGGACGGAAGAATCGTCGCCCGGGACGTGCACCCCGGCTGGACGGGCCTCGAAACCCGCCGCAACGCCTACCGCCTCCACCTGGACCGGGTCTCTCCGGGGAAGCGTTACATCCTCCGCGCCTCGGTCCACGGCGCCGGCGGCGCCGATTCCGCCGGCCGGCTCTGGTTCGCCCGGGAGTAGACGGAATCCTCCCTCCCCGGGAGAATGCGGGGACGGAGGAAGCGGATCCATGGCGAAGAAGTTTCTTTTTCCCGCCGCCGCGGCGGTTCTCCTCGTCCTGGCCTGGCTGGGCCTCTCCCCGCAAAAACCTTCTCTTCCGGTTTCCCCAAAACCGGCCGAGGTAAAGAAGCCGCCCTCGCAGACCCCGGGGACGACCGCGGGGCAGACCCCGGGAAAGCCTGAAAGTTCCCTTCCGCAAAGAAGTCACCCTCTTTCGCGGCGAGAAATCTCCGCCCGGGACAGGATCCTCTGCCAGGTGGTGGACCGGGCGGGAAGGCCCTTAGCCGGAATCCCCGTCCGGTTGAACCTGACCTGCAAATTGCCTTTCTGGAAAAGAAAATGGTATTCCTTCTTTCGCGCCCGGACCAAGGGCCCCCAGGGAATCGCCCTCTTCTCCCTTCTCTCCTGGAAAAAACGCACGCCCAAGGCGGAGATCGGGGCATGGAAAGCCAAACTCATCCTGGGCCTCCCTCTTGCCCGCCCCGTCACAAAAGACGTCCCCCTGAACCCGCCTCCCGCCGATCCGGTCCGCCTGGTCCTGCCTCCAACGGGCCAGGTGGAGGTCCTGGTCCTGGACCAGGGCCGCCCGGCCGAAGAGCCGGGGATCACCGTCTCCCTCTATAAAACCGCCCCCAAGAATCCGCCCGGTTCCGGCTACAGCATACTGAAAAAACCCCTCCAGGCGGGTAAAGCCTTCTTTCCATACGTGGGCCTTGGATTGCGCCTCAAGGTTCGGGCTTCCCGGAAGAATTCTCCCTTTTATCTCGGCCGTTCCTGGGGCAAGGCGCCTCACCCCTGGGCCAAGGGGCCGGGTCCCACCTTCCCCGGACAGCTCGTCCGCTTCCAGGTAAGCCTTCCGAAAAAGGTCCTCATTTTCCGCGGAAAAGTCCTGGATCCCCAGGGCGCCCCCCTCCGGAAAGCACCTCTCTACGTATCCATAACCATGAAGAAGGGAATCGATACTTCTAGGACCGGTACCAGCTTACGAACCGACGGAAATGGCGGGATGGAATTCTCTTTCGCTCACCCCCTGTCGATGATCGAGAAGGTGATCCTGGAGATCCGCCCTCCCGGAGATTCTCCCACCATGGGAGCGAAGGTAACCCTGATGAGGGATTTTGGACCGGGGATCATCGATCTCGGAGAAATCAGGCTCCGCTGGAAACCTCTTCTCGCCTCGGGCATTGTCCAGGACAACCTGGGCCGGCCCGTGGCGGGATGCGAAGTCGAGGGATCGGGGATCGATATCACCGCCTGGACCAGGACCAACGAAAAAGGAGAGTTCACTTTGAGGGGGGACTCCAAGGCTCCCGGCCTTACTCTCCAGGCCATCCGAAATGGCTGGCTCCAGGCCTTTCCCGTGCGGACCTCGCCGGGGACCCGGGGGAACAAGATCGTCCTCGCGCCGGCGGGAACCATCTCGGGATCCCTTCTCCCGGCCAAAGGCGTCACCCTGGACAAGATCCTGGTCTGCGTGGCCGTGGAGTTACCGCGGGAAAACGCCCCGCTCTGGGACTTTCTCGAGGGACAGAGTTCTTTGCGCGCCTGGCCCGAAAAGGACGGGTCCTATTGGAAAGAAATCTGCGTCCGCCCGAAAAGGGACGGCTCTTTCCGGTTCTCCACGGTGCCGCCGGGGCTCGCAACCCTTAGAATCTGCAAAGACGAGCTGGACACCCCGCTCCGGAAGTGCCTCCCCCTCCTCGAAATAAAAGGGATCCGCGTTCTCCCCGGCAAAGAAACCCGCGACCCCAGGCTCCAGAAGATCCCCCTCCGGCTCAAATAGCAGGTCCGGAGCCCCGGACCCCTGTCCAGGCACGGATCCACCCTTATTCCACCATTTTTCAGCATCCCTCCTGGAACCACCCTCGAGATGGAGCCAGAATCCACGTTTTTGGGCGGGAGTTCCCCTGATCTTTCCAGGAGTTTCAGGCGCATTCGGTTTCCCGTGAGAGGGCTTTTCTCCTCTTTGGCTCTCACTTGGATTCCGGCTCTCTGGGCAGGCGTTACAGAGCCCTTTATTTTTGTTGATTTCCCTCCCGTTTTTTTAGTGGGATGGGTGTGAGGAAGGGTCGGGGACGGATCGAGGCCGGCCGGGGCGGGCGCAATTACAACGTCCACGTCTTGACCTGCCGCCTGGGCGGCCGGGCCGCCTACACATTGACGCTCCAGGTCCCGGATGCCGGGGGAACCTCCCGGCCGGTCCTCACCCTGAAGAACGTCCTTCCCAAGGCACTGGAGGGCAGCCTGCCCTGGTGAAAGACCATCCCTTCCCTCTTCCAAGGAAAGGGAGGCGCCGGCGTTCGGCGCCTACAGCGCTTTTTTGGTGTACATTTTTCTGGCCACCTTGGCCGGGGGCCCGGGGAAGGAATCGGCCGTTTTCTCGGCGTAGGCCCGGGCCTTCGCCAGGAGGTCCTTCTCCAAGGCTCTCGAGCCTTTCTCCCCGGCCAGATTCTTTCCCTCGTAAGGATCCCTCCCGAGGTCGTAGAGCCCCTCCACCTTGCCCTTCGGCCCGAGAACCAGCTTGTGCTCCTTCGTGACCAGGGCCCGCCAGGTCCGCCCCCCCTTCCTTCTCCTCCCTCCACCCACGGCCATCCGGCCCTCGGCATAGACGAACTCCCTCTCCGGGCCTTTTCCGCCCTTCAAAAGGGAAGCCAGGTCCAGCCCTTCCGCCCGGGGCAGAGGCGCGAGCCCGCAAAGCCCGAGCAAAGTCGGGCCGATGTCGATGGTGGAGACCAGGTCCTCCACTTTGAGCCCCGCCGGAACGATCCCCGGGGCCCGGACGATGAGAGGCACGTGAAGGGATTCCTCGTGGGGGTCGTTCTTGAAGAAGAGCCCGTGGGAGCCGAGCATGTCCCCGTGGTCCGAGGTGAAGAGCAGGATGGTGTTCTTCTCCAGACCCAGATTTTTCAGGGCCGCCAGCACCCGCCCCGCCTCGTGGTCCAAGGCCTCGCACAGCCCGAAATACCCGGCGTAGAATGTCTGGAGCCGTTTCGTGCCCCGCAACCGCTCCGGCACGTCCGGCCGGAATTCCAATTTCTTCTTCCCGAAGAACCGCCGGAAACCGGGAGGAGGGTTGTAGGGCGTGTGGGGAGGCCCCCCAGGAGAGGAAGCACAGAAAAGGCTTGTCCTTGTTCTTCTCGATGAAATCCAGGGCCAGGCCGGTCTGGAACGTCGGCTCGAAGCCCTTGGGACGCATGGGCTTTCCCGTGTCGGAAAAAGTGGGAGACTTGTAGTAGAAGTGCCCCCGGTTGAAGCCGAGGAACTTCTCGAAACCCCGCCGCCGCCCCGGAAGCGCCCTTCAAGAAATCACGCCGATCTATTCTTCTGTTTTTCATGCCAGGCACAAAAAAAGGGGACCGGCTCCAGCCTACCGGGAGGTCCGTCCCGGGCAAACGGCTCCGCCCCGGTCTTACACAGACGATACAGGCCTTCCCCTGCCCGTTAGAATGCCTTCATGAACCCAACCGCCCTTCCTTTCGCTTTTCTCTTTTCCTTCCTCCTCCAGGCCCACGGCTTCACCGAGGCCAGGCTGGAACGGGTGGAGCCCTTTCTCCCCCGGACCCGGGCCGTGGAACTACTCCGGGAGTGGAACTTCAAGAACGGACGGGAAGGCTGGAAGGCCCGCCGCGAGTGCCGCCTTTCGGCCCAGGGAGGGCTTCTCCTGGTGGAGACCCTGGGGCCCGACCCCTACCTGGGCGTCCCGGTCCGGTTCGAGAAAGGAAGGTTCCTCCTCCGCCTCCGGATGCTTTGCGCCGGCGTCGCCGGACCGGGCCAGGTCTTCTGGACCACCGCCGGAGAAAGGGTGGAAAGCGAGACCAAGAGCGCCCGCTTCCCCCTCCTGGCCGACGGCAAGTGGCACGACTACGAAGTCCCCTTCACCGCCCGGGGAGACATCCTTTCCCTGCGCCTGGATCCCGGTTCCGGCCGGGGCCTGGTAAAAGTGGAACGGATCTCCCTCTTCCGCGCCGTCCTGGGCCCTCTCGCCATCGAGGCCGTCCGGGCCCGGCCGGGACAAGTGAACTTCCGGGTGAGAAACGTGGGGGAGAAAAAGAGATCTTTCCGCTTCCGGGGAAAAACCTACACCCTCTCCCCGGGAGACACGGTCGCTCTCTCCCTTCCCCTGGGAAAAAGGCGCCTCGTCCGGGCCCTGACCCTGGAAGTCGAGACCGCCGGCTTCCCCTCCCCCAAGAGGACCCTCACCCTCTTCGATCCAAGGGCCGCCAAGGACCTCCTGGAACTTCACATTGGAGACCTCCGCCTCCGGGTCTCCCCGGAGGGCACGGCCGCCCTCATCGAGAAGAAAGGCGTCCTTCTCGGCGCCCTGGCGCCCCTGGTCCTGGCAGGGGATACGATCCCCCGGCTCTCCCTGGAGAAAAGGACCTCCGGCTCCCTTACGTTTACGGGTAATGGCATCCACCTCCGCCTCTTCCTGGAGGGAGAGGACATCGGCCTTTCCATACGCTCCCCCCGCGCCGTGGAAGGTCCCGTGCTCCGCGGCCTGGGCCCTCTGGAAAAAGGGCTCTTCGCAGGCCTGGAATACCTGGGAAAGGGAGAGTCCTCCTCATCGACCAGGGACATCGAGACCAGGGACCACATCCGCTTCGCCCCCGACCCCCTGGACGTCACCATCCCGCTCATGGCCTGCCGCACCGACCGGGGTCTCCTGGCCCTGACCTGGAAGGACATGGCCCTCCAGCCCGTCTTCGCGACACCCGACTTCCTGGACGGGACAGGGGAGCACCGGATGGGCCTCCGGGGGAAGAGGATCGACGCCGCCGTCCTCGCCGCAGACCTCCCCCTGGAGGAGTCCATCCTCTGGGCCGTAAAGAAGATGGGCGGGCTTCCTCCCCCGCCAGAGCCCCCCCGCTCCGGAAAAGAACAATTTTCCCTGTGTCTCCGCGCCCTGGAAGGCCCCCTTCGCGGCCCGGGAGGCTGGGGCCACTGCGCCGAGCCCAGGTGGACCCGGCGGTTCTACGGGGACATGGTCTCTTGTCTCTTCCATCTCACCGGGAAGGTTCCGGAAACGCCCGGTCTTGTGCCCGGAGGGGCCCACGTCCGGGACAATTCGGCCTTCTTTCTCACCGGCAGGGCCGGGCGGTGGCTCCGGGAAACGAAAAGGGAGATCCGCCGGCTTGCGGCCTCACAAAGAAAAGACGGGACCTGGGCCTACCGGGGGCCCTTCAGGAAGGGACACTTCGAGGATACGGCAAGCGGGTATTGCGCCGTCCGGGCCTTCAAGCTCCTGGAGTCCGCGCGGCTCACGGGAGACAGGAAAGCCCGGGAAGCGGGCTTGAGAGCCCTGGAGGGCATGAAGCGCTTCCAGGTTCCCCGGGGCGCCCAGACATGGGAACTCTCCCTCCACACCCCGGACATCCTGGCCTCGGCCTACCTGGTCCGGGCCTACACGCTGGGTTTCGAGCTGGCGGGCAAAAAGGAATACCTGGAGGCGGCCCGGCGCTGGGCGCTCTCCGGGGTCCCCTTCGTCTACCTCTGGAGCCGCTATCCCTGGATGCTCTACTTGACCCCTCCCGTTTACGGGGCGACCCATTACAAGGCCCCTCTCTGGATCGGAAGGCCCGTGCCCTGGTGCGGGGTGGTCTACGCCTGGGCCCTGGCGGGACTGGCCCGCCAGGGCCCAGGCGTAGAC
>Ga0256831_1001818_pt1 | contig 11225 bp, 9 predicted proteins | sample 132544metaG_FD_189087 | JGI IMG/M metagenome (GOLD analysis project Ga0256831, IMG submission 189087) | Hydrothermal vent microbial communities from Lau Basin, Pacific Ocean - 132-544 | ecosystem: Environmental > Aquatic > Marine > Hydrothermal vents | place: Pacific Ocean: Lau Basin | collected... | reverse complement strand
TGTGAGCATAATGATTATAAGGATAATGTAACTTCTCTTGCCAGAATAACTATTTCTTTTCATCATCAACTATTTTATTTTTTGGTTTCTGTTTTATATAGACCGAAACTGTTTCTACCTTTTAATTAATTATCTTTTTTGTAACCGTAACTTTATTATTTATTGTAATGTTTTTTTATAAACCCTTTTGGCAAAGTTTGAAACATTAATGGCCGCACTGCTTATTTCAATCTAAAAGTATACTTCTTTCTTTTAATAAAAAAGTTTAATTTTTCTTTAATCTGTATGATTCTCCATTCATGTTTACCAAGCAATCCCAGTGTGTTAGCCTGTGAACCAAAGTGGTTGCTAAAACAGCATTTCAAAAGAACTTATTCCAACGGTCGAAGCCCAGGTTTGTGGTGATGATAGTTGATTTACTGTTTTCATTCTAAAAAATAAATTAACCATCCATTTTACTGTTAGATGAAATTTCATGTTTGCGATCGATTATTATTTTTAATTAGAAATATTCAATTACTTATTAATGTAATTGTCCCACCCTGAAAAAGTGCTGTCTTTTGCCACCACCACCCAGATAATTCTTAGCTTCATGGGATAATAGTCACCATCACTAAACGGAATATGCTCGAAAGGACCATTATGGTCGCCGTATTGATTTGCCAGGAGCAGCCTTAATAGTTTCGGATTTGCCAACCCCTCAGGAATAAGATTGGTTGTATCATACAAACTTGTCATTTTTATGCTTTTAGTATATACGCCTGGTCCGTTTGTCTCGAAGTATGTATTCCAGTGGTGACCATAATGAAGCGTGTTTTTCCCGTCTTTGGTTTCGTCTAATATAATTTGGGCACACCAGGATTTGGTACTGGGTTGATCAATAAGTTCAAAGTAGGTTTCCAGTGTACCTTCAGCAAAGTTAATCGGACTACACCAGTTAAATGTTGGCAGATCCCAATAAAAATGGTACTCCTCGGGTGAACCTTCCCAGCCCGGCCTGTGATGTGGGTCGTCTGGAAGGGAGACTACTTTTGTGTCAATTAACAACTTCTCAGTCTTGGAGGTTGCTGTATTTGTGGTACAAGAGAGTTGTATCAGTACCAAAAGAATACTCACCGCACGGATTCCATGCGAAAAACATATTTTTAAAAATTTGATCTTATTCAAAACTCAGGTATAGTTTATAGTGTAAAGTAATTGGGTAATAAGATGAGTCCCTGGCAAAGGCCTCTGCCGTCCACATCTGATACTGTTTTGATATAATGAAAAATATACTGTTCATATTGTGGAAGTCAGTACCTTCCTTTCCTGGGGGATGGGGAGTATGTGAATAGGGTGTTCCCTGGGAGAAATAGTAAGTGCCGGGTTTTGTAATGCTTCGTGAGATTTCGAATGCAGAGTGTCTGCCTATCTCACCACTGCCTACTTTAGCCTCGGCAATACCACTGTTTATGCTGAAGGGCCTTTGCATATCTATAATTGTGACGCTGCCTTTATAATGAGCGTCCTTGTGCCAATTTCGTTCAGCCCAGTCACCGGCCATGCCCGGCTTCATGGGAAGACTTACTATCCAGCACCCGTTAAATCTGGCTTCTGCACTCCATTTAACTGTATATGTGGTGTCGAACAGAAGCATATCGTAGGTGGATGAAGTCTCATTTAATGAATCACTCTGATACTTAAAATCTATGTTCCCCCAAGTGCGAACAATTTTTTCTCCTCGACAGATTAGCAACCCATAATCACTATCCGGCTGCCCGCCAGCCATTTTTATTTTAGGGGAGACAGCATTTGCCAAATTGTTAAACTCTGTGGTGTCAAGACCTGCCTCCAAAGGACTTTCAATCGGCATTTTCTCTCCTGACTTCGGGAAGTGCACCCTGTCCGTATAGCTTTGAGAAAATACAGGAATAATAATTCCTTGCAAAACGAATAGAACTACCAATAATTTACTATTTCGACTGTTTATCATGATTATTTTTTTAAAGTTATAACCACTATTTTCACTTAAAAAATATTTATTTCTTGACCGGGTAAAACCTGATAAGCATAACCGTTGGGGCGGGCATATGTTCTTTAATTTCAAAAGAGTTCTCCTGCATTATCTGTTCATTAGCTACCGGGGTTAAGTTATTTTCATCATCCAGTACAAAAATTTCAGTTCGTGTTTTTCCCTCCCAAGGAAGCCCTGAAATTTTGATGCCCAATGAGTCTTCCTGAGAAGTATAATTGCTGAGCATGATAGTTGCCAGGTTGTTTGAGCTATTCACACCACCAATAGCATACATGCCTTCCGGTAGCTGTTGCTTTTCACATTTTACCCTGTTGGGCGTATTGAGTAGCATGGCGAACGCTTTATAGGCAAAAAAAGGTTTTTTAACCAAGCCATATTCATCAAATAAACCGAAGATTGTCCAATCGCCACTATAATAACAAGCCATGTCTATGGGCAGATCCTGCATATCGATAAGCATGGAAGCAGTAAAGGCACCTCCTTCCATCCCTCCAACTTTGTTCAGTGCAATTTCTTTCCAATAACCCCTGTCTTTGAAAAGTTTTACCCAATCGCCACCCGCAGGGAAATAATTCCACTCGTTCAGATGTATCTTTGTTTTTTTATATCCATTGTCGTCCAGCAACTTCCTCACATAATAAGCTGTAGAGTCTGCGAATTTTATACTTGATGTGTACATGTGCCAGGGGAAAAAGTCTATTGGCAGATTATGCTCTTTGCAGTACTTGACCAATCCCGGGCCAGTTCTGTAAGGGCCGATGCCGGCAGTGCCTACCTTTAGCTTCGGATTATATTTTTTAATGGCCTTCACGGCAGTCTCATACAATTTGTAGTACTGTTCTATATCGGCCATCCACATTTCATCTTTTCCGCCGGGTTCGTTCCATATTTCCCAATACTGTATGTTCATATGATATCCATTGGCCCAGCCTTCGTTATAATGACGGATTATGTTTACGCATATTTTAGCCCATTTATCAAAATCTTCGGGAGGGTAAATATGGTATTTGTTTTTTGTGTGTTCTATATCTACTCCCAACCTGTAACTGATTTTGGAGCCACTTCTCAGGATATCTAAAATATAGTCGTCAGTTTTTTTGAAATTGTAATTTTCAGGGTCGTCAGCATCGAGATGAAAGAGAGGAAAAATAGCCGGAATATCAACGACGCCGGGGTTGGAAAATTGACAATCGTGCAAACGGGTGAGCGGTATTTTCAGTTCAGCATATGTACGGATCATAAAGTCAGTCCATGCTGCTGTTTTCCTTTCTGTACCAATATTTATCCCGTTTAGTGCTTTGATTTTGCCCTCTTTTTGAGCGAAATTAAATGAAACGTATTGCTGACCTCGTGAAAGCATGGAAACTCCTGTGAGCATAATGATTATAAGGATAATGTAACTTCTCTTGCCAGAATAACTATTTCTTTTCATCATCAACTATTTTATTTTTTGGTTTCTGTTTTATATCGGCCGAAACTGTTTCTGCCTTTTAAGTAATTATCTCTTTGGTAACCGTAACTTTATTATCTATTGTGCCTGTAATACTAATTTCAAATTATTATTGATTTTAGTACCATCGTAGTTTTGTTAGCTTGTCAGACTAATAGATCTGATAATGCAGAGACTAAGGAAGAAACAATACGCAAAACTTACTTTTTGTCAAACAGAAACAGATCTGTTCCGCTCCAGCCAAGTGGTTTTTCAATGGTAAATTGTCTTATCTGTTTCCCTGTAACAAAAGGCCGTTCCGGATTTCCTTCTGAAAGCCGACAATCTTTTATTTGTAAACCGGTAACATCTTCGGCAACAATTGGTACTCGCGAATCGGGAGTAGCTGTGCCAAGCATTAAATTGGTTACCGAAACTCCTATTGCGTGGCGAATATAAAGTCCGTACGAAGGCAGGTTTCCCCAACCCGACGGTTGCGGGTATCCTTTTTCATCCTCTTTTACCGTTGTGTTAAAGTCTGTTTGTTTAACTCCACCGATGGTGAAAAGCTGAATATTGTTCAGCGAAATGTTTTCGACGGGAAATCCGGGAATTCCGGTTATCGACGAGCCCCAACTTCCTGCATTGTGTGCAACAACGTTACTAATTGCAATATTCCTCACTTTCCCTACGGCGGGTTCAGGGATGCCTTTTGTGTATTTCCGGGCGCGGTTTCCCAATCGGATATAAATGGGTGCCATTGTTCCGTTAATGGTTAAATTATTTACTGTAATTCCGTCTAAAGTGCCACCGTCAACAATCATTAGCGAGAGTCCTGTAATACCAATTTTTGGTGTGTGAAATATTGGCTCTTCTTTCGATTTCGAAGGTTTTACCACGCAATTAGAAATTGAAATATTCCGGAACCCACCCGACGATTCGGTGCCTGCTTTTATCGCATTGCAAAAACTGCTTACTATACAATTCGAAATTACAATGTCTTCGCAAGCTGCTGCGCCTGTGCTTTTTAGTGTAATCCCATCGTCATCCGAATCTAAAATGCTGTTGGCAAGAACAACCCTGCGGCAACCATCAATATCAATCCCGTCGTTGTTTCGGTTGCTGTGGTTATAGACCGAAATTTTATCGATAATAACATCTTCACAGTTTAAATAGTGCTGATTCCAAACACCGGAATTCCGAAGGTGCAGCCCTTCAATACGAATATTTTTACACGAAATTAGCAGGATGTTTCTTGGCCGGCCATCAATATCTCCGGCTTTCGGATTCTCGCGAGGCATCTGAAGTTTGCCTTGCCCATCTATTGTCCCGTTTCCTGTGAGTGCAATATTTTCTGCACCTTCAGCATAAATTAAGGCATAAAATCCACCAAGCTGATCTTTGTGAGAACGATATTTGGGGAGTGGCTGAAGCGGAAAATCTTTGTGTTTTGTGCTGGCAAGAAGTGTGGCGTTATGCTCGAAATGCAACTCAACATTATTTTTTAGAATTATTGTCCCCGACAAATATGTTCCGGGAGGAAAAATAACCTTCCCTCCTCCGTTTTTTGTGCACATATCAATAGCCGACTGAATGGCATTTGTGCAGAGCGTTGTTCCGTTGCCAATTGCCCCAAAACCTGTGATAGAATAAATCCCGTTTTTTTGCATCTCGTTTACAGTCGCATCTTTCGTAATTCTGTTTGCAGACTGCACCACTTGGGTTTGCAAAAGAAGAACAACAGATAAAAATGCGATGTAAAAATTTCTTTTGATATAAAAAGAAGAACCGATTTTGTTGGTTTTGGCCGTCATAATTTTTAAGATTTAGTTTGAACAAAACTAATGATTTTGTTTTGAACATGTAGGAAATTATACCATTTGTTTTATAAAATGTTTTGAAAGACATTTTATAATTAATCCCGAATTAACGTCGGGATTCATAATATTCGAAAGCATCGATAATATCGAGATAAACGCCATCGAACCCGGCATCGAGAATTTTTTTTAAGTATGAATCATCGTTCCCGTAAATAATTTTTTGCCAGTCGTTGTTCCAGTATTTTACTTTAAAATTTCCTTCCCATTCAGGATTTTCTCTGTCCAGCCAATCCGGTTTGTCATTGCTCCAGTAGTATCGGTAATCTTCTGCCTCACCAATCGACATGTACGAAATAACCAACCTGCTGCCACCGTTCTTTTTCTTTTTTAGCTGGTTTATTTCGGTATTCGTAAATGTTGTCCCGTCGTTAAAAAACAGATCCATAATTAACAAATCGTAGTTGGTAGCAGTTACCGCATTTATAAATTCTGTTTTTGTCGAAAATTTTTCAGGATTAATGAGGTATAAAAAGTTTTGAACTTCGGAGATAGATTTTATCTGTTTGTTGTTTTCCGAAAAAACTGGATTCGGATAATCGGGAATTACATTCAGTTCGCGGTGGTTAGCAGCAAACGAAATGTAGTTGTTGCTTTGGTTTTTCGAAAATGAATCGTCCATTTTTGCAGGTGTAGAGCAGTAATCGGTAACCAGAATTGCATTTCCTGCATTTTTTGAAATATCGAGGAATTTCCGGAGGTATAAATTTTCGGTTGGGGGAGTGGGAGAGTTGTCGCTGTTGTATCCGTAAAAAAGGTCTTCCTGTCCGTTGGCGTCTATTGCATTTAAATAGTCGTTGTGGGGCCGGTCATCAGCTTCGCCGGTAGTTGTAACCAATTCAATCCCGTTTTGCGGAACGATAATGAACCCAGGCGAAATCGACTTCGAGTATTTACTGATGCCAATTACAAAATCGCGCATTTCCTGTTTGTAATTAATTCCGGCAGGCATAATTTCGTCATCGTTATTACACGACGATAAAACAATTGTAGTACAAAAAATAATCAAAAAAACATTTTTCATAATCAATTGATTAGTTGTTCTTTTTAACGAAGAGTATTGCAAAATATTTTCGATTACACAGTAAAAAACTAAAAGTCGATATACTAAATCCATTTAGCTTTTCGAATCCCATATACATCCGGATAAGAAAGTTATTTCTTCCTTTTCCATTGTCTATTCTAATTAGGGGCAGCTGAGCTGTTAAAATATACGAAACATAGAGTAAATAAATGCAAGCATTTTTAATATAACAAGACAAAAGCTTGCACTTTTAAAAGTATCAAATAGGATATCTGACTGTACGACACGTGTTTAACCGTTTTTCAGTAGACCCTAATTATACTACCACACAATAATTTCGTGGTGAAAAGTACCCAAATTTTACACCGTGCTTTAGTGCGGTGATTCCAACCGACAAATGGAACAGACTTTAGCCGTTAATTGTTCCTCTGCGAGCGTCTCACTCCAAGTGAGGTTCTCGCTAAGTAAAGTTATGAAAATTACATAGCCAGATTAACCACTGTAATTCCCGCCCCACCAAAATCTACGTGCTCGTCTTTGTAGTTTTTTACCATCGGTTCCGAGCGTAAGTAGTCGCGAATAGTCTGTTTTAAAATCCCATTCCCTTTACCGTGCAAAATCCGTAGTTGTGCTGCCTCAAACATAATTGCTTCGTCGATAAATTCCTGTATTTTCCTGATTGCCTCCTCAACCCGCTGACCGCGAATATCTATTTCGGGCTTAAACGTCAATCGTCGCTCCGAAAAGTTTGCTGAGAGTACCGACGGTTTTGCCGTGCGTTTATTTTTCAGTTTTTTTGCTTCGTTGTTACTCAGTCGCTCAATTTCTTTTCGCGAAACAGTTGTCATCAGTTGTCCAAAAGCCACAACCACGTTTTTACTGTTTATTTCAATTACGTCGCCAATTGCTTGTTGCCCTTTAATACGTACCTTATCGCCTTTTGCAAGCTCGGTTTTTTGCTCAACTGTCTCTTGCCGAACCGGTGATTTTTTATACTCTTCGGGACGATGTTTCTCGCGCCGTTCTTCGCGTTCGCGTAATTTTTTTAGTTTGTGCGAAATCTTTTTATCGTCGCCGGTAGTTTTTCTGTCGACCTCTTTTTTTAAGTCAATTATATTTTCGCGTGCCTGCCTGGTTTTTTCTTTTTCGGCTTGCGCTTTTTTTATTTCGTGAATGGTGTTTTCAATCCGTTTGTTCACCCCTTTTAAAAGTGCATCGGCCTCCTCTTTTGCTTTTTTTAGAATCTCTTTCCGTTCTTTCTGAATTTTCTTTAGCTCTGTTTCGTAATCTTCGGCTGTGCTGTCCAGAATTTTTTCAACCTTTCTTATTTTTTGCCTCTTGGTTTCCCAGTACCGTTTGTCGCGGTTTATCTGCCGCAAATTTCGGTCGAAATCGATGTGGTCTTTTCCAATTTTATCGGTTGCCATATCGAGAATATCTTCGGGCAGGCCAATTTTTCGTGCAATCTCGAACGCAAACGAACTGCCCGGTTTTCCAATTTCAAGTTGAAAAAGCGGATTCATATGTTGCGAATCGTACAACATAGCACCGTTTGCAATTCCATCGGCCGACGACGCAAAATGTTTCAGGTTGGTGTAGTGCGTGGTAATTACGCCAAAAGTATGCAGTTTATTCAACTTGTCAAGTATCGATTCGGCAATGGCACCGCCCAACATTGGCTCCGTTCCCGTTCCAAACTCATCGATAAGAACTAGTGTTTTTTCGTTGCTGTTTTTAACGAAATGTTTCATATTCATTAAATGCGAACTGTAGGTGCTCAGGTCGTTTTCCAACGACTGCTCGTCGCCAATGTCGATAAAAAGGCGTTCGAAGATGCCGGCTTTGCTTGCTTCGCTTACCGGAATTAACAGCCCCGACTGCAACATATATTGCAGCAGTCCTACCGTTTTCAAACAGACCGATTTACCTCCCGCATTGGGCCCTGATATCAGTAAAATATGTTTTTCGGAGTTAAGCCAAATATTTAGCGGAACAATTTTACGCTTCTCCTTTTTAAGCGACTGCATTAAAAGTGGATGAACCGCCCGCTGCCAGTCGATAAACGGCTCGTTTATTATTTCGGGGGCAATGGCGTTAAACTCAACGGCCAGCAACGCTTTTGCCCTTATAAAATCGATCTCTCCCAAAAAATCATACGAATAAAAAAGGTCTTCGAGGTAGGGGCGAATACTATTCGAAAAATTGGTGAGAATCAATACAATTTCGCGTCGCTCGGCATATTCCAGCTCGCGGATTTCGTTGTTCATCTCAACAATTTCGTTGGGCTCGATGTACGAAGTTTTTCCGGTCGACGATTCGTCGTAAATAATCCCTTTCAGTTTTCGTTTGTTTCCTGCATTTATCGGAATTACCGCGCGCCCGTCGCGAATACTAACCGTTGCATCGTCTTCAACCAGCCCGTCTTTTTGCGCCTGTTTTAAAATGGCGTGCAGCCGCCGCGACATATTCGACTGTCGTGATAAAATATTGCGGCGAATTTGTGCCAGCTCCGGCGTAGCGTTATCACGAATTTTTCCAAATTTATTGATGATGGTATCAATGCGGTCGTAAATGTACGGAAACACCTGAACTTGCGCGGTTTTCCGTTTTAACAGCGGGAAAATCTCCTCCTCGTGCTTATTAAAAAAAGTTACAATGGCACGCACCGACTCCAGCGAACGTTTTAAATCGAAAAGTTCGGTAGGCTCTAAAAATCGACCTTCAATTTTAATTTTTTGAAGTGCGCCGCGTAAATCGTAATAATGACTGGCGGGAAAACTGTCGAACTCACGAACAATACGACAAAACTCCGACACCTCACCCAACTGGTTGGTAATAACACCAAAGCGGGTTTGAAACTGCATCTCGTCAACCCACTCGTTTCCCATCGCGCTTAAACATTTGCTGTGCAACATTTCGCGAATGCGGTCGAAACCAATTTTTACCTCAAAATTCCCGGGATAGATGTTTTGCATTGTCGTATTTAAAATTCAGCACAAAAATAGAAAGAAAGTTGGATTTTAATAGGTTTTTCGTTTTGTACAAGGGGCAGATTTAAATACATTTGAGCCTAAACAAAAACAGATATGGATTTTCCCGAAAAATTAATTCACGGCCGTTTAATAAAACGGTACAAACGGTTTTTAGCCGATGTGCTGTTGGACGACAATACCGAAGTTACGGCGCACTGCACCAACTCCGGAACAATGAAAAGTTGTCTCGAAGAGGGTGCCGAGGTCTATTTAACTCCGGTTAACGACCCCAAACGCAAAACAAAATTTACGTGGGAAATGATTAAAATAAACGGTAGCTGGGTGGGAATAAACACCGGAAATCCTAACAAACTTGCGTTCGATGCGGTGGTTGCAGGAACAATCCCCGAACTGGCAGGCTACACATTTGTAAAGCGTGAGGTTAAATTTGGCGATTCGCGGTTCGACGTTTTTGCCGAAAACGAAACCGAAAAATGTTTTATCGAAGTAAAAAATGTTTCGCTAAAAGAGGGGCATTACGCTCTTTTCCCCGATGCGGTTACCACTCGCGGACAAAAACACCTGCGCACATTAATGGAGGTAAAAGCAAAAGGAATGCGCGCCGTAATGCTGTACATCATTCAGCGCGAAGATGTGGAAGTTTTTGCCCCTGCAAAAGACATCGACCCACAATATGCCCAACTATTAAAACAGGCTGTAAACGCCGGTGTCGAGGTAATTCCTATGCAGGCAAAAGTTACACCTCATAAAATTGAGCTTGTTAAAAAACTCCCATTCGAGATATAAGAATAGCGCTATTTTTTCTCCTCAGGTTTTTCAATGTCGCCAATATACGAAATCGACGAGCGGTTGGTGCTGTTTACCGACAGCGAACTCGAGCCATTGTTGGCAATTTGAAAGAAAAAGTTTAACCGGTCGTTTTTATTGTTTACGCTAAATTTAATTTCGTACCCTTTTTTTGTCTTTTCAAATTGGTAATCTTCAATCGGTTGTGTAAAATCCATTGGCGACTCACCTCCCCCGTAAGTTGCCATGTGCGCAGTCCCCATATACGGCAGGTAGCAAATAATGGTGTCGTTTTTTACCCGCACATCATAAGTCGATGTGAGCGACCTGCTACGCGCTCCCGATGGCAACATTTGCGTGGCCGAAAAAATAAAATCCTTATTCTCGAGAGCCGTTTTTGTATCTTCAATTAATTTGGCCTCACGTGCCGCTTTTCGCTCTTTCCGGCTCATCTTCTTCGTGTCCTGTGCCTCTGTTGCCATAAATGCAAACAACAGAATTCCAACTATCATTAATTTTTTCATCATGTTTTTTTTAGTTTTAAACAATAACGATTTTATCGTTTTTAAGTTCTTGCAAGATGCAAAAAAACAATGTTAAAATTTAAAAATAAATCTTAATAGTTATTGCATTTTTTTGCGGCCCGGGCGGGCTTTCCGCTCTATTGGTTTTGTCGCACTCCGGTGGTTGTAACCAATCCGTGTGCTTCCTTCGGTCGCAGCCGTTTGGCAACAACCACTCGGGCGCGCCTGCAACAAATGCCGCTTCAATCCCTGGCCGTCGTGCTACAACAATTTCGTAAAATCTAAATTTTATACATCATACACAATTGTTCCCCTCTCTTCCCCAAATACTGTTTCTTGTTCTGTACTAATTATAGTGGTTCAGTACATGTTTTGTAAGTGTCTCATAAATAGAGAATTACAGGACATGAGACAGCTGTCGTAATTTGCGAGAAATCAGACCTTTGCGACTTTGCGGCTTTGCAAGAAAAAAATTAGCGAAGTATTGAATTATTGTGCATCAATTTAAAAAGTTGTGGAAATACAAGTTTGTGTTTACATTTTATGAATACCCGTATATTTACCCAATTATTATTATC
>Ga0256831_1001817_pt1 | contig 11226 bp, 10 predicted proteins | sample 132544metaG_FD_189087 | JGI IMG/M metagenome (GOLD analysis project Ga0256831, IMG submission 189087) | Hydrothermal vent microbial communities from Lau Basin, Pacific Ocean - 132-544 | ecosystem: Environmental > Aquatic > Marine > Hydrothermal vents | place: Pacific Ocean: Lau Basin | collected... | reverse complement strand
CTGAAATTATTCAGAACGCTGCCTGTGGGTTATGAGAAGTTACGTGTCATCGGTTTCGTTCTCTTTTAGTTGATGACAAACTAAAGAGTCTAGGCAATTCTTACGCCCTACCATTAGTGCCTATTTTCGGCTACCACCTTAAGTTGGTAGCCGCTGTTTGTTTTTACTTCTTGATTTAGTATGAAAAATCGTCAAAAAGGGGGGTAGTCAAATATCAACAGAGCCTAGCTATCCTCGTCCTCTATAAGTTGGCACATTTTGCTCAGGAACCCAGATGCCTTTGGGTATTTCACCATAGGAAAAAAATACATCAATTGGCATCCCGCCACGCGGATACCAATAGCCACCAATGCGAATCCATTTTGGCTTAATTTCTTTAATCAATCGTCTCGCAATACGTATGGTGCAATCTTCATGAAATGCACCATGATTGCGATATGAGCCAAGGTATAATTTTAGCGATTTACTCTCTACTAAACGTGTATCAGGAATATAATCAATCATTAAATGTGCAAAATCAGGTTGTCCCGTCATTGGACATAATGAGGTAAATTCTGGTGCGGTGAAGCGCACTAAATAATCAATATCTGCTTGTGGGTTTTCGACACTCTCTAACAATGCAGTCTCAGGGGAATCAGGTAGTTGTGTATCAGCCCCTAATTGTTGCAGATTTTTATAGATATTTTTTGCTATCATTAAACTTTACTCCCATAGTGATTTTGCAAAATTTCAATAAAGCGTTGAGCAGGCAGTGATAGCGGCTTTCCTTTACGCGTTAGCACGCCATACTTTCTATTAGGAAAATAATCATCCAGCGGTATAATGGTAAATTTGTCCTTATCTTCAGGAGTAATGCATATCGTAGTAATAATTGAAACACCTAATCCAATACCGACATAGCGCTTAATAACCTCCCAACCGCCTGCTTGCAGAGCGACTTTATAATTCACTCCTTTTAAGGCAAATACCATTTTTGTTAATCGCCAACTACTAAAATGCGAGGGAGGCAATACTAAACCATATTCACCAATATCTTTAATGGTGACTTTATCTAGTTTGGTTAAGGGATGATTTAACGGGGTAATTAAAACTGTGGGATAGGAGATAAAAGGCATATAATCAAACCGTTTAGGCACTTCTAGCATTGAAGTAACGGTAAAATCAACCTCTTCATCTTTTAATAACTCTAGTCCATCGCGTCCTGACACATTCTCCATTTTTAGACGAATACCTGAATACTTCGTCACAAACTGATTAATAGGCTCAGGTAAAGTATAAAGCAAAGTTGCTTCTTCAGCCGCAATAGCTAACTCACCCGAAGTTAAATTATCCGACTGCCCATGAAAATTATCTTCAAGATGATCAATACCTTGCACTAACGGGCAGGCGATATTATAAAGAATTTCCCCTTCTGTGGTAATTTTCAACTTAGGGCCCCGTCGCTCAAATAATTTAACCTTAAATTCAGATTCTAGTTTTTTGATTTGCAAGGAAATCGTTGGTTGGCTAGCATACAATATTTCAGATGCCCTACTCATATTACCTTCTTGATGGGTAACGCAAAAAGCACGTAGCTCTTTGAGTAAGTTGCAGGTTTTTAGATGTTTCATAGGTTTTAATAGCCTTTTAAAGATTTATAAGAGTAGTCTATTAAGATCCGATTGAAAATACATTATTGATAATTTCAATAGCGTTAATTAGCTATAACTACTCTACATTATTGATAATCTAATAGCAGATAGTAGTTTTCACAATATTAATTTTTCAAAACGTTATTTGAGAGTGTCACTTATGAGAAAAATCAAACGCATTGTGTATTTCGTGTCCGAGCGCACAGCTATAACTGCTGAATTATTCGGTAATAGTCTACTGTCGCAATTCCCTGATATTGAGTTCAGCCAGCATCAAAAACCCTTTATTAACAGCCTAGAAAAAGCCCAGCAACTTGCTAAAGAACTTGCAGAAGCCCAAATCAAAAAAGGCATTAAACCTCTAGTTTTTGCTACCTTGCCTGCTAAAAAAATTAGCAAGGTGTTGCAACAAGCTCCCTGCCATTATTATGAATTATTTTCTCATTATTTAAAAAATATTAGCAATGATATAGGTGTTTCACCCACCCATATTTCAGGCGCAATCCATAGTTTAAAAAACACCAAAAGTTATGATAAACGCATGGATGTTGTTAACTATACCCTGACACATGATGATGCTATGACGATGAAAAACATGAGTCATGCAGATGTTATTTTAGTTGGTGTATCGCGCTCAGGTAAAACACCAACTTGTCTATACCTTGCCCTTCACTACGGCATGAAGGCTGCAAATTATCCACTAACCGAAGATGATTTTCAAAAAGATGAGTTGCCGCAGATTTTAAAGCAAAATAAAAATAAAATTATTGCCTTGACTATCAATCCAAAGCGTCTAGCAGATATTAGGGAAAAGCGCCACAGTGGTGGTTTATACGCTTCTTTCGGTAATTGTCGCACAGAAGTTAATCATGCTTTAGAGTTGTTTAATCGCTATGGATTGACAGTGTTTGATACGACTTCTAGTTCAATTGAAGAACTTTCTGCGCGGATTATGCAAGTGCTTCCATAGAATTTTCCTATCTTTGATGGTATGATATTAATCACAACTGAACCTGTAGTTTTCCAACACCTACCTTCGAATGAATAATTTGTGCCTCACGTCACAATTTTCCTTAGGGTTTCAGAGTACGCTTATAACAATCAAAAATGAGAGAAAAATGAAACAATCGTTATTTTTATTGGTTGGGGGGGTTATTGCTTTTACTGTCAGCTCATACTCAATTGCCACTCCTAAGCAGTCTAGCCAAGATGAAATCAAAGCGGCTCTTAGTTTAGTACCTAATATGGAAAATGGTAAAAAACTCTTTCGCAACTGTGCTTTATGCCATTCTCCTGAGGGCTGGGGAAACCCAACGGGGCATTTTCCGCAGATTGCAGGTCAGCATCAAAAAGTGATTATTAAGCAATTAGCTGATATTCGTGCTAAAAATCGTGACAATCCAACCATGTATCCTTTTACTAGCGCTACTTTTTTAAAAGGTCCGCAAGCAATGGAAGATGTTGCCGCTTATGTCTCTAAGTTACCGATGGTGCCAAATAATGCGGTTGGCGCAGGCGATAATCTGAAAAAGGGAAAAAAGATTTTTGAAGATAACTGCGCTAAATGTCATGGGGATAATGGTGAAGGACATAATGATGATTATTATCCACGTATTCAAGGGCAACATTATAACTATATCTTACGTCAAATGCGGTGGATAAAATCGGGCAAACGACGTAATGCCGATAAGAAAATGGTCAAACAAATTAATGGCTTTTCTGAGGCTGATTTAGCGGCTGTTGCTGATTACACCTCACGTTTAAAAGCAGAAAAAAGTTTACTTGCGGATCATAAAGACTGGCGTAACCCTGATTTCAGAAAAAATTTCCGTAATGCAGGGCAGGTGCAAAAAGAATTACGGGAAATGAAATAACAAATTAAAGGGTGAATATCATAAATCTAACAGTATTTATACATCCCTCAGTAGAAAGAAAACCCAGTTACACTTTTACGCTATTATCCTTGATCAAAATAATTTGGGGGTGATGAGTAATTGGCAACTATCTATGAAGGATACCAAGCAAGTATTAGATTTACTGCATCCCGATCTTAATTATTGACAAGAGCTACTAGGAGGCTATAAATGTCAGGAAGAACTAAAAAAGGAGCATTATTACTGTTAATTATTGGAGCAGTTTTAATGAGTTTATTTAACTATGGATTACAGGCAACGAATACAACCGAGTTCTGTACTTCCTGTCATACGATGAAAACGAACCTAAAAGAACTGAAAGAAAGTGTTCATTTCTCTAATGCATCGGGTGTTCATGCGGGTTGTGCTGATTGCCATGTACCAAAAGCCTTTATTCCTAAAATGATCGCCAAAGTAATGGCGGCTAAAGATGTTTACCATGAAATTATAGGTACTATTAGCACGCCTGAAAAATATGAAAAACATCGCTGGGATATGGCGAGTCGAGTTTGGGCTAAAATGAAGGCAACTGATTCTCGTGAGTGTCGCAGTTGTCACTCTTTTGAGCGTATGGATTTAAGTGAGCAAGATAAAATAGCACGTAAAAAACATGATTCCGCAACCGATAAGGGGAAAACCTGTATTGACTGTCATAAAGGCATCGCACATGAAGAGCCTGACGAGCCAGATGAAGAAGATGAAAACGCAAATAAGTCCTAAGAAACGAGTAAAGTTACTATAATGAAAACATTAAGATATTTATTGGTTTTTGCCTCTCTATTGCTTTCCCTGCCAGCATTTTCAACAGCGGCTGATAAGGCGTTGAATGATAGGCTTCAGCAAGTTGCATCAAAAGGGGAAGTAGAGGCTATCAATGCACTATTAAAGCAAGGTGCAGATATTAATGCCAAGAGTCGATTTGGTAAAACACCCCTCATGCAATCAGCAGAAGCAGGAAAGTCTGAAGCTATTATGTTATTGCTATCGCGTGGTGCCGATGTCAATGCACGCACCCGTTCAGGCTCTAGCGCACTTACTTATGCGGCTGAAAACGGTCATGAAGAAATAACCGCAATGTTGGTTGAAATGGGAGCCAATGTGCATGATCGTACCCGCACAGGTTGGGATGCTATGATGATTGCTTCACGTGAAGGTTATGCAACCATCGTTGCCCAACTGATCGAGTTTGGTGCGGATGTACGCGCTTCTGATCGTCGTGGCAATAGTGCCTTAATGTATGCAATTCAAGGTAATCATGAAGAGGTGGTAAAAACTTTATTTCACTACAGCAATAAAGTATCGCCTTGTGTTCCCAATGATCAGGGGGTTACGCCTTTAATGATGGCGATTGATAAGCGCAACCGCGCAATCACCTTGCAGTTATTACCTCTTAGTACCAATATTTCACATAAGGATAAAACAGGCTCAACCGCATTACACCGAGCAGCGGTGTTAGGCTCCTCTGGGCTTATTACAGAATTGCTAAGACTGAAGGCTTCTATTAATTCTCAAGACGAAGAGGGCAATACAGCATTAATGCTGGCAGTTGCGGTCAATGAGGTTGATGCAGTTAAGCGCTTGATTGAAAAAGGTGCTGATGCAAACCTGAAAAACCTGCTTGATGAAACGGCATTTGATATTGCTAAGAAATCAAAAAATAAAGCTATTATGGATTTGCTAAAAAAAGCCATGACTAAATAGTTGCGCATGAAAATAGTTCTCTCGCAAAGATGCAAAGGGGAGGGGGCTTATCTTTTTTGGCACACTCTGTATCTTTGCGAGAGACTTTGTTTTTCTTTCTAATGCAAGTTAAGGTTACCAACTTAAGGCGGGACAAGTAAAGTCATAGCAAACAACCCGCACCCTTCGACAAGCTCAGGGAACTAGCTTCCTGAGCTTGTCGAAGGGTGCGGGTGAATAGCAGAAACATTAACTGTCCCACCTTAAACTGGTAGCCCCTTTTGCTCCTGTTTGAATCATCTCAATCGTTGCGTAGAGCAACTATGCGCCTTTTGAGATGCTCCAATCAGGAACAAAAAATCAGCGCAATATAGGTAAATTCATTACTTGAAACGTCTTTATCCCTTCTTCAATAAATCTCTGATTTCTGTTAGTAAGTCCTCACTGGTTGGCGCTGCTTCTTCCTCTTCTACTTCTTTGTTTCGGTTGGCTTTATTAATCACTTTGATCATAATAAAAATAACAAATGCAATAATAATAAAGTCGATCAATGTCTGTGCAAAAGCGCCATATTTTATCGCGACTTCAGGTGCTTTTTGAATAACAAAGGATAAATCAGAAAAATCCACTCCTCCCATTAGGACACCTATTGGTGGCATAATGACATCCTCGACCAAGGATGAAACCATCTTGCCAACCGCACCGCCAATGATAATACCGACAGCCATATCAACTAAACTGCCTTTCATTGCAAATTCTTTAAACTCTGAAATCATTCCCATTTTATATTTCCTTCACTTAATTAATAGAACCAAGAGCGTAGGATACATTTAGAAATAATCAAGTTTTGTAATTTATTTTTCGTATGTTTATCAAATCGATAAAAACAATACTCTTCAAGTCTAAAAATAGATCACATTAATATTAAGTAATAGAGACAGCACAATAGTATAAAGGCTAAACCCTGTGTGTATAATCTGCGTTAATGCTTTCAGTTCGCCTAATAATAAATATGAAAATTCTATTACTTACATTTTTTGTACTGTTTTTACCTTATTCCTTATCTTTTGCAGGTGAGCAGGAAGAACTGAGTGCGCAACAAAAACAATTCATCACTCTCTATGCGAATTTACAAAAAGGAAAATCGGTTGATCTAAGCGAGATGAAAAATTATCTCCTCTACCCTTTTCTCGATTATGCACGTTTGAAGCGTAAGATTAGTAAAGCTTCTGCAACAGAATTGGCACAATTTATACACCAATATAAAGATTCGTCCGTGGCTGATCGCTTATGGTCTGCATGGATGAATAAGCTGATTGCTAAACAACAGTGGGCTGATGCGCAATTAGCCTATTCCAAAGGTCGTGGTGGTACATCTGCACTCTGTTATTACTTACAAGCAAAGTTACACACATCAGCGACTAATGATAAAGCAGATGAGACGGTAAAAAAGGCGCTACAACTTTGGCTTTCTGGGACTAACCGCCCCTCTGCTTGCAATGGCTTATTTGATTTACTCTCAAGCAAAAATTTATTGGATAAAAATAGAATCTGGCAACGTATCGCATTAGCAATGGATAAGGGTAATCATAAGCTCGCTAAGGTCGTTTCTAAAAGACTGAGTTCAGATGATCAACAGCGGGTCGCTTTATGGAGTAAATTCAAACATAAGGCGAAAAAATTTCTCCTTAAAAAAAGTACCCAAAAAATCTTATCGGGCGCACATCCTTACGATCACACAATTCTCCTTTATGGCATCAAACGCATCGCACGTAAGGACACCGAAAAAGCACAAGCGATATTACAAAAACTAGAAAAAAATTATCGTTTTAACACGAAGGAAAAAGCAGAAACCGCCAGCTATATTGCGATGCAAAATGCAATGAATCATGATCCTTATGCGTTACAACATTTAGCCGCCATTCCTGCCGAATATCGTGACGATCAAAGTAATGTATGGATGGCGCGCATGGCATTACGCCAGAGTGATTGGAAAAAAGTGGGTGATGCGATTGATGCGATGAGCGAGGAATATCAGCAAAAAGATGCATGGCAATATTGGAAGGCACGTTCATTGGCTAGCGCGGGAAAAATAGACACTGCGCTGGCAATGTATGAAACACTTTCCCACAATGCATCTTTTTATGGCTTTATTGCTGCGGATCATTTGCAAAAAAAATATCATAGTCTTGCCAAGCCAGAACCTGATAGAGGCGAGCAAGTGCGCGCATTAGTGAATGATAATATCGGTATCCAGCGTGCGTTAGAATTATTTAACGTTGGATTTGAAAGCTTAGCTAAACAGGAATGGTTTTATGCACTAAAGAAAATGAATAAAGAACAAAAACTGGCTGCCGCTAAGTTGGCATTAGAAAAAAACAATCCCTTTTTAGCTATTGTCAGCGTGGCTAAAACCAAAGATTGGAATCAAGTTGGTTTGCGTTTTCCTCTTGAATTTCAAGAGTTAATCATAAAGCATGCAGAGAATAATGAAATTCCCGCTGCTTGGATTTATGGTATTACCCGACGTGAGAGTGCATTTGATGCGGATATAGCATCTGGTGCAAAGGCACAAGGACTGATGCAATTAATCCCACCGACTGCAAGAGCCGTTGCTAGAAAGCTTAATCTACCTAAGTTGTCTAAAAACGATATTTTTATTCCAAATACGAATATTCAATTGGGTAGCGCCTACCTCAAAGAATTATTAGAACGCTTTAAAGGTAATTTTGCCCAAGCTAGCGCTGCCTATAATGCAGGTCCACATCGTATTTCTAAATGGCTTCCTGATCATGAGCTAGAAGCTAGTCGTTGGATTGAGAGCATTCCTTTTAATGAAACACGCAAATATGTACGTGCGGTGATGTCATATACCACTATCTATGATTACAAATTAAATCATGAAAAAGGTAGTAATATGCGCCTCTCGCAACGTCTTGCAGCCATCACCCCTGCACCACGGGAGTCTAAAAAATGAAGTGGGGCGCATTACAAAACAGACAATATAAGCAAAACAGTCAGCGTGGTGTTGCTTTAGTCATTGCGCTAATGATTACCGCTATTGCCATATCACTTGCATCCGTTGCTATGTATCGACAGCAAATACAGATACGTTTAACGGGGAATATTGCTAGTTTGGAACAGGCTTATCAATATGCTGTGGGAATGGAGGATTGGTCGAAGAAGATTCTTGAGCAAGATTATAAAGATAATCCCAAAACAGATCATGAGAAGGAAGATTGGGCAACTGAACTCCCGCCTATTCCTATTGATGGCGGCATGTTAACGGGGCAGTTATTTGATTTGCAAGGAAAACTAAATTTAAATGCTGTGGATATGGTCTATCCAAAACTTCCAGCGCCCAACCCTAATGCTAATCAACCAAATCAACCAAACCAACCAAATCAACCAAACCAACCGAACCAGCCAAAGGTAATAAAAACAGAACCCTTAGTCTATGAGCGCATCACTAGGCTGTTTGCCAAAATAGATAAGGATCAGGCACTCGGACCACCTGAAAATTTTACTGATACGTTATGGGATTGGATTGATAAAAAGGATGAAGAGCGCCAAGGAGGAGCTGAAAGTGGTTATTACCAGTCACTAGAAAAACCTTATATGGCGGCCAATGCGCCTCTCATTGATATTAGCGAGTTACTTTTACTAAAAGGTATGACGAAAGAATTTGTTGAAGACCTAAAGCCCTTAGTATCAGCACTGCCAAAAGAAACCCGTATTAACGTAAACACAGCAGAGCCAGAAGTACTTGAAGCGATTGGATTTAATGCAGAGACGGCAGATGCCATTAAGAAAGCTAGAGAAGAAAATCCCTTTGAGAATATAAATGATTTTTGGAGTTTGCCAGAGGTTGCGACACTATTTGCACAAGGTTCTGAAATGGGCAAGAAAAAAGCAAATTATGCGCAAACATTGACAGTCACCAGCGATTATTTTCTTTTAGAGGGCGCTGTTACAATTAATAATACACGAATTTTTATTAACAGTATTTTAGAAAGAAAAAAGGGCAAAGTACGTGTTATTAGCCGTGATTTTGGGAATCCTTATAAATCGCAACAAAAAACAGATAATAACGAAAGTTCTAAGCCAAATTAAGCGTTTCTAATACTGGGCTATCAACTTAAAGTGGGATGAAAAACATATCTTTCGCAAAGACGACAGAGTACGCAAAGGCTGTTTTATTTTTTCTTAGTGTACTTTACACCTTTGCAAGGTGTTGTTTTTTAACTATTTGAACTAACTGGCTTTCTTTGTTCTAAATTGATAGCCGACTAAATGACTTAAATAATGCAATTACTCCTAATAAAACTACACTCAGCCACAGATCCAGAGCAATTATTGCCTGAATCTGCGGTTGTAACAAATAAACAACAAACAGCAAGTTTTGTAGAGACTGACTGGAAAGAACTACACGCAATGGCATCGGGGAAAAAAGTCGTTGTCTTTATTCCCAGTGAAGATGTGCTATTAACCAGCGTTAATATTCCTAGTACCAATAAAAAACAGCTGTTACAAGCCGTTCCCTATGCGCTAGAAGAACGATTGGCAGATGATATTGAATCATTGCATTTTGCCATTCATACAGTGAAAGAGAATGATATCAGCCGTGTTGCCATTATTAATCATCAAAAAATGGAACACTGGTTAGAATTGCTACTCCAGCATGCAATTCACCCGCATTACGTCTTGTCTAATCTCTATGCTATTAGTGTAAAGCCCGCTAGCTGGACATTAATCCGCAGAGAAACAAAATCCTATTTACGCCAAGATAAGTGGTCAGGCTTTAGTTGTGATAATAGTCTACTATCCCTCTTTTTAGCAGAAGAATTAAAGGATGAGGATGATGCGCCCGAAAGCATTTATTATTATGGTGATGAAAATCACTATCCCGCTGAATTAGGTGAGTTTGAAAAGCATCTCCTCAGTAGTGGTGATGAGGTGCATCATGATGAAATTGTCGATGCACTAGAACTAAATCTACTCACAGGCTTTAGTCGTGGCGATAGCGCACTGTTTAACTTCAACTGGAAGCCGTGGCTACCTGCGGCATCATTAGCGGCATTATTGGGTATGATCTGGATTGGAATGGCGGCATGGGAAAATCATTTGTTGGCGAATAAACTGAATCATTTAGAAGCGGAAATTGTGTCCGTCTATCAACAGACCTTTCCTAATAGTCGTATCCAAAATGCGGCAGTACAAATGAGCCAAAAATTGGAAGCATTACAAAAAAACACAGGCTCTACAGGCGGTTCAACACTGCAAACCATCTCTATTGTTTCTCCGTTTTTAAAGAAAGTTAAGGATATTCAATTACGCGAAATACGAGATCAGAACGATGAATTATTATTTGTGATTAGCGCTCCGAATATCAGCCGTTTAGAAGCTTTTAAAAACACCTTAATTAAAGAAGGTGCCTTAAAAGTAGAGATTAAATCATCCACCACCACTGCTAATAAAGTGGAGTCAACATTAGTGATCAAGGGGGTCGTATGAACGCACTAAAAAGCTGGTTTTTAATGCTCTCATCACGGGAGAAAACACTGGTTGCTATTGCAACCGTTGCGGTCATCGTGATGTTATTCTGGCTGATAATACTTAATCCAATTCTCAGTAGCCATGAATCCTTGACTAAGCTAACCCAGAGCAAACAAACTGAATTGCAATTAATGCAACGTCAAAGTGTAATCGTAAAACAATTACAACAACAAAGCAGAGGTATCAAAACAAAAAAAGTCACGGGAAATCCACAACAATTAATTGAAAAAGCACTGCAAACTTGGCGTTTAAAATCTACCCTACAACGAATGCAGTCTAGGGGGGCGAATAAAGTTATTTTGTCATTAAAAAATGCAGAAGCGGATAAAGTCATGCGCTTTATCCATGATTTAGAACAAAAATACGCGCTAAATAGTAATGAAATGATTCTTAAAAAAAGCAAAACCATCGGTATGGTTGATGTACGTTTGATTCTGGAGAGAAAA
>Ga0256831_1001816_pt1 | contig 11231 bp, 12 predicted proteins | sample 132544metaG_FD_189087 | JGI IMG/M metagenome (GOLD analysis project Ga0256831, IMG submission 189087) | Hydrothermal vent microbial communities from Lau Basin, Pacific Ocean - 132-544 | ecosystem: Environmental > Aquatic > Marine > Hydrothermal vents | place: Pacific Ocean: Lau Basin | collected... | reverse complement strand
AATCGTACAGGAGAGTTCTCGGGTATGTAAGTATCGAGGCTTTCAGGAAACAAGACTTGTTGGCCTTGCATGTACTCTTTTATAACTACCTTTCTTGACATATACATTTGATTATCAAGTATAAAAATAGGTATTTTTTTTGATATAGCCAAAATTTTCTATCAAAAAAATACAAAGAAAGAGGCTGTCAAATACTTTTTGAACAGCCTCATTACATAAAACATAACCAAAGCCCCGTATAGGGGTGTAATGTAAATTGCTTTGATAACGCCCCGTTTTGGGAGCTTACTATTTTGTTGTAGTGTCAATTCATGTATCTTTTGGCTGTTCTTCCGATAGTTATCGGAAGCAATCTCAATACGTCACTTTGAGGTTGGCTTGACAGTAGTATCTATCTGGCTTCACCCGGTGTTATTCAAATAACATCCCTTCGGGATTTTGGCAAAGTTCTTTGGAAAACATTAATCCCCGGCAGCAGGAATGGAAAGGTGTGCCTGCACAATACGCCATTTACCATCGTGGCAGTGTTTTAGTACGCCTGTAAAACGTAACCCGTCCAGCGATTTTGCTTTGCCGTCTTTCATGTAGTTGTATTTTAAAATTTCGGCAAACCAAGCCGTGTTGCCCGTTTCGTTAAGTTTAATGTATTGCTCCGAGGTGGTAATAAAAATGTTGTCGATGGTGGCAAACTGTTTTTTAAAGGCGTTGCGAATGTTGTTCCATCCCATCAACCGGTCTTTGGAGGCGGTTCCATATAAAATAATGTCACCATCGGGTGCCCAAATTTGCTCCACAAGCGACAAATCTTTGTTTTCGTTGGCAACAATATATTGCTCCAACACATTTTCAATCGATTTAAGTTCTTCACTTCGGTTAACTGTTACTTTTACTGTTTGTTGCGGCGTGCTGCACGATATTAATATCAAAAGTAACCCGAATGTCATAAAAAAGGCTGATTTTTTCATGGCTGTATCCATTTGTTAATAAATTTTTGTGTTACAAGATACATTTTTTTAACGCTCATTTCAAGTAAGTTGCGTATTTAAATCCATTCTTGATTACATAAGTTAACAGCTTGTAATTGTCAGTTAGTAAATAATTTAAAAAAACGTTTTTAAGTTTCAGTTATTCTTCGTAAAATTGCACCCGATTAAAAACCTAACTATTTATATCACCTATGGGCGATAAATCAATCAGTAAAAGTTACTTCTCACTCGCAGCTTTGTTGCTGTTTTTTTTGTTTTCAGGAACCACCCTTTTTGCACAGCATAACGAGGGTAAAACCGATGAAAAATGGGAAGAGGAAGTCTTGGAGCAGGACTTTAAAGCAGGCGATATGATTATTGAACATATCTCCGATTCGTACGAATGGCATATTTTAACCTGGAACAAAACCCACATCAGCATTTATTTGCCGGTTATTCTTTACGACAAAGGCGAATGGCATGTTTTCAGCTCGAAACATTTACATCATGGCGAAGCTTCTTATGAAGGTTATCATGTGGCCAAAGAGGGTTTTAATGGCGGAAAACTGGTTAGAACTGATGCCGAAGGAAACGAGGTAAGGCCCGATTATGACATTTCGTTTACCAAAAATGTATTGTCAATATTTATCAGTATTTTTCTGTTGATGTGGATCTTTATCTCGGTGGCTAACTCGTATAAAAAACGCAAAGGCCATGCTCCTAAAGGGATGCAGTCGTTGTTGGAACCGCTTATTCTTTTTGTTCGCGATGACATTGCCAAAGCCTCCATTGGTCATAACTACGAAAAATACACCCCCTATTTGCTAACTATTTTCTTCTTTATCTTTTTTAACAACCTTTTCGGAATTATTCCGTTTTTTCCGGGTGGTGCAAACATTACCGGAAACATTGGTGTTACAGGCGTTTTAGCAGCATTTACTTTTATTATTACCACTTTTAGCGCCAACAAAAACTATTGGGTGCACATGGTTAATATGCCCGGAGTGCCGTGGTGGTTAAAGCTTCCATTGCCATTGATGCCCATTGTTGAAATCATGGGGATGTTTACCAAACCCTTTGTACTGATGGTTCGTTTGTTTGCAAACATGACCGCCGGCCATATTATTGTTTTAGGCTTTGTAAGCCTCATCTTTATTTTTGGCCACATTGCTCCCGTTGCAGGATACGGTGTTTCGGTGGTTTCGGTAGCTTTTAGCATATTTATGGACATCCTTGAGTTTTTGGTAGCATTAATTCAGGCTTACGTATTTACCATACTTTCAGCCCTCTACTTTGGCATGGCCACCGAAGAGGCACATTAAATTTAAATTGAATTTTATCCATTTTTAACTAAATATTTTATCATTATGGAACTATTAGCAATTTTACTTCAAGCTGTTGCAGACCTTGCCCCTTATGCAAAAATGGGTGCCGGTCTTGGAGCAGGTATTGCTGCCATCGGCGCCGGTATTGGTATTGGCCAAATCGGTAAAGGTGCAGTTGAAGCCATCGCCCGTCAACCCGAGGCTGTTGGAGACATTCGTTCAAACATGATTGTTTCTGCTGCTCTGATTGAAGGTGTTGCCTTCTTTGCTATCGTTGTTACCTTGCTTATCGTTTTCTTGTAAAACACGGCAACTTGCAACTGTTTTCTTCTACCTTACAGCGGTTGGCTGTCGGGTAGAAGATTTTTTAAGAAAAAATTAAAATCAATTATAAAACGATTTAGAAAATGCAATTAATTAACCCCGGTTTTGGACTTATTTTTTGGATGACCCTGGCATTCTTAATTGTTCTTTTTGTACTTACAAAGTTTGCATGGAAACCCATACTTGCTTCGTTAAAGGAGCGTGAAGACAGCATTGAAGATGCTTTGCAGGCCGCCGAAGAAGCAAAAAAAGAGATGGCTGCCTTAAAAGCAAAAAACGAGGAGCTGCTTAAAAAAGCACGCGAAGAGCGAGATGCTATGTTGGCTGATGCCCGAAAAATAAAAGAGCAAATTCTTGGCGAAGCCCGCGAAAAGGCCAACAAAGAAGCAAGCATTATTGTAGAAAATGCCCGCGAGCAAATTAATTCGGAAAAGCAGGCTGCTTTAGTGGAGCTTAAAAATCTTATCGCAACCTACTCCATCGAAATTGCCGAAAAAGTACTTCAGCAAGAGCTTAGCGACAGCAAAAAACAGCAGGCGTACGTGGATAAATTGCTTAAAGAAACAAATTTGAACTAAAGAGATTATTCAATGAGAGTTAACTTATTGGCAAAACGGTATGCACAGGCATTGTTCGACCTTGCCCTCGAAATGAAACTCGAAGGTAAAGTTGAAAAAGATATGCAACTTGTGGGAGCAGTGCTACAGGATCACAGAGAGTTTAAAAAGCTCTTGAAAAACCCTGTGGTTGATGACTTTAAAAAAGTTAAGCTGCTGAATGCGGTTTTTGAAGGACATATTCAGGAGCTGACACAGAAATTTTTTGCCCTGATTGTTAAAAAAGACCGCGAAATGTATCTTGAACCTGTGTGTGAAGCCTACATTGATATCTACCGGAAGTACAACAATATTCTTCCGCTTGAGCTTACCACTGCTTACAAAGCTGATAAGAAAACCAAAGATACCATTGCTGAAAAAGTGGCTAAGGCCACTAATATGAAAATTGAGCTTCACGAAACGGTAAACAAGGACATTATTGGCGGATTTGTAATTAATTACGAAGACTATCAATTTGATGCCAGTGTTAAAACGCAGCTTAAGGAGCTTCAAAGCGAATTTTCAAAGAATTTATTTATTAAGAAATTATAACCAGAAAACAATATAAATATGGCAGACATCAAACCAGCTGAAGTATCAGCCATACTGAAGAAAGAACTTGCCGGTTTTAAATCGGAAACCTCTCTCGATGAGATTGGTTCCGTGCTTCAAATCGGTGACGGTATTGCTCGTGTTTACGGACTTTCAAACGTGCAGGCCGGCGAGCTTGTTGAATTTGAAAAAACAGGTCTTAAAGGCATTGTGCTTAACCTTGAAGAGGACAACGTGGGTGTTGTTCTTTTGGGCGACATCGAAGGTATTAACGAAGGTGACAAAGTAAAACGTACCAATAAAATTTCATCCATTAATGTGGGCGAAGGTTTGTTAGGACGTGTTATTAACACCCTTGGCGAACCCATCGACGGCAAAGGCCCCATAAAAGGCGACTTGTACCAAATGCCGCTTGAGCGTAAGGCTCCCGGTGTTATCTACCGTCAACCGGTAAACGAACCGCTACAAACCGGTATCAAGGCAATTGATGCCATGATTCCAATCGGACGTGGCCAGCGCGAGCTTATTATCGGCGACCGCCAAACAGGTAAAACCGCCATTGCCATCGATACCATCATTAACCAAAAAGAGTTCTTTGAAAAAGGAGAACCGGTTTACTGTATTTATGTTGCCACAGGCCAAAAAGGCTCTACCGTTGCCAACATTGTAAAAACACTGGAAGAAAACGGAGCCATGGATTATACGGTAATTGTTACCGCCACCGCTTCCGACCCTGCTGCCATGCAGTTTTATGCGCCCTTCGCCGGTGCTGCCATTGGTGAGTTTTTCAGAGATACAGGCCGTCCGGCTTTAATTATCTACGATGACCTCTCCAAACAGGCTGTTGCCTATCGCGAAGTGTCGTTGTTGCTGCGTCGTCCTCCGGGCCGTGAGGCTTATCCGGGAGATGTTTTCTATTTGCACTCACGGTTGTTGGAGCGCGCTGCTAAGGTTATTAACAGCGATGAAATTGCCAAAGAGATGAACGATATGCCCGAAAGCATCAAACATCTTGTTAAAGGTGGTGGTTCGCTAACGGCACTCCCCATTATTGAAACACAGGCGGGAGACGTTTCGGCCTATATCCCTACCAACGTTATTTCCATTACCGATGGCCAGATATTCCTCGAAAGTAACCTCTTTAATGCCGGTATCAGGCCTGCTATTAACGTGGGTATCTCCGTATCGAGGGTAGGGGGTAACGCACAAATTAAAGCCATGAAAAAAGTGGCCGGTACACTGAAACTCGACCAGGCTCAGTTCCGCGAGCTGGAGGCCTTTGCCAAGTTTGGCTCCGACCTTGACGCCGCCACCATGTCGGTGTTGGAAAAGGGAAAACGAAATGTTCAAATCTTAAAACAACCGCAGTACTCGCCCATGACGGTTGAGCATCAAATTGCTATCCTTTATTGTGGTACCAACAACCTGTTGAGTGATGTTCCGGTTGAAAAAATCATCGACTTTGAAACGGAGTTCTTGCATCACATGGATACCACGTATGCCGATACGTTAAAAACACTGGCTTCGGGTAAACTTACCGATAAAGCCGTTGAGGACATTAAAAAAGCTGCCGCTGAAATTGCCGGCCGTTATAAATAATAATTTGATTTAACCTGATACATCTATGGGAGGTCTCAAAGAAGTCAGAAACAGGATTGCATCGACTAAATCCACCAGGCAGATAACCAGTGCCATGAAAATGGTGGCAGCGTCGAAGCTTAGGAAAGCACAAAATGCTATCATTGGCCTGCGTCCGTATGCTGCTAAACTTACCGAAATAATGCAAAACCTGAGTGCCGGTATGGATGGCTCCGATGAGGGTGTTTATGCTGCCGACAGAGGAGATCAGAAGGTGTTGATTGTTGCTATTTCGTCCAACAGGGGCTTGTGCGGTGGATTTAACATTAACGTGGTTAAGGAAACCATCAACCTTATCGAAAACCAATTCAGTTCGCAGTATAAAAAGGGCAATGTTTCTATTGTTGCGCTTGGCAAAAAGGGTGGCGACCTGCTCACCTCACGGGGATATGCACCTGAGAGAATTGATAAGGAAATTTTTAATGATTTGACTTTTGAAAATTCGGTGCCTTTGGCTGAAGAGTTTATGCAGGAGTTTGTAAACAAAGATTACGACAAAATATTTTTAATCTACAACCAGTTTAAAAATGCAGCGGTTCAAATTATACGAACCGAGCAGTTTTTGCCGATAGCCGAAAGTGAAGAGCACAAAGAGGATGGCCGCGAAAAAGCCGGCCAACATGAAATGCAGGCTGACTTTATTTTTGAACCGGGCAAAGCCGAAATTTTGGAAGCACTGGTGCCGAAGGCTATCAAGTTGCATCTGTATAAAGCGTTGATTGATAGCTTTGCCGCCGAACACGGTGCTCGCATGACTGCCATGCATAAGGCCACCGACAATGCCGACGAACTTATTAAACAACTTAACCTTACCTATAACAAAGCACGTCAGGCTGCCATTACCAACGAAATTCTTGAAATCGTTAGTGGCGCCGAAGCACTGAAAGGTTAGTTTACGTTATAACAAATTTTTAACAAAGGCTTCACGATTGTGAGGCCTTTGTTGTTTGCCTGAGCTTCTGATTTTCCTGAATATTTCAGGTTTTTTAAATCTTTCTTCTTCAATGTCATAATCGTCTTGTAAACCAAGCCAAAATTTTGCTGAATTACCAAAATACGAACTAAGTCTTAATGCAGTATCGGCAGTAATTCTTCTTTTTCCTTTTATTATTTGTGATGTTCTTGTTTGGGGAATATCAATATCTTTTGAAAGTTTATAAGCAGAAATACCCATTGGTTTTAAAAATTCTTCCAGTAATATTTCTCCGGGATGTATGTTATCTAACCGTTCCATTTTTTAATTATTTATGATAGTCCGTTATTTTTACCTGATGTGAATTATTATTATTCCAAATGAAATAATCATAGTATCTTAATGCATTACTAACGGAAAAGATAAGTATTTGTTTTGGATTTAATAATGAAAACTTTATTTTAGCAGATCCTTATTTTAGAAGATAATGAAATTTATATTTACTGTTCATAAAAACATATTACTCGTTTTGCTGTTGCTTTTCTCTGTTGGGTCAGGTTTAATGGCGCAGACGTCCGGTTTTATTACCGGAGTGGTAAAAGATTCAGAAACAGGATTTCCTGTTAAAAATGTTAATATCACGGTTTATAAAAGTTCAAAAGGAACGATTTCTGCTGTTAACGGAACGTTTAAAATTTCCGTGTCAAATTTTCCGGCACTTCTTCAATTTTCACATATTTCGTATTACAAAAAAACAATTACTGTAGGTGAAGCAAACGCAGGTTCAATAACCGTTTTTTTAACCCACCGGTCGGTGAACCTTAAAGAGACTGAAATTCTCGGTGAAAAGTATAAGGTTTTTAAAGGTGTTGAGAAAGAGATAGTTGATTACGATTTTATCGACACCAACCTGATTATTCTTGTTAGAAACATGAAAACGTTACAACGGGAGTTAATTATGGCCAATGACAAGCTTGATACCATTTGTAAAATGAAGGTTCATAATATAAAGCATCCAAAAAGCATTTTTAAAGACTGTATGGGAAACTGTCATTTGATAACAAACGATTCTGCTTATCAAATATATTATGACGGAAAAAGTATTCAACTAATTTATGCGGCAGCACTCGATAAATTTAGAAAATTACTGGGAAACTGTATTTTTGAGACACCGGAATACCTTGTTTTTGAGTATAATTCAAACAGGGGTGTTGATTTGATGTATGCTGCTCATAACCCAATTGAGATTACCAAACCTTCGAAAAATGGTAATTGGAATCAGCAGTTTTATGGCGTTGATAAAATCAATCACAAAAAAATGATTATTGATGAGTTTAATGAACGGGAAAAGCGGCAAATGGCTTTTGAGTATTCTAAATTTATTTTTTATAATCAAAAAGATACTACCAGATATTTTGGAGATATATTACGGTTTAACGAGATGGCCTTTTTTAAACAGGCTTTTCAGGCAATGAAATATCTAAATGACACCATCTATTATTTTAACCATTTAAAATCTTGCATTAATTTATACTCTGATAGTCTGACCTTTATTGACGCCATCCATATAAACTATAATTTAAAGGATAACTGGAAACAGACAATAATAACAGACAGGATTAAAAACAGGGCTTATACACTTTTTAATTTCGGAACGAAACTGTTGTTATCGCAAATAAATTTAAAAACGGGCACCACCATGCCGGTTACAACTATTGACAAGCTTTTCCCTGATAAAATCAAGGTTAACAACGGGTTTCTCTATTTTTTATATATCGATGCAACCAATGAGTTTGGAAAAAGAGAGTTGTACCAAAGTCAGATATCAAACTAATCCGTCGCAACAATTTCGTTAAAACCGAACACGACCTTAAACCCCATTGATATCATTAACTTTTTAAAGCTTTCGGGAGGTTGTTTTGAAGTTATTAAAACAAAGTCGCCGCCCCAGGCTCCCAACGATTTTACAATGCCACCGGTGTAATTGGAAAACAGCTGTTGCTGAACCGGAGAGGTTTTTAAAATTGCCGACATAATGGTTTCGTGTTCTTGTAAAAGGTGCTCAAACCGTGGGAGTGAACGGCAAGTGGAAATTTCGCGGGTGATGGCTGTAATGTTATCAATATCCGAAGGGGTAAATGCAGCCTTTTTTTTAAACTGTTTAATCGCGTCGAGCGACCGTTGCTTTTTGCCCAGATAAACAAAATAGAGGTTTTGAGCAAAATCGGGGTTAAAGGGCACCTTATGATACTGCGGCTTGCCATTTTGAAGTTTGTAATTGATGGGGTTGTTTTCCAGTGCCACAGCCACATCATACCCCGAGCCTTTAAAGGTTTGCTTTTGTAATTCAAAGGCATCAACACCGGCCCAGCGGGCGAGGTTGGCAATAAGGGTAGAGCTGCTGCCAAATCCGTATTCGGGATTAAATTCAAGGCGGGTTTGTACCTTGATGCTACCCGAGGTTATAAAGTCGGGGTTTTGTTTACGAACTACCGTTAATATTTCCGCAAGCCTGTGGCCGAAAGTTTTGTCGGTTGCCTGCAACAGATGAAAATCGTGCAACGAAAATGTTCCTTTAAACCAAATCCCGGAAGGAATTGTTGCTTCCCATTGTAAAACAGCTTTATGGTTTGGTAAATCCGATACAGTTAATTCCTGACCTGCTTGTAATGGGATGGCAAGGCCTTCGGCTCCTTCGAGGATGAGGTATTCGCCCGACAGGAGCAGCTTTCCGTGTGCTTTGTATGTTTGTTGAGTTGTCAAGAAGAGCGTGTTTCCTGTAAAAAATTACTCACGCTGGCGAACGAAACAACTTTATCGCTAAAGTACTCAACTGCCAGCTCTTTTTCCTGATCGGTGGCTTGAAAATGGTTTAAAATATTCATCAGGTGCATTTTCATGTGGCCACGTTGAATGCCTTTGGTAACCAGTGATCGCACTGCTGAAAAGTTATTGGCAAGCCCCATGGTAGCGGCAATCATCATTAATTCATCGGCGGTTGGTTTACCCAACAGCTCCATCGACTGTCGTGCCAGCGGGTGTAGCGAGGTAAGCCCGCCCACCGTTCCTACGGCCAGCGGCAGTTCAAGATAAAATTTAAATCTGCCGTCTTTTATTTCAACGTGTGAAAGGCTTTTATACTGCCCGTCTTTCGATGCGTAGGTATGGCCTGCCGCTTCGATGGCTCTGAAATCGTTTCCAGTGGCAATGGCAACAGCATCAACTCCGTTAAAAATACCTTTGTTATGGGTAGTAGCACGATAGGGATCCACTTCGGCGATTTCCACTGCTGTTTTAAATTTTTCGGCAAATTGCTCTCCGGTCAGCTCATCATCCAGTCCGTTAAGTTCTTCAATATTGCATTCAACCCATGATCTTACCAGACAGCCCGGCGTATAGTTCGACAAAATAGCCATAATGATGGTAACCTCTTTTTCCTCCTTTTTAAAACCGGGGTGTATGTTTAAAAAGGTTTTTAAGGTTTGGCCAAACTCTTCGAGGCATGAGTTGATAAAGTTGGCTCCCATGGAATCTTTGGTGTTAAACGAAACACGAATTTGGTAATAGTTTTCTATTTTATCGGTTAAATCCAACAGCTCAAAACCGGTGATGCCGCCACCGCGTTTTTCCATATTTTCGGTTATGTGAGCTGTGGCAGTCCTGAAGTTCCGTGTAAGTTCATCCCATACCTTTCGAAGTTTTTTTACGTCTCCTTTCCAGCTAAAATGCAACTGGCCTATTTTGGTAACGTCGATAACTTCGGCATGAAAGCCACCGTGGTTTAACCACCATTTGGCTCCCGACGATGCTGCCGCCACCACCGAGCTTTCTTCGATAACCATGGGCACAAGGTACATTTTTCCGTTAATGCTTACGTTGGGCGATACGCCATAGGGGATGTAAAAATTAGAGATTGTATTTTCCGAAAACTCATCAAAAATTCGTTGCTTATGTTTGTCAGGATGCCAAAAACTTTTCATCAAATCAATGGCTTCCACCGAGTTGTCCATTAACTCGGCAACAATTTTAAGCTTGTCCTCCTTTAAAAGTTTGGAAAAGCCTTTGATGATTATATCGCGTTTTCTTCTTCTCGGCATATTAAAAAAATTAACTGACCATACAATCAATATCTAAAAATAACAAACTATTCGCATCGTAAACCACACAATTTTAAGCTTTTACTCTCTCTTTGTAACAACTTCTTTCGCTTCTCAACTTCCTTCTTTCTTTAAATCTTCTCATTAACCCATTAACTTATTATACCATTAACCTGTCTCCCCACTACCAATCATCCTCTTCCTCTTTCTTTGCCTGTTCAGGCAGCATCTTGTTTTCAAGGCTTTTACTCCAGTTTGTAACAAAATCATTTATTTGTATTAAATAGGATTTCCATTTTTTACGGTACATGGTGTCGCTTTTGTTTAACATCTCCTTTATGGGTACTTTGCGTCCGGCAATTACTTCCAAATCGTTTATTTCCCATTTATAGCGCCCTTCTTTAAACACTACGGTAAAAGTATAATTAACCTTGGCTGTTTTGGTTTTTACATTGTTGGTAGTGTCGAAGGTGTATAAATAAAAAGAATGTTTTCCGAGTATTTTTCCCGAAGGCAAATCACGAATCTGCGTTACACGCGTAGGGCTTTTATAGTAGTTATTAAGCCAGTAAACACAGCGGTTAAAAAGCTCGTCTTTTGTGCCCTTTACATGCACAACCTTTGAAAACTCAACGGTATTGGTTTCAGCATCAAAGGGTATTTTGGGGTCGGGAAGGGTGTTTTGCGCATGAAGCATAACCCCGGCCAACAGCAGAATAAATAAGGAAACTAATGTTTTCATAGTTGAAATATTTATTATTGACAAAATTAACGTAAATATTTGTTCTTTAGCATAGTTTTAAATAATTAGAGGTGATAAT
>Ga0256831_1001815_pt1 | contig 11235 bp, 5 predicted proteins | sample 132544metaG_FD_189087 | JGI IMG/M metagenome (GOLD analysis project Ga0256831, IMG submission 189087) | Hydrothermal vent microbial communities from Lau Basin, Pacific Ocean - 132-544 | ecosystem: Environmental > Aquatic > Marine > Hydrothermal vents | place: Pacific Ocean: Lau Basin | collected... | reverse complement strand
GACCGCCCCGCCAGGGCCCCGAGGGAAGGGCCTTTCTTCCAGCGGACGGCCAGGGAGAGGGAATCGCCGTAGATCTCGGGGCAATCCAGGAGAGTGAAACCGGGGATGGGACTTCCCTGGGCGTCCTGGACCTCCACCCGGATGCCCCCCGCCGCCGACGTGGAGGCGTTGAGGACCAGTGTCCGGCCCGAAAAGGTGAAGGGCCGGGTCACGGCTTCCCCGCCGGACATGGGGGCGTGTAGGGAGACGAATCCGTCCACCCGGATGGTGTAGCGCCGGATGCCCTGGCTCTTCCCCCGGTAGTAACCTTCATTGACGTAGAGAGAGATCTCCGGCGCCCCGCCCGGAAGATCGGACCTGGTCTCCAGGAGGCCGAGCCAGATGTAGTTGCACCGGTTCCCCCACTTCTCCCGGTTCAGGCCCGGGCGGACGAGAGCCTCCTCCCGGCGGTGGAAGGTCCGCCCGTCGCGGCCGCACATCAAGAGGCCCTCCGTGAGGGACCCCCGGTCCGGAATATACCTGGTGGGGAAACCCAGGTAGACGTGAGGGGCCCTGTAGTAGGGCCGGACCTGGTTGGTATAGAGGTGTTCGGCCGGCGCTCCCGGGTAGGAGAGCCAGGCGGGCCTGGTCCAGTGGAGGAAGTCCCTGGACGTAGCCGTCCGGATGTCCCGGTATCCCTTCCGGAAGTCCCTGAGGTAGACCCGGTATCTCCCGATCGAGGGATCCCAGAATGCCTGGTTCTGGGAGTCGAAGGCCCCAAGGGTCACGATGGGTTCCTTTTGCATGAAGGTCCAGTGGATCCCGTCGGGGGACTGGAAGGCGAAAAGCGCGGGTTTCCCCTTCCATGGCCCCCGGGCGCAGGCCTTGTACCGGGCCTCGGCCGGACAAGCCGGGTTGGAGTCCTTGAATGGGGTGAAGTTGTGGGCCCCGGGGCCCGTCCAGACGATGTTGTTCTTCCGGGAGCCCTTGAAGGAGTAGAGCCCAAGTTCCGGCCTCTTCCAGTGGATCCCGTCCCTGCTCTCGGCGTAACAGGTGACCTGCCGGAGCCCCTTGGGGCGGGTCTTCGGCTTGGAGTGGGAGCCCCTGTAATACATCCGGAATTTGGGGCCGTCCTTGAAGAAGGTGAAATACCCGCAGGTGTTTCCCTCCCAGGGTTTGTCCGTGACGAAGACAAGCTCTCTTGGGACCGGGTGATGGAGTCTGAGTTCGGCCTTCCCTCCCAGGCCGGCGATCATGAACCCGCCGGCGAAGAGTTCGAGCCGGGAGCCCATGTGGTAGGGAGGTTCGGCGTGAAGGGGGAAAAGAAAAAGAAGAAAGGAGACCGGGCAGGCGGAAAGGAATCGGGTTTTCATGGAGGGTGATCCTATTCGGGTCCATCCGGAGGGGTCAACCCTGGAGGCCCTGCATGGATCCTGCCGCCCCGGGACCCACGCCGGACGGGAAGAGACCTCTCTCGGCGGACTGGAGAAACGCCCCAATTGAACGGGGCCGGTCCCACGGCCGGCGACCCAGGAAACTGTCGGTTTTCTCCACACTTTTCCTTGCCGGCCCCTCGTCCCTCACTTCTCCCGAAATGGGACCAAAGTAGAACAACATTTCCAGCCGAAAAGAAAGGCTGGAACCTCCCCGGGAACCAGGAAGGCTTTGTATGGTCAAGGTCGTCACCAAGACCCAGTACAAACAGGAAATCGGCCTGGCCGAACTCCTCGTGAAGGAGAAGATCCTCACGGAGGAAAAGGTCCAATACGCCCAGAAGGTTCAGGCCCGCCTGGAACAGAACCAGCCCTTGGGGGAGGTGCTGGTGGGCCTGGGACTCATCTCCCGGTCGGAGCTGAAAAAGATCCTCCAGGTCCACAAGGCCACCATCCCGCTCGGGGAACTCATGGTGGAGCGGGGGAGCCTCAAGAGGGAGGACCTGAAAACGGCCCTGGAACTCCAGAAGAAGACCCCCCAAAAGCGGGTCGGGGAGATCCTCGTGGAGATGGGGGCCATAACGGAGCGGGAACTCCTCAAGGCCATCGGGGAAAAGGAAGGGATTCCCTTCATCGAGCCCAACCTGGCCATGCTGGACGACTCCCTGATGGGGAAGTTCTCCCTCAAGTTCCTCAAGACCAACAGCCTGATCCCTCTCACCGAGGAGGAGGGGGTGCTCCGGTTCCTGGTCAGTTCCATTCCCCCTCCACCCAAGGTCAAGGAGCTGGAAGGGGCCGCCGGTTGTCCCGTGGCCTTCGCTCTTGGGGCCAAGGACAGCATCGACCGCACCCTCCAGGAATATTCAGACCTCAAGGTGGGCGGCACCTATTCCGGAAGGGGCGTGGACGCGGAAGGGAGGATCATCGAACTCGCCGACTACATCATCAGCGAGGGCGTGCGCATGGGGGCGAGCGACATCCACCTCGAGCCCCTTTCGGACCGCCTCAGGCTCCGCTACCGCATCGACGGGGTCCTCATCCACCGCACCGATCTCCCCAAGGAGATGGAGCAAAGGCTCATCACGCGCCTGAAGATCCTGGCGGACCTGGACATCGCCGAGCACAGGCGCCACCAGGACGGAAGGTTCCAGTGCACCGTGGACGGCCAGGAACTGGACATGCGGGTCTCCACCTACGTGACGGTCAACGGCCAGAACCTGGTGATGCGGATCCTCAACAAGCAGTCGGGCCTCCTTCTCCTGGACGAACTCGGAATGCCTCCCAAGATCATGGAGAGCTACCAGGATTTCGTCCTGCGCGTGCCGACGGGAGTGGTGGTCATCACCGGCCCCACGGGGAGCGGAAAGACCACCACCCTCTACAGCTCCATCGACGCCGTCAACGAGATGGGCGTCAAGATCATCACGGCCGAGGACCCGGTGGAGTACCAGATCGAGGGGATCATGCAGTGCTCCATCAACCCCAAGATCGGACTCACCTTCGAGGATACCCTCAAGGCCGTGGTCCGGCAGGACCCGGACATCATCGTCCTGGGGGAGATCCGGGACCGGCCCTCGGCGGAGACGGCCATCCAGGCGGCGCTCACGGGACACAAGGTCTTCACCACTTTCCATACCGAGGACTCGGTAGGAGGCATCCTCCGCCTCCTAAACATGGAGATCGAAGCCTTCCTCATCTCCTCCACGGTCATCTGCGTCGTCGCCCAGAGACTGGTAAGGAGGATCTGCGAAAACTGCAAGGTCCCCTCCCAGCCCAACCCCAAGGACCTGGCCATGCTCAACCTGGACCCCGCCTCCCTGGCCGGGTTCAATCTCTACCGGGGCCGGGGCTGCGAGCATTGCCACCACACCGGTTTCCGGGGGCGGACGGCGATCTACGAACTCCTCGTCCTGGACGAAGCCGTGAAAGAGGCCATCATCGGAAGGATGTCATCCTTCAAGATCCGAAAACTAAGCATCGAGAAATCCGGGCTGATCACCCTCCAGGAGGCGGGCATCGCCAAGGCCGTCCAGGGCCTTACCACCCTCGGCGAGGTGGTTCTGAAAGCCCCTCCATCCATGAAACCAAGGCCCGTCGCGGAAATCCTGAGGTTGACGGGAGACACGGCCTGAGGGAGGTCGACTACATTCACCCGAGAACAGTTGAAAGGCAAATGGAAAAAGGGATCAAGGCGAAAAACGGGAAAGCATCTCTCCTGGACGTGGTGAGACACCTCATCCGGAAAGGAGTGGGACTCCCCACCCTTCCGGCCACGGCCCAGAAGGTAGTGGCCGCCACCCAGGATCCGGACTGCACCCCCGCCCAGTTGGAAGCCATCGTCCGCCAGGATCCGGCCTTGGCCGCCAGGATCATCAAGATGGTCAACTCCTCCTTCTTCGCGGGAATGAAGGAGATCCATACCCTCCCGGAGGCTTTCATGCGCCTGGGCTTCGCCCGGGTGAAGGACCTGGCCCTGGCCGTGGGGATCAAGAACGCCTACAAGGGGGTCCAGGGACATCTCAGAAAAGAACTGGAATACCTGTGGAAGAACGCCGTGGCCTCGGGGACGGCCTGCCGGGAGATCGCCCAGGCCTGCGGACACGCAAACCCGGAAGAAAGTTTTCTTGCGGGCCTGGTCCACGACATCGGGTCCGCCTTCATCATCCAGGTCCTCCACGGCCTGGGGAAGAAAGATCCCACCATCGCGTCCCTTCCCGAAAACACCTTGAAAGAACTCCTCGCGGCCCTCCACCCTACGGTGGGAGCGGAGATGCTGGAATCCTGGCATTTCCCCGCCACGATCTGCCACGCCGTCCGGCACCACCACGCCCCCGAGAACGCCGGCCAGGAAGACCACCTCGCCTGGTTGCTCTTCGCCGGAGATCTCATCGTCCGCAAACTGGGCCTGGACGGGGCTCCCCCCCAGGAGGACATCTCCCTGGCCACCCATCCATCCTTCCAGACCCTGAAGTTGACCGACCTTGAGATCGGAAAGCTCCTGGTGGACCTGGAGGAGAAGGCCCGGGAGATCGACGCCGCCCTGGGATAGAGGCCGAAGGTCCCCGGCCCCAAGGGCCGTATATTAACGCCTGTCCGAATTGCCTCGCCGGCTCGGCGCGCCGCTCGAAAAGGACCCCGGCGGGCAGGGGCGACAAAAGCCTTGTCCGGCCCCCGACCCGGTGGCGGCTCGAGAACCGCCCCCCGGCGTCACGGGTTTCTTCGGAAGGGACTTCCACGGGAGAATGCATGGGTCTCCTCCAGCCGGGAGAGGTTCCGGGCGCCGGGGGGGAGGTCACTTCCCCCGTCTCGAGCCCGGCCGAGCGCCCCTGGAGCAGACTTCGGATTGACCGGAGGCCGGGGCCGGGGCTAACATCCGGGACTTCTCCCGAAAGGACCCCCCCCCATGAGTTACTCTTCCGCGAAAGTAAAAGGCATCTCCCTCCACCTCTTCCTCTTTTTCCTCCTTTCCCCCATCGGACCCTCCCAGGCCAAGGTCATCCTTCCGCCCGGCCCGCCGCCCATGCTCTCTTTCGCCGCGGGGGAGGTCGCCGAGGCGGGAAGGAATCTTCCCACTCCCCTGGAGATCCGGCTCGCTTCCCGGCCGGGCCCCGCCGGGAGCTTCCGCATCCGGGTCCAGGGAAATCGAGTGACCGTGGAGGCCCCCGGCGCGCGGGGAAAGATGTACGGGCTCCTGGACGCGGCCGAGCAGATCCGCTTCCACGGGCGTGTCCGCCCCCGGGAAAAAGCCCCTTTTCTGAAATACCGGATTCTCAAGTTCAACCCGCCCCTGGGCGGAAACGTCTACCTCTGCGAGGAAGACGCCCGGAACTCCTCCTGGTTCTTCGACCTGGACTACTGGGACCGATTCTTCTCCATGATGGCCTACGCCCGCTACAACGCCGTCAGCTTCTGGCACTCCCACCCCTTCGGAAACATGGGGCGCCTGAAAAAATACCCCGAGGCGGCGGTGCTGAAGGGAAAGGCCATGGACCGGGCCGTCGCCTTCTGGCACGCCCTCTTCAAGCTCGCCCACCGGCACGGAATCGACGTCTACTGGGTCACCTGGAACATCCACGTCACCCCGGGCTTCGCCAAGGCCCACAAGATCCCACGAAACGGCGCGGACAGCCCCCTGGTAAGAGACTACATGAAAGAGTGCGTCCGGGCGGTGCTCAGGGAATACCCCGAGATCGACGGCTTCGGCACCTGCGCCGGCGAGGCCATGGGAGGCCTGAGCCAGGGCAAAAGGGAAGATTTCATCCGGGAGTGCTACCTGGGCCCCATGAAGGAGACGGGGAAGAAGATGACCTTCCTCCACCGCTACTGGCAGGCCTCCCCCAAGACCGTCACGGAGATGCTGAAAAAGGCCCGGTGGCCCGGGGACGTCCTGCTTTCGCTGAAGTTCAACGGAGAGCACCTCTACAGCTCCCCCAGGCCCCACGTGAAGGACAAGCGGTGGCTGGAGACCGGCGGCCGGCCCTACAAGCTCCTCTGGCACCTTCGCAACGACGACATCTACCAGTTCGCCTGGGGCGACCCGCAATTCGCCTCGGCGGTCATCCGCAACTGCGAGGGCTCGGCGGGTTTCCTCATGGGCTCCGAGGTGGAGGTTCCCGGCGCTGACCGTTTCCACGCCCCGGCGGCGAAGTGGCACAAGAAGTGGGAATACACCTTCGAAAAGAACTGGTTCCGGTGGATGGTCTGGGGAAGGACCGGGTACGACCCGAACGCGGGCGACGGGCCCTTCCTGGACCGGTTCACCCGCCGCTACGGGGAAAAACAGGGGACCCGGATCTACAAGGCCCTGGTTACGGCCTCCAGGATCATCCCCGCGGTGACATCCTTCCACTGGAACTACATGAACGGAGACTGGTATCCCGAGGGGAACATCGGGGGGTGGAACACATCCTTCGAGGTTCCACGGTGGAACTACCGTTCCCCCGGAATGTGGCACGGCCTGGAGGACTACGTCTTCAACAACACCATCGACGACTCTCTCGTGGGAATCCCGGAGTTCACCGCCCGCCTGGCGGCGGGCCTGGCGGCCCCCAAGGGAAGGATCGGTCCCCTGGAGACGGCGAAACGCCTGGACGCATGGGCCCGTGATGCCGCCGGGGCGGCCTCCCTCGTCGAGCAGGAGATCCTCTCCGGGGCGCCCGGGCGCGGCGGAAGGACTTTCCGATCGGCTCTCCGGAAGCCCGGCATGGAGAGGCTGGATTGCGTCCTCCGGGATCTTCGATCCCTTTCCCTGCTTGGGTCTTTCTACGCCGCCCAGATCCGGGCGGCCACCATCCTGTCGGAACGTATTTTCGGGGCGGACAAAGTCACTCCCAATAAATGCGCCGCCCTCGCCGGGGAGGCGGCCCGCCGGTGGGCCGCCCTTGCGGCGGTCTCCGACGCACACTACATCCCCCACGAAATCTACCTCTTCGGACCTTTCTCCTGGGGGAAATACCTTCCCGACGCCCAAAAAGAGATCGCCTCGGCCCGCACTCTGCCCGCCGTTTCCCGCGAGGAGAGGGAATGGGAAGTGGAGGGAAAACCAGTGAAGACTATACGCTGGCTCCACACGGGGAACCGCGCCAAGGACGGGTGGATCGACTTCATGAACCGGATCGCCGGGCTGGTCCGCCCCGGGAAGACCGGCCTGGTCCGGACGCGCGTCTTCGTCCCCCCGGGACGCCGGGTCCCCTTCCTCTTCCACGGAACCGGCCTGGACCCCTCGGCGCCGCAGGGCTGGAGAAGGGAAGGAAAGGGGACATGGTCCTCCATGGTGGAAAAAACCTCCACTCTCACCCTCCACGTCCGTCCCGGGAAAGCGGGCCGAGGGTTCCGCCTGGAAACCCGGATCCTCGGAAACGCCGGCGACGTCCTGGCCTTCCCCGCCCTGAAAGGACGCGCCGTCCCTCCCTTCCGGGCCGTCACCGACGCTGGTTCCCTCCACGGCCGGTGCCTGGCCCTCCCCAAGGGGGTGGGGCACGGAAAGAAGGGCTTCTCCGGACCCATCATCGACAACGGCCGGGTGGATTTCTCCTTCCGGACCAAGGTCCCCGTGACCTACCGCCTCTGGGCCCGGGTGACCTTCCGCGACCCCGACAGCAACAGCTTCTTCGTCGTCCTGGACGGCCGGCTCCGGGGAATCCTGGCGGACGACACGTGGAGGAAGTGGCACTGGACGGCCCTTCCGGGGGTCCTGGACATACCGGCAGGAAAACATCTGTTGCGCATCCGGAACCGGGAGGACGGGGTGAAGCTGGACGAGGTCCTCCTGGTCCCGGAGGGCCTGGACGCAGGGGATTTCCTTCCCCCTTCCCCGGCCGAGAAAGCCCGGGTCTTCGGGCCCGGTGAGGCCAGGAAGGATCTCCGGGCCTACTTCCGTCTCATGACCCCCATCCGGCCCCCAACCCGCACGGCGAGCCCGGCGGAGTGGGAAAGGCGCCGGACCTGGGTCCGGGAGACGGTGCTCCGGGACATCGGCCTGGACCCCATGCCTCCCAGGCTCCCCCTGGACGCCAGGATCGTCTCGACCCTCCGCCGCAATGGTTATACCGTGAACCGGCTTTACTTCCGAATCCTTCCCGGGTGCTACGGCTCGGGCTGGCTCTACCTGCCCTCCCGGGTCCGGGGGAAGGTCCCGGCGATCCTCAACCCCCACGGCCATTGGCCCGGCGGCGCCGTCCACCCGGTCTGCCAGTCCCGGATGATCGCCTTGGCCAGGAAGGGCTACATCGCGCTGATGACGGACAGCATCCATGCCGCCGATTTCGAGACCGGCATGACCCCCATCGGGCTCATGACCCTCCAGAACATCCGGGCCCTGGACTACCTCTGTTCCAGGAAGGACGTGGATCCATCGAGGCTCGGGGTCACCGGCGCCAGCGGGGGAGGCCAGCAGACCATGTATGTCATGGCCGTAGACGACCGGCCCGTCGCGGCCGTGCCGGTGGTCATGGCCTGCTACTTCGCCCGCATCCTCCACCCGGACTGGGCCCATTGCTGGTGCAACCACGCCCCGGGCATCGCCGCGGACACGGACATGACGGAGTTCCTCTCCGTTTTCGCCCCCAAGCCGGCCCTCTTCATCAGCTCTTCCAAGGACTGGACCTACCGGTTCCCCTACGAGGAATACAAGCAGGTCCGGAAGGTGTGGGCCCTCTACGGGAAGGCTTCCAATACGTCATGCATGATCAGTGACGTCCCCCACGGATACGGCCGCCCGCGAAGGGAGGCCATGTATCGCTTCATGAACGCCCACCTGGGGGTGGAGGACCCGGACGGAGGGAAGGAGCCGCCCCTTACCGTGGAAGATCCCGCCGTCCTGGGAAAGATGGAGAGGCCCATCCCGGGCCTGTGCGACTGGGCGGCCGCGGCCGCCTGGTATCGCTCGGTCCACAGGCCGTCCCTTCCCTCCCGGAAGATCCCTTCCGCCCTGGCCGCCCTGCTCCGGGCCGCGCCTCCGGTCGCCGGGCGGACCGGCGCCGTCCCGAGGGGATCCTTCGACTTCCCCGGCGGAAAGGCCCTGAAGTTCCTCCTCCGCAGCGAAAATGGATTGCGTATTCCCGCCCTGCTTCTCTCCTCTTCCAGGAAACCGGCCGGGCCCGCCCCGGCGGTGATCATCCTGGACCCCAGGGGAAAGGAAGGGGTCTTTCGGCCGGACGGAACCCCGGACCGGCAGGTAAAGTCCCTCCTCGACGAAGGCGCCCGGGTGCTGGCCCTGGACGCCCGGTTTACGGGAGAACTGGCCGTGAATTGGGAGAAAAACTGCCTGGCCTGGGGGAGGCCCGCCGCGGGCATGGCCGCCGACGACGCCCGCTGGGCCGCGGCCTGGCTGGCCGGCCGAAGGGGGGTGGACCCCTCCAGGATCGCCATCCTCGGCAGAAAAAAGATGGGCGTGGCCGCTCTCCTGGCCGGGGCCCTGGAAGAGACGAAGCCCAAGGGCCGCCGGCTCTTCTCGGCCTGCGCCTTCGAAGTCCGCGGATGGACCTACGCGAACCATCCCCTCCACGACATGCCCGGGTATTACGGAGGCCGCAAACGCCTGGCCGACCTGGATCTCCCCGTCGTCCCACACATCCTGGACGTGGCGGACATCCCCGGAATCGCGGGCGCCCTTGGGATCCCCTACGCCGTATCCGACCGGGGCAAGATCCACTTTCCGGGCGCCCGGCCCCTACCCTCCGGCCCATCCGCCGCCCGGGCCCTGGCCCGCTTCCTGGCGCGCCCCCAAAAAAAGAAAAAAGGCATATAGAAACCATCGGACCTCCGTCGTGACCGTCATTGTTTCCCCACCTCCCCCTTTTGGAATCGGCCTTTACTCCCACCGGAGGCGGCGCCTCATGAGGAGGCGATTCGCCCGTCTTCAGCCGGATGGGGGAAACTGGAGATTTCCCGGGGGGTCAGGGCCCATCGCGGGACGACCACCGGGACGGCGCTACTCCCAGCGCTCCCAGCGGACGATCCTTTCCAGGGGCAGCCTCCGCTTGGGAACGGGCGAGGGATCCTTGGGGTATCCCAAGGGCAATAATTCCACGACCCTGATGTGAGGAGGGATGCCCAGGATCTCCTTGACCTGGTCTTCGAAGAAGGCCCCGATCCAGCACGTGCCCAGGCCCTCGGCCACGGCGCAAAGGGTGATGTGGTCGATGGCGATGGCCACGTCGATGGGATAACAGGCCTGGCCGCAGGTCATGACGTGCCCGTCCGTCTCGGCGCAACAGGCCAGCACCACGGGCGCCTGGGCCACGAAGGCCTGGTTCCGGGCAGCCCGGGCCAGCTTCTCCCTGGTCCGGGGGTCCCGGACCACGACGAAACGCCACTCCTGGAGGTTCTTGGCCGAAGGCGCGAGCCGGGCCCCCTCCAGGATCCTCGAGAGGACATCCCCGGGGACCTCCTTGTCCAGGTAGGCCCGAACGCTCTTCCTCGTCCGGATTGCTTCGTAGACATCCATCGCTCTTATTTCTCCTCCCTTTGGAGACGGCAGACAAAGACCCCGTGTCTCGGCGCCTTCCGGGAGAGCGCGCCCTCCTCCCCCTTGCCTTCGGCCACCCCTCCATGGGAACACCCGCCGTACTCGAGGATATCGAAGCCCCACTTCGCGAACTGCCGGGCGCCGACATCCTCGTGCTTCCAGCTTCCCTCGAAGCCCGCGCAGGTCAGGGGCCCTGGGGAGGTATAGACCCCCGTCTTGAGCCCCAGGGAATGGACGAAGCGGCACCTGCAGGCCATGTCCGGGATTTTTCCATTTGGGCGTATCGGATCCACGGGTCCGCGGGGGAGAGCCCCCAGGAGGGGGAACAAAACCATCCGACCTCTGCCCATGGGAGCACCGTTCCTGTGGCCTCCCCCTCCCGTGTCCTGGTATTCTGTCCGATTCCGGGCGCTCCCCTCAAGAGAAAGTGGTCTCCCCGTGAAAAACTTCACGTTCTCCATCGCGGCGCTTTCGGCGCTTCCCTTCCTCTTTCCCTCCCGCCTCCCGGCCCAGGGTTTCCCCGGCCCAGGGGGAGTGGGCCGGTTTCCTCTCACCTGGAACGCCCCCGCCGGCGACCCCAGGGCCTCCATGCCCCTGGGCAACGGGGACATAAGCTTGAACGTATGGGTAAACGGTAAAGGAGACCTCCTCTTCTACGTCGGAAAGACCGACTCCTGGGGCGACAACGGGAGGCTTCTGAAACCAGGCAAGCTCCGCTTCGAAGTCCGCGGCCTCCCGCCTTTCCGGGGCAGGCCCTTTTCCCAGACCCTTCGAATCGCCGAGGGGACCTTCCTATTTTCCTGCGGCGAAGGCGAAGGGTCATGGAGGGGCCGCGTCTGGGTCGACGCGAACCGG
>Ga0256831_1001814_pt1 | contig 11238 bp, 7 predicted proteins | sample 132544metaG_FD_189087 | JGI IMG/M metagenome (GOLD analysis project Ga0256831, IMG submission 189087) | Hydrothermal vent microbial communities from Lau Basin, Pacific Ocean - 132-544 | ecosystem: Environmental > Aquatic > Marine > Hydrothermal vents | place: Pacific Ocean: Lau Basin | collected... | reverse complement strand
ACCTTTTTCTTATTAATATCTCCTTGTTCATCAACTTTTGATGTTTTTATAACCTCCTTTAAATCACCAACAAAAGTCTTTTGCTTATCCGTATATTCTTTATAGCTAAAGTTATCAATTCCATTAAGTTGAACACTGAAAAATCTTCCTTTTTTACCTCTTCCTTCTGAAACAGAAATTACTTGCAAATCAAGTGCTTCAACAATTTCTCCTTCTTTGCTTGTTAAATCAAGTGCCTCAGTTTTTTGATATCCTCTTTTTTGATTATAACTTAATAACACCCAAGCAAACTCTTCTAAAGTAAGTGGTTTTTTATTCTCTATTTCTATCTGTTCTTTAGATTTTAAGGCTTTGTTTCTTAAATAATACAATGTCCAATCATAAGGGATTCGATTACCTTTATTATTTTCAATTTCTAATTCATCAAGCATCTCTTGGTAGCTTTCTTTAAACAAGAATTCTGCTTTTAGTCTATTTTTCTTTGGCAAATATGCTAATTTGGGTTCTTTGTTGCTCCTAAACTTTCCACTTCTTTTTCCATCTTTGTTAAATTCTTCAATTTCAAGTTTATAATGTTCAGGTAATGCATTTAATAAGTTAAGAACTAAATGTAATCTATCACGTCTTAGTTTAAACCTTTCTATTAATCGTCTTGTTCCCCTGTAACCAGTTCGTTGGGATGCCGTACTTTTTATTTTTCCTTGACTTTCAAAGTCGTTAATTTCTCCTGCATTCATTGGGAGAATTCTCGAGCCTAAACCAATTATTTTAACTATTTTCTCTTTATGGTTATTTTCAATAACAGCCCATCCAATACTGTTTGTTCCTAAATCCAATCCTAAAATCCTTTTCATTTCATTGTTTTTTATGGTCATATAAAGCTGATATATAGCAAAATATGTTTGTGGTTAAACTATGTAATTTTCTTTTTTACTTACGACTTGTAAATATACAGATTATTTTATTACCTTTGGTGCACAAAATGAAGCAATTCACAATAAGGATTATTCCGTTGTGAAAACATTTAAAGCGGTATGTTTTTTTAAAATTATATCGCTTTTTCTTTTTTATTTCATTGATGTTTAGTATATACAATCCTATTAATGCTTTGGGTTTATTTTTCGGATAATAAAAAAGGCCAGCTTTTGCGGCCGGCCTTTAGTATAATTAGAGAAATAGTATCTCATTATTTATTACTTTCCCGAATCAGAGAAATATTTCATAAACTGTGCTCTCTCAAACATCATCGGATTCTTTTGTGATGTTTGTGATAGTTTTCCCCTAAAATCATCAATTGTTTTATAGGATTTATCATCCATCCATTCGTTGAGTCCGGCAAGTGTTTTTGTAATTTGCGATTCTCCATGGAGGAAGATAGAGGAAACCATTTGCACCGCATTGGCTCCAACCAATAGATTACTAATAACATCTTTTGCGGTATGAATACCTGTGGAAGCTGCCAGATCGCATTCTACTTTACCACTTAAAATTCCAACCCAGCGGAGAGTTAAACCATTATCGCTAGCTTTAGAATAAATGCTATGGGAAATCAGTTCTTCTTTATCAATATCAATGGCAGGGCTGTAGAATTTATTAAAGAGCACCATTCCTTTGATATTGGTTTTAGATAGTCGTACTAAGAAGTTAGCCAAACCGGAGAAATAGGAACTTATTTTCAATGCAATAGGAATGTTAACCACGCTAGGAAGTTTCTCCGCTATATCGGTATATATTTTTTCTATTTCGGCCCCTGTCATTTCCACATTGGCAGGCATAATAAATAAGTTAACTTCCAAAGCGTCGGCACCGGCATCTTCAATCTTTTTGGCATAATCAATCCATTCATCGGCAGAAACGCAGTTAATACTACCTATAATTGGTATTGTAGTTGCTTTTTTGGCATCGGTGATTAATTTTAAGTAGCTGTCGATGCTGTGTTTCTTTAAATAATAGCCAACATAATTCTCAATATGGTCGTACGAATTGTAAATATTATTAGTGCGTTCGGCATCAATATCCATCATTATTTGCTCTTCAAATAAGGACTTGATAACGATAGCTCCTGCACCGGCTTTTTCTAATTTTAGTATATGTTCTACAGTATTGCTAAGCTCTGAACTACCTACAATAATAGGATTTTTAAGCTCTAGTCCTAAATAATTTGTTTTAAGATTTGCCATAATAATAGATTTATTTTCTAGTGTTAAGAATTAGTATTTTGATACCTCACAAAGGTATAATAATTTTTGTTGTTTAAAAATAATGCCATCAATTTTATTTGATAAAACTGATGGCACTATAGTACTATTGTCAGCTGCTATTAGCGCCCTTGATTTAAGAAATCATCGATAGCCATTGCAGCAATATGTCCGTTAGCGATACCATGAATAACGTCCGGACCTTGAATAATATCTCCACCCATAAATAACCATGGTAAGGATGTTTGGAATTTGTCGTTGGTTTGTACACGTCCTCGTGGTCCAAATTCTAGTCCTTTTTTGATATCTTCAGAAAGATAACTTAAGTCCATTCCTTGACCAATGGATTCAATAACCATATCACCTTCAAATATGCGTTCGTCACTTTGGTCAAATTTAGGACTAAAATTATGATTTTCATCAAATATAGAAAGACATTTCCATACCCTAAGTCCTTTAACTACTCCGTTTTCAATAACCACTTCTTGAGGGCCATATCCTGGAATAATAGTACAACCTTCTTCACGAGCTTCCACAACCTCTTCTCTGTCAGCAGGCATAATATCCTCAGATTCAAGGGAAGTAGTGATGATATTTACTTCACCATATTTTGCTTTTTGCAATCTTGCCATTGAGCGGGTAATATCCATAGCTACATTACCACCACCAATAACAACAATTTTTCTTTCCACCGGTACCTCAGCACCGGTAACAATATTGCGAAGAAGCTCTACCGATTGATATACTTTTTCATTGTCAGAACCTGGGATGCGAGTACTGCGTCCTAAATGTAATCCTGTTCCGGCAAATACGGCATCATTCTCTTCATGCAGTTGATCCAGTGTTATGTCTTTGCCAACGGTAACATTGTATTTAATATCTACGCCTAAGGAGAGGATATAGTCAATGTCTTTATCAATTTGGTCGTAAGGAAGTCTATATTCGGGAATACCATAACGCATCATACCACCAGCTTGAGGTAATTTTTCGTAAATGGTAATCTTATATCCCAATAGGGCAAGATAATAAGCCGCCGATAAATCGGAAGGACCGGAACCAACAATGGCTACTTTTCTATTGTTGTTTTTAATATCTTTAGTATAAAGAATTTCGTTGTATTTATCCACATCAGCAGGAATTTGATCTGCAATATAGCGTTTGAGCCAACGGATAGATAATGGATCTCCATTAACACCAACGGAGCATACATCTTCACATTTGTGAGTACATATACGTCCACATATTTCCGGTAGTGGATTTGTTTCATAAAGAATACGCATACCTTCTTCCATATTCTCGTTACGAATGGCAGCAATATAATCAGGAATACCCATGTGAGCAGGGCAAGTAGCGGTACAAATACCGCAAGCTACACAACGGTCTGCTTCTTCTTCGGCTTGTTGCTTAGAATATCCTTTTACAAATTCGATAAAAGAATCAACACGTTCTTGAGGTTCCAATTCGCCCATGTGAACTCTTTTCTGTCCATAAAAATGATAATTTGGGACAGGTTTTTTCCATCCATCTTCCTTATCATCCCATGATTTTTTATCGACACCAGGAGTAAAAATAAAATTATCAGGATCGGTATCTACCCAACTATATTCATTGGTAAGATTTAATGAATTTGTGGTGCAAATATCAACACATAGAGCACACCAGCAGCAACGGCCATAATCAATTCGAGGTCGTAATCCGCTGTCTCCGTCTTTTGTTTCAATACCTTCAACAGGTACTAAATCAATGGCTTGATTTTCACAAATAGCTTCGCAAGTACCACAGCCAATACATACGTCAATATCATTTTTATGAAAGCCTCTGTATCGAGGGGCAGCCTCTCTACTAAGGGGGTCTTTTATTGTTACGGGGTCTTTTACAACCTTACTCCACACTGTAAATGGAGTGAAAACATCTTTAATATTCATGTTCTATAGTGTTTATTCGTTTATTCGTTGATATGTTGAATTGTTTGGTATTATCTACTTAATTGATACTTTCTTAAACTATTCAGTTGATTTGCCAATTCTTCAAACTCAAATAATATCATAATTTACAATTTATCAATCAAACAGTTAAACCTTTAAATAAATCAACAATAATCTATCGTTCAATCTCAGGAGGACAGGTTTGTAAACTTACCATTGTTGCGTGTACATCAGCGATATTAGTATTGACAAGCATTTTCTCTAATAGAGCAATAGCATGAGTATAACTGGGCCCGCGAAGGTTTACTCTGCGAGGTTTGTCGCTACCATCGGTAACATAATACATCCCGTATTCACCACGTCCACTTTCGAGGCGTGTATAGGTCTCTCCTTTAGGTATTTTCCAATGAAGCACATTGGGCATCTTAGCTCTGATATCTCCTTTTTCGGGCATTTTGGCCATGATTTGTCGAATCAAATCTACCGTTTGTATTAGCTCTTGCCAGCGCACCCATGAGCGAGCATAAATATCGCCGTCTGTAGCTGTTGGAGGATCGAAATCTAACTGATCGTAGTGCAAGTAAGGATAGTCTTTTCTGATATCCCTTTTTACTCCTGAGGCACGAGCATTAGTGCCTACAATTCCATATTGCTCTACCCATTCTTTTGGGATTACTCCAATACCTTTAGCCCTTTTATTAAATATGGCGTTATTAAACATTAATTGTCGAATACGAACAATAAAATCATCAATATCTCTTAGGTTGTCTTCCATACGCTTTTTAAAACCGTCAGGAAGTAATCCGCGAACACCACCGGGAATGATATACATATGATAAACCCTTGCTCCGGTAAGTTCTTCAAATCGGTCAAGGATTAAATCACGAAGATAAACACCCCATTGTACACCAATGCCGAGCGAGAATGTTCCGGCCTGGCCGGGAACTGCTCTAAGTAATCCTTGTAGTCGTGCCATCTCTAATGATAACATTCTAAGCCACTGGGCCATTTCAGGTACATCTTTGTCGTAGCCGGAGAGTACTTCGGTACTGCGAGCGATAAGGTACTCATTGGTATCGGGTTCAGCAACGCACATCCTAATGGAAGTGGGAAAACCTTGTACATAAAGCCTACGTTCAATTAATTTTTCAAAACCACGGTGCAGATAACCAACATGGGTTTTTGCTTCTACAATTTCATCTCCTGCCAGTGTTAATTCCACAGCCATATTACCGGTAACCCCAGGGTGGTTAGGACCAAGCCAAAGTTTAGTATACTTTTGTGAGCTTAAGTCGATGTCTAATTTACCATCCGCGCCCATTGCAGGGTATTTACTCCTGTCTGGTTTAAATTCAAAAAATTTACTCATGGTCTTTATTTTTTTTAGCGGTTACAGGTTGATTTGGATATAATTTGGCGCGCATATAGGTAGCCGGATCATTGGTAGAACGTCCTTCGCGAGGGAAGTAGGTTTCTTCAGCATATTTGTTGGTATCAAAATCACGAAGCATATGAGGTTTTTCAGTCCAGCCTTCAAGTACAAAATTTTCGTCAACACGTGGGCTCCCCGGAAAATCAATGCCAAAAGCTTCTTTAAGTTCTCTTTGGTATGTCCATATTTGCTTCCACAAATGGTGAGCACTTTGCATGCTGGGATTCTCTCTTTCAATAAATACCTTAATGCCAATATCGCACTTTTTTGTTGGATTGTTGAGTAGGTATAGCAATTGAAGTTTATTGTCTTCAATCCAATCTACGCAGCTCATCATCACAAAGTGTTTAAAGCCTTCATAATCGCGCATATAAGTTACTATATCAATGGCTAACTCTTTACTAACAGTGGTAAAAGCCATTGTATCAGTTCTGAAACCGGTATCTTGCAAATTATATTTGGATTGTATTCTATCTAATATTTCTTTCATAACAAAAATTTTCTAATGTTTATTACTACCAGTTATAATCAGGCATATTCCAATCCTTGATGATTTTCTTCTGATTGGCTTTGTATTCATCAAAGTTTCTGGCATATTCGTTGGCCTTTTCAGCTTTTCCTGCTTTAATAAGTTCTTTAAGCTTCATAAAACCTGCTAGTAGAGCTTCAGGACGAGGCATGCAACCGGCAATATATACATCTACGGGTAGGTATTTGTCCAATCTGTTGATGGTACTATAACTATCGTAGTACATTCCACCATTAATGGTGCAGCTTCCCAAGGCTAATATGTATTTGGGAGAGGGCATTTGCTCATAGGAGCGGATTACTCTCTTCAAAGTTTTAACAGAAAGGTAACCTGAAATAATAAATGCGTTGGATTGACGCGGTGTTGGACGCATTTGTATTCCAAAGCGGAATGCATCAAAACGAGGGGTCATTAAAGGGGGTATTTCAATTGATCCACAGCCTGTTCCAAATCCAAGTACCCAAATGCTTTCGGCACGAGCCCAGTTGAGAAATTTTTCTACTACACCACCGCAGGGTTTTTCTTCGGTAGGTTTTTTGCCGCTGAAATAATCGTAGATGGGGTTTACCTTGATAATTGAGCCATCAGGAGCAATCACTTCTCTTTCTTCATCTTCAGGGCGAACAAATGTTTTTTCGAAGCATTCAGCAGCAGCAGCATTGTGCTCTGACTTATGCAACATTTCATTCACTTTATCATTGATATCTAATTCAGACATAATTACTTACTATTTTATTAAAAACTGTAAATTAAGATTGCTAATATTCCCAAAGCAAGAGGGATTTTGAAAAACCATACCACGGATTGTTCAATTTTGAATCGAGGAAATACAACTCCTACGAAAACTGAATAGAAATAGATTAGGAATGTTTTTACAATATATTCTAACCAATTGGTTGCTCCACCAAAAAGGAGATTCATAAATAATGCAGCCTCAATAACATGGAGTATTGCTCCACTTGACATTAGTACGCCAAGGTAAGTTCCATGATATTCAGTAACAGGTCCTATTGGAATTTCATTAGGTGCTCTTACCAAGTTGAAAGGAGAATGGCCCATGGCACCAAGAGCAGCTAATAATAGAGTGATTCCGGCAATGGGATTAGTGAATATTGTCCAGTGTTGAAAACCACCTTGTTGGGCTGCAATTATCTCATTAAGCGATAAGGTGTGATATTGAATTGCCAAAGATATTACTCCTAATATCATTGGGAGTTCAATGGCCGCATGTTGTGCCAGACCCCTTGAAATACCAATGGTAGAGTAGGGGTGACCTCCATCGCCGGCTCCTATTGCCATTCCTAACATTCCAAATGATTGGAAATATAATAAGAGTATTAAGTCTCCCTGAAAGGAAAAGTTAGACCACATATTGCTACCAAAAAGTGCGGGCATAAATAGGAACATCCCCACTGCACCGGTAAATCGGAATACCGGGCCCAGATAGAACATAAATCCGTGAGATAGTGTTGTCCTTACTCCGGCGTTTTTTATTAAGTCGATCCAAGGCTGATAGAATGGAATTCCATGACGACCGGCTACTCGAGCTACAATCTTTCTGAAAGTTGCGCTCATCAACATTCCCCAGTTTAGTACAATGAATAAACCAAGTAATGTGTATGCTAATTTTGCGTATATACTCATAATTTTAAATATTTCCTCCTATGGTTATAAAGTATAAGATAATGATATACAATATGATATGCAGCATATATGCTTGTCCGTTACCGCTATAGATACGGCGAACAAATCCTGCTGTTTCATGTACTAAGTCCGACATCCATGTCCAAAAACGTTCTACCAAAGGAACTGTTAAAGGCCATACTGCTTTATAAAATCCTGCATACATATTATAAGCAATATGTGTTGTCTCAGGACGCTCGGGACGTTCACCGGCATATACAATGTCGAATTGCTCCAATTTATGTGCTTTACGGGTCATTATTTTTAATAAAATAAAAGCGATAACAAAGACAATTGATACAGTAGTTGCTACTCCGGCACCTGTCCAATAGCCCAAATGGCTATAGGCGTAGGTCCCTTCCCAATGTAATCCGTTATTGGGGAAGTACTGGGCTATCATATTTCCCAAGGGTTTTAATACCCACTGAGGTTCGTATGAAAATGCCAATATGCCTATTAATAACGTATAGATTGGTATTAGAAACCAAATGGATATTTCTTTTACATTTCTATGATTGTCTTTTAACTGTCCCAAGAATATGGTTTGGATAAGACGATATAAATATAAGAAAGCTATTCCTCCGGCAAACATGGCTATTACACCTTGGAAGTACCATCCTTTTTCAATAATAGCATTATAGAACAACCATTTTCCGGTAAAACCACTCAAGGGTGGCACACCTGATAAGGCAATAATACCAATTAGAACAGCAAAGAAAGCCCAAGGCATCTTTTTAATAAGTCCACCCATCTCGTACATATTATGCGTTCCTACTCTGAGAACTATAGCTCCAATAGTGAGGAAGAGGACCGCTTTGTATAAGAAGTGATTTATTACGTAAGTAAAGCCGGTGAGCCAGCCTAATTGCGTCATTATGGCAAAGGCAAATACAATGTACCCAAGTTGTCCAATGGACGAGTATGCCAATAAACGCTTGGCATCTTCTTGGAATACTGCTCCAATATTACCAAATAAAGCAGTAAGAGCACCAATCCACCCGAGCGTATAAGCTAAGGCACTTAAGTCAAAGTCAGATTTGCTCATTCCTATTAAGGCAAGTACAATACCAAAAACACCAGCTTTAAGTAAAATGGCTGATACCATAGGGGAAACATCACTTTCGGCTTCACCGTGGGCACCCGGCAACCAAATGTGAAGTCCGACAGAAGCTGTTTTGGTAAGGAAACCAATAAGGAGTAAGCCATAAGCCCAATTGGGAAAGTATTGTATATTGTTCATAATATCCAATGAAGGGAATGCTTGTCCGATATTAGCAATACCAAAGCCGGCTAAAATAGCATAAGCACCTGCTACACTGAAAAGCATATAGCTTAATGCATGTGGCATGGATCGTTTTCCTCTTATTATTAAGAAATATGAACCGGCAGTCATCAATTCCCATCCAAAAAAGAATTCTAAAGTAGTATGGGCTTGAATAATGCCAGTAAGACCGGCATACATCAATATTGCTACCGGATAAAAACCACTTCGTTTTCCTTTGTAGGCATAACCGGCAATAAGGGTTAATATGCCACCTACCATAAAGATAACTTCAAAGATAAGTCTTAGGTTGTCTAAATCGGGATAAATAAAGTAGAAGTATGTTCCCATACCAAGAATGGCGATGGTGTTTTTAACTGCTACCGGTAAGAAATCAATGGCAAACAATACTAAAACAAAGAATAATGGAATGAAATCAATCATGCGTCCTAATTCGGTATATTGAGAGGTTAAATAACCGGCATAGTATAATGCGGCTACTAAGATAACGATTGGTGTAATTTTATGCCAACGAATATTGAAATCATATTTATAGGTATCTTCACCCTTAACAGCGTAGCCAAACCAACGGAATAGATATATTGCTTCGAGGAACGAACCTATTAAGATTACAGCAATCCAACCAAAACCACCTTGGCTGGCCAAATTCATTACCATGGTCCATTTAGCAAAGAAAGAGGGGAAAGGAGGGAAGCCTATTAAAGCAAATACAAAAGTTCCCATTAAAAATAGGAAGAAAGGTTTCCTCCGAATGATAGCCCACTCTTTAAGCGTTTTAGCTTTAACAATACCTGCCAACCAGAAGAAGCCTGTTTTAGCAAATAAGTTGGTAATTAATATTCCCAATACAACGTAATCTAAATTGTCGCCAAGGTATTTTCTAAGGCCTAAAATAAGCATCAACAGACCAAGTTGGCCAATGGAAGAATACGCTAGTAAACGGCGGGCAAATTTTTGTTTTACGCCCAAAAGATTAGAGCCAATAAAGGTAACAGCTCCCATTAGTGCTAAGTAGTAATCCCACTGAGATCCTATGGGGCCGGCTATGGCCAGAAGTTTGTAAAGTACATAATACGATGCCGTAGCTGTTGCTACTGATACTACCGCTGAAAAACCCTGATGAGAGCCTTCATACACATCAAGTCCCCAACCGTTGGCAGGGAATGGTTTCATTTCGAGAACTGCAGCTATCATTATTAAGAATACAGCTATTCCACCTGTTGCTGTTGTGCTAAGGTGAGCTTGAACAAGGTTGTCAATATTAAGTGTGCCGGTATAAAAATAAGCGAAGATAATACCAATCAACAATATACTTGAAATAATGCTGGTGGCAATAATATACTTAAAACCGGCTCCTACAGCTCTATTACCTCTTTCAATAAGTATTAAACCTGCGGTGGCGATGGCTGATATTTCTAAGAATACAAACAGATTGAAGATATCTCGTGTCATAATTACCACGTTGAGCGACATCAAAAATACCATATATACTACATAGGCGTTGCGTCCTTTTCTGCCAAAATTAAAAAAGAGATAAATGCCACCAAGCAAACCTATAAAGTTGACCATAGTAGTAAGAAAGGCTTCTTTGGGTCCCATTAATAAGTTAATGGATATAGGAGGCTTAAAACCTGCTGTAAAGATATAAGTGGGAACCTGATTTCCAACATAAAAGGCATAAAGCCATTCGCTGGATACAAAGGTCATAAAGCCGATTGTTAGAAGGGCTAATATTCCTGAAAAATTTTTCCCTAATTTTCCCAGTACTCCGATTGCAAAACCTACTCCTAGAGCGGCTGCTACAATATAAATAGGACTTACCATTTCAGATCATTAAATTGGTTAATTTCTAAAGTTCGTTTTGCTTTAAACAGCTTCATAGCATAGGCTAACAGTAATGCAGTAACTCCAAAACCGATAACAATGGCGGTGAGTACTAATGCTTGTGGTACCGGGTCAACAATGGCATTGAGTACATTGTGATTAGGCCCTTGACTTACTGATGCATCAATGATGGGTGCTGTGCGGCCTTTTAAATAGCCAAGGCTGACAATTAATATGTTAATTCCGGTATCAAGGATAGTAAAGCTTACTATGATTTTGATAATATTTTTCTGTGATAATATACCCCAGAAGCCTATGATTATCAGTAGAAAACCGATTATAAGGCTAATTTTTCCTAATTGCAA
>Ga0256831_1001813_pt1 | contig 11240 bp, 11 predicted proteins | sample 132544metaG_FD_189087 | JGI IMG/M metagenome (GOLD analysis project Ga0256831, IMG submission 189087) | Hydrothermal vent microbial communities from Lau Basin, Pacific Ocean - 132-544 | ecosystem: Environmental > Aquatic > Marine > Hydrothermal vents | place: Pacific Ocean: Lau Basin | collected... | reverse complement strand
GCATCAGCTAAAACAAAATGATGTATAATCCCGGTATGGAAAATTATATACAACAACTAAGAGCTTATCATCTCAAAGCGACACCACAGCGTATTGCCATAGCCGAAGCCCTTGATGCTTACGGACATCTCAGTGTCGAGCAGTTGTACAATTTGCTTAAAAAGAAGTTCAACTCTCTTTCGCTTGCAACAATCTATAAAAATATTAACATCATGATGGAAAACGCTTTTGTAAGCGAAGTGAAGCTTCCTGAGCAAAAAAGTGTCTACGAACTGACTAAAGAGGCACATGCACATCTTCGGTGCAACAGTTGTCATCAGGTATGGGATATCCATCTCGATCTGGATGAAATAGTCAACAGCGCTTCCAAAGACTCTTCTTTCAAAATAGAATCGGCAAATCTCGTTCTTTCGGGAGTATGTCCACAGTGTCAAAGAGGATAGCTTTTATCTAACTTCCTCGAGAACTCTGTTGATGGAGTAGCGCAGGTCATCGTCTAGATTTTCCATTTTATTCAACATCCACTCTAAATAGCCTCTGTCTTGCAAAGCAACCTCTTTAAGCGTTTTGTCTTTGTACTTGCCAAATCTCAATTTCTCTATAAATATCGGCGTATCAGTCAACTCCACCATCTTGGCTACACTGTCCTCGCCGGGATATTTTTGCATCACGAGTTTTCGCAGCTCGCTTAAGAGCAGTTTGAGCACGAGCACATCCCCTATGGCATCATGCGCTTTGACCTCGATACCCAGCTTTTTCGCTTCACTTTCTTCACGTCTGTATAATCCCATCTTGTATCTGAAAAACTGCAAGCGGTGCGCTTCTTCATCTGGAAGAAGGTGCTTTGCCACCCGCAACGTGTCTATAAGCTGCATTTTGTTTTCAAACCCCTCTTTTTGAAGCATCCCCACATCGAAAGGCGCATTGTGGATTATGAGATAATTCTCCTCCGTATTGAGTTCAAGAAGCTTTTTGTATGCCGATGTTTCGACACACTTCGGTTTATCCTCGATCATTTCCGGCGTTATACCATGAACCTCCATAGCACCGAAACCTATAGGCACGTCACTACTGCAAAATTCGTTGTAAACTTCGGTTTTAGCACCCTCAAGTACAATATATCCAAGCTGAATGATGCGGTCTTTTTCGCCTGCGCCCGTCGTTTCCGTATCGAGAAGTATATATTTTGCCATCTATTTCCTTTGTTCGTATGTTACTTCGAAACGCTCTTGCTTCCCTGCTGCAACAGCTATTTCAAAGATCACGATGTCTGCGTTTTTGAATCTGTATTTTTTTGTTGTCGTAATCGCAGCGCTCTTCGCTTCATGCAACGGTACGAAAAGCTTGTATGTTCTTTTCTCTTTCGAATGATTTACAAGCGTATATTCCACGCTAGATCGAAAACCGTCCTTAAAGCGTTGCTTTTTGATCAAACGCTCCGTGACGACCGAAAAAAAATCTTTGCCGATTTTGAGCGAAACTTTTTCCTCTTTTGGAGTGTTCGATATGATTGCGTCCCCAAGATATACCCTTTTTTCGTTCAAAAAGATCACTCTTCCCTGAGGCAACGCTTCGGGAGCTTTGAACGATACGTCTACATATGGAACCGTTTTTCTCTCTGCAATGAAATATTTTGGATTGGAGAGTCTTAGTGTATACTCTCTGACAATAGAGATATGTTTGTTTAGAAATGAGATAAATATTTTGGAATGGGATGGAAGTTTGATCTTTTTTCTATAAGTGTAACTGTAATAACTTTGTAAAGGAACTTTACGAATGTTTTCATCGGTATTTTCAGTACCGACACTTTGCAACGACTTCTTTCTCATATAAACAACCGGCGGATGCACACCGCTGTTTTGATTACCGGCTATGAGACGTAAGGAATCCACAGATAAAGAGCTATCCGTTTCATTTTGGATCTCGAAATTTCCTTTGAACCATGCTTTGTCTTTCTTGGAAAGTACGAGAACGTAAAAACTTTTCCAGTGAACACCTCTAAAAAGATATCCGTAGCGCACCTCACTCCCGGCATATTTTTTAGGAAGAATTATACGACCTCGTAATTTAAAAAGAGCCTTCTTGGATGGTGGGAAGAGTATCTCTTCCACTTTGACGGTTGCCATTGTACCGTCTGGGAATTCGACAAGCGCATGTGGAGCTTGCACCAGACGAAGAGTGGCTTTTTTTCCTTTTATAAAGACCGTTTTGTCTTTGTAACTCTTCCACACATCCAATAATGACAATGATTCTCCTCTTTGGTACACATAACTTTTGACCAAAGGCGAATATAGAACGAAACCCTCCTCGAAAACTGTTTGAGGAATGTTGTGAATGATGTTGGAGGTGAGACGTTCTTTTTTGAATATTTGGGCTTTGTCATGATAGAGATTCATTTGGGTAAAGGAGAGCAGCATCGATGAAAAGGCAAGAAGAATGAAGATTACACGCATAGTATTTCCTTTTTTTCATTACACTTGACGTATGAAAATTATATTTATTTTAGCATTTTTTAGTGTCATCGTTTATCTCGCCACAAAAAAGCTGAGTTCAAAAATAGCAACTGCAGGAGCGATTTTTCTCTTTTTTGCCGCTTTGGGGTATTTTATTCCTCTGAGTGAATCCAACGAGCTTCTGCTAGAACGAGTCATTCTCAATCTCGCTCCTGCAACTCTTTTTTTATTTATGCTGGATGTCGATCTCAAAAGGTTTTTAAAAAACGGCATCGGGTGTTCATGCAAAATGGGCGCGAAGCGTTACTGGCTTATCGTGCTTTTCGCTCTTCTTGCCTCTTTTGTCGCCCAGATTCCGGCTTTTACTCTTTTTCCCTCCTATCCGCTTCTTGGTGCCTCCGTTTTTGGAACGATTCTTGGTCTGCTTGCCTCTTTTTCACCTCTTCGCTCATGGTGCGGTACCGAGGATGTGGCGACAACTATGCTTTATCTGCTTCTGTCCGCTGTGGCGATGCGAATTTTTTAAGCAAATAAAAACCACCAATCCCCGCAATAAGTGAAGCGACCAAAATACCGGCTTTTGCCTGTGTGATAAAGAGTTCGTTCCCCTCAAATGCAAGGTCGGTGATAAAGATACTCATCGTAAAACCTATACCTCCAAGAAGAGATACGGCAAAAATCTGCTTGAAAGTACTTCCCTCGGGTATTTTTGCAATTCCCATCTTTATAGCGGCATAGGAAAAACCGAAAATCCCTACGCTTTTGCCAATGACAAGTCCGGCTATGACCCCCATGGCTACAGGAGTGGCTAACATCTCCCCAAATGATGAGAAATCTATTTTGATACCGGCATTAGCTAGAGCGAAGAGCGGAATGATGATGAGTGAAACGGGCTGATGAAGAGCATGTTCCAGCACACCTGCGGGAGAACTCACGGCATTGATGGAGTCTTTGAGGTTTTGCAGTATCGCTTTTTGACGCTCGTGCATCGTCATATCGGTCGCTATGGGATAATCCTCAAACTCTTTGAGAAGTCGTTTTGCTTCAGGTGTAAAAGAGAGCGGATTTTTAAAAGGTTTTGAAGGAATGGTCAGTGCGGCAAGCACTCCTGCGATAGTAGCGTGAATGCCGGAGTCCAGCATAAAAAACCACATCCCAAATCCCAAAGCGAAATAGAAAAGATAGTTACGTATACCAAAGAGATTCGAAAGTATCATCGCTCCGAAAAAAAGCATCGAGTATCCAAGAGCGAGCATATTGAGATCGCTCGTATAAAAAAGAGCGATGACCAAAACAGCACCGAGATCGTCGACGATGGCAAGTGCGACGAGAAACGTTACAAGTGAAGAGGGTACGCGCTTTCCGAGAATGACCAAAACGCTGATGGCGAACGCGATATCCGTAGCCATAGGAATCCCCCAACCCGCCTGAGACGGGGTACCGTAATTAAAAGCAAGGTAGATCAGCGCCGGAACGATCATGCCTCCAACTGCTCCGAGAATCGGTAAAACGGCTAAACGCACTTCACTGAGTTCTCCTGTGAGAAGCTCCCGTTTTATCTCCAACCCTACGACAAAGAAGAAAACCGCCATCAAAGCGTCGTTGATCCAATGCGAAAAAGAGTGGTAGACATGCCATGACCCCACACTGAAACCTATCTTTGTATGAAAGAAGTCATAGTAGGCATCGGCGTATGGAGAGTTCGCAAGAACAAGCGCGATAAGAGTCGAGACAAGCAGAAAAATTCCCGTGGTCGTCTGCGAGTGCAAAAAACTTTCAAAAGGGGTGACAATCTTCTCGAAAGCTTTTTGCAGAGGTCTGTAGTTTTGCATCTTCAGCCTTTTTTGAATACTACCTGATTTTTACCGTTTTTCTTGGCCTCATACAGATTCATATCCGCTTCGTTGATGACATCGTTGATATCTTCACCTGCCTCGTACTTCGTCGCACCTATCGAAATAGTGAAAGAGACCCTCTCGCCGTTTTGCGCAGTAAACGAGAAATCCTCCACACACTTTCTAATCCGCTCGAAGACATCGAAGGCGATTTCGTCATTTTGCGCCAGCAGAGCTATACAAAATTCTTCACCGCCAAAACGTGCCACAAGGTCTTGCTGTTTGGTGTTTGTGCGAAGTATCTCCGAAAGCCCCACTATCGCTTTGTCGCCGTCTTCATGTCCGTAAGTGTCGTTGATTCTCTTAAAGTCGTCTATATCGACCATGGCGATATAAAGGTTGAAGTACTCTTCTTCGGCTTTTTGAATGTACTCGTCAATATGAGTGAAAAAGTAACGTCTGTTGTAAAGACCTGTCAAAAAGTCTCGATTTGCGCTGTTGAGAATGGTTTGGATGTTTTCGTACGCCTCTATGGTGTTATCCACCCTGCAGTAGAATTCCTCTTTGGAGAAGGGCTTTTTGATATAGTCGTTCGCGCCGTTTTTCAAAAACAGAGCGATGACCTCCTCGTCTTCACTCGAAGAGACGGCGATAATAGGGAGATCGTTTTTGTCATGCTCTTTACGCAGCTCTTTTGTCAATTCCAAACCGTCCATTACAGGCATGTTATAGTCTGTCACAACAAGAGAGATGTTTGGATTGGTCTCTATAAGATTGACAGCTTCTTCTCCGTGGGCAACGGTAAGAACTTTGAAAAAAAGATTTTCAAGCATATTTTTGTACTTTGTGCGCATCGGCATCGAATCGTCGACAACGAGAACGGTATGCTTTTCATTCGCAAGCAGACGTTTGAGCATCGTAATGATATATGCTATATCCTGAGCACCGCTTTTTTTGATATAGTCGATGATGTTTTTTTGCAGCATCTTTTTTCGGAACTCTTTGTCTATATTGCTTGTAAGTATGATAACTTTTTGCTTCTTCTCAAGCAGAAAATCAACTATCTCTCCATCTGGCGAATCTGGCAGATTGAGATCGGTCAAAGTAACGAAATAGTTGTATCTTGAAAGAAAAAGTTTCGCTTCGGACATTCTATAAGCGATATCCACTTCGAAAGGAAGCTCCATGTCTATCTTCTTGGCTATAAGATTTGCCAGTGTCTTGTTATCCTCTATGACCAAAATTCTTCGCACGTCATTCCTTTTTGCACAGTGAATTCTTTTTAGATTATTTTACCCATATTTTTATTAAAAACCGCTACCATTTCACTATGAATGTCAACGAGCTTATCCAAAAACTCCATCACTCAAATCTTTTTCTGACAGGCGGCGCAGGCGTAGGCAAGACGACACTCACCAACGAAATCATAAAAACTTATGAGCAGGAAAACAAAAAAGTAGCAAAACTCGCTTCGACCGGTATGGCGGCAACTCTCATAGGAGGACAGACGCTTCACAGCTTTTTCGACTTTGGCATCGCATCGAACATGGAAGAGCTTGAACGAAGCAAAAAACTCTCCATTCCAAAAAAAGTCAAACGTCTTTTGCAGGCTGTCGATCTTATAGTCATCGACGAAATTTCCATGGTGAGCGCCGAACTTCTCGATATGGTCCGCCTGCGTCTTCTGCAGGCCGATTTCTCAGGGCGTCTCATGGTTGTAGGCGATTTTTTACAGCTTCCTCCTGTAACCAGAGGCGAGCTTCATTTTGCGTTCGAAGCCGAATCCTGGGAGCGTTTCGGCTTCGAAAAAGTGCTACTGGAGAAGATCTACAGAACCAACGACGACAAGTTCATCGAACTGCTGCATCAGGTTCGTTTCGGTCATGTCGACGAAGAGGTCCACAACAACCTCAACCACTTCATCAAGCCAATTCCGCAAGACCTCAGAGAATTTACCTTTTTGTTTGGAAAAAACGCTTCCGTAGCCTTTCACAATCGCAGACAACTCGACTTTATCGATGCTGAACTTGTTGTCAAAGAGGCGGAAGTCGTCATTCACGACCACAAAACGAAAGAATCCGAAATAGAGCGTTTTTTCGAAGATGCCCGTATAGACAAAGAGCTGCATATCAAACTCGGTGCGCCCGTTTTGTTTACGAGAAACTCATGGAATTACTTCAACGGTGAGCGTGGCATCATTATCAAAATAGAAGAGGATACGCTTTTCATACAAAAAAGCGATGCCACTGTCGTCAAACTTGAAAAACAAAAACAGAGCAAAACCAAATGGGTGGAAAAGAAAAGTGGTGACACACTCGATATCGTTGAAGAGGAGATCTTCAGCGTTTACCAATATCCAATCAAACTCGCCTTTGCCATCACAATCCACAAATCACAGGGTATGAGTCTTGAAGATCTCATCATTGAACCAAACGAGATATTTGCTCCCTCGCAATTCTACGTCGCCCTCTCACGGACGAAAAACCCTTCACGTTTAACTCTCATAGCACCAAGGAGACAGTGGAGTGACCTAATCTACGCTCATCAAAAAGCAAAAGAGTTTTATCTGGAAAAAGTGTAAAAAAAGAGGTGCGCCGGGGAGCCCCGGCAGATTCACAAGAAGGGAAAATCTTAGAGTTCGGACTCGTGTTTCGCAAGGTATTCCGCAACGCCTTCCGCATCGGGTTTCATAGCTTCCTGACCTTTTTCCCAGTTTGCAGGACACACCTCACCATGCTCGTTCGTATACTGCATAGCGTCTACCATTCTAAGCATCTCATCGATGTTTCTTCCAAGTGGAAGATCGTTGATAACTGCATGGCGGATAGTTCCGTCAGTATCGATGAGGAAAGAACCGCGAAGCGCTACACCGGCATCCAGAAGTACATCGTAATCGGATGAAATTTTCTTCGTCAAGTCGGAAACGAGCGGATACTTCACTCTGCCGATACCGCCTTTTTCTACCGGAGTTTCTCTCCATGCCCAGTGAGAAAACTGGCTGTCAACCGAACATCCGATGACATTTACGCCGCGAGATTTGAACTCTTCGATGCGGTGAGAAAATGCGATAATCTCCGAGGGACACACGAATGTGAAGTCAAGAGGGTAGAAGAAAAGAACAGTACCCTTTTCTCCGAAATTTTGATAAAGATTGAAATCCTCTACGATTGTGCCGTCTTCAAGAACAGCCGCAGCCGTAAAATCAGGCGCTTTTTTAGTTACTAGCATGAAATATCCTTCATTGATAAAATTTTATGTAATTTTAACCGAAAAAAATTAATCTCCCGACTCTTCAGCCAAAGAGTCGCTTTTGTGTAAAAATTCTTTAAGCAACTACTTCTTAAGTCCCTAATCAGCACTCATTGGATAAAATTTGACACATATTTTTCAAAGGAAGAGTTGCATGAGAGGTTACAAAATTTTTGCCGGGACCGCCAGTACCGAATTTGCCCATGAGGTCTGCTCCATTTTGGATGTTCCCGTCGCAAAAGCGGATATAAAACGATTCAGTGACGGAGAGATCTCTGTTCAGATCAGTGAAAGCGTGCGTGGACGCGACGTCTTCATCATCCAAAGCACGGGAGCGCCTTCAAACGACAACCTGATGGAACTCCTCATCATGGTCGATGCGCTTAGACGCTCTTCGGCATCGAGTATTACAGCCGTCATTCCCTACTTCGGATATGCCAGACAGGACAGAAAAGCGGCTCCCCGCGTACCGATAACCGCCAAACTCGTAGCGGACATGATCGAAACATCGGGAGTGGACCGAGTGGTCACCATGGATCTTCATGCAGGGCAGATTCAGGGTTTTTTCGACATTCCTGTTGACAACCTCTACGGTTCAATCGCGTTTGAAAACTACATAAAAAGCAAAAATCTCAAAAATCCCATCATCGCCTCCCCCGACATAGGCGGGGTCGCAAGAGCGCGCTATTTCGCATCAAGACTCGGTCTTGACATGGTTATCGTCGACAAACGTCGTGAAAAAGCCAACGTCGCTGAAGTTATGAACATCATCGGTGATGTCGAGGGCAAAGATGTCATTATGGTGGACGATATGGTCGATACGGCGGGAACGATGGTCAAAGCCGCAACAGCACTCAAGAACAAAGGAGCTACAAGCGTGATGGCATGTGCAACCCATCCGGTTCTCAGCGGCAAAGCGTATGAGAACATCGAAAAAGGTGAACTCGACGAACTTATCGTCACCAACACGCTTGTATCGAAACCATCGAAAAAGATCTCGGTACTCAGCGTGGCACCTCTTTTTGCAGAGGTTATACGCAGAGTATATCACAACGAGAGTGTCAACTCACTCTTTTCATAGGACAGCACTTGGACAATATACGCAACTTTTCCATCATCGCCCATATAGACCACGGCAAAAGTACACTGGCTGATCGTATCATCCAAGAGTGCGGTGCGGTCAGTGAACGCGAGATGAGCTCGCAAATGATGGATACGATGGAGATAGAGCAAGAACGCGGCATCACCATCAAAGCCCAATCCGTCCGTCTTGACTATGTCAAAGACGGAAAACACTATGTCCTCAACCTTATAGACACTCCTGGACACGTCGACTTCAGCTACGAAGTGAGCAAATCACTCGCTTCGTGCGAGGGTGCACTGCTTATCGTCGATGCGGCGCAAGGAGTGGAAGCACAAACCATCGCCAACGTCTATATGGCACTGGATAACGATCTTGAGCTCATCCCCGTCATCAACAAGATAGACCTCCCCGCTGCCGATCCAGACAGAGTCGCCGAAGAGATCGAAGAGGCGATAGGAATAGACGCGACCGATGCCATTCTCACCTCGGCAAAGACAGGAGAGGGTATCAGGGAGCTGCTCGATGCCATTGTCGATCGCATTCCGCCTCCTTCGGGTGATCCTGAAGCTCCAACACGTGCCATTATCTACGACAGCTGGTTCGACAGCTATCTTGGAGCGCTGGCACTTGTACGTGTGTTTGACGGCAGTATCAAGAAAAAACAGACCATCAAGTTCGTCAGCAGCGGGATAGAGCACGAAGTACTCGATCTGCAGTATCCTCACCCGCTTAAAAAGATGAAAACAGAGGAAATCAAAGCCGGAGAAATCGGTATAGTGGTTCTTGGTATCAAAGACGTCAGCGTCATCAACGTCGGCGACACAATTACCGATGCGAAAAATCCGACAAAATACCCCGTAGAAGAGTATGAACCTGCAAAACCTTTCGTGTTTGCAGGACTTTATCCTATAGACACAGACAAGTTTGAAGACCTGCGTGAAGCGCTTGAGAAACTCAAACTCAACGACAGCTCACTCAGCTACGAACCGGAAACATCCGTGGCTCTCGGATTTGGTTTTAGAGTCGGATTTTTGGGAATGCTGCATATGGAGGTGGTCAAGGAGCGGCTTGAACGTGAGTTCGGACTTGATCTCATAGCGACCGCACCGAGTGTCGTCTATCATGTCTATCTTAACGACGGTACGATGGTAGAGGTGCAAAACCCGAGCGAACTGCCTGATCCAAGCAAGATAGAGCATATCGAAGAGCCGTACGTCAAGGCAACCGTCATCACTCCCAATGAATATCTCGGCAATATCATGAACCTCTTGGTTTCCAAACGGGGCATACAGGAGAAAATGACCTACCTCAACGAAGACCGCGTCTTACTCGAGTATGCAATCCCGATGAACGAGATCGTTGTGGACTTCTACGATACGCTCAAGTCGATCTCCAAAGGGTATGCGAGTTTCGACTATGAACCAAGCGAATACCGCCGAGGAGATCTCGTCAAGCTCGATGTCAGAGTCGCGGGGGAAGTAGTCGATGCACTCAGTGTGATCGTTCCAAAAGAGAGCGCACAATCACGAGGAAGAGCGCTTGTGAAAAACATGAAAGAGATTGTCCCAAGACAGCTTTTCGAAGTCGCCATACAGGCAAGTATAGGTAACAAGATCATAGCCCGGGAAACAGTCAAGTCGATGGGTAAAAACGTCACGGCAAAATGTTACGGCGGAGATATCACCCGTAAACGAAAACTGCTTGAGAAGCAAAAAGCGGGTAAAAAACGAATGAAAGCCATCGGAAAGGTTCAACTTCCGCAAGAGGCTTTCATGTCCGTGCTCAAGATGGACTGATGAAGTGTTTGATGTGCAAGAAACTCTCTTTCTTGCACATTTGCACAAGCTGCCAAGAAAAGCATCTACAGCCCTCCTTGAGTCGTCATAAACTTTTTGGCGGGATTGAAGTCATCTCCTTTTACCGTTATTCCCAAATCAAAGAGCTGCTCCACACCAAACATACCGATCTCGGATACCACATATATAAAATTTTGGCACGAAATTCCATCGCGAAGTTCGCCAAAGAATTCACTTACGGCAACAAAGTCGCGGTTCTCGGTATAGATGACAAACCAAAAGGACTTTATGCACACACTGCAATTCTCGCGAGAGAATGCAATACGAAATGCCTCTCTCCGCAATATGCCAGACTCAGAGCCAAAAACGATGTATCGTATTCCGGCAAACCGAAATCGTTTCGTCTGCAAAATCCGAGAGATTTCAGTGTTAAAAGTTTTTCCCACAAAGAGTGCATTCTTGTCGATGATATCATAACGACAGGAACTACTCTCAGCGAAGCGGTCACGACACTTGCCGGAGTCGGCAAAGAGACCATCCTATGCTTGACTCTCGCAGATGCACGCACTTAGCAGTTCAGAAGAGTTTTTTAAGAAATCTCTTAAGTTCTTTGTCCGCTTTTTTCTCCAGTTTTCTGCCCACTTCGCTTTTCATGAACGCTTGCAAATCCACACCGACTTTCGGTTTGGATATATCGCCTTTGAGCGTGACGACAACCGGCGTGTTCTCGACCCTGATGTCCAGAACCGAATCTATCTTCGAGCGTTTTGTGTCTAAAAGAGTTTTCCTGCTTTTGATCTCAGCTTTGCGCGCTTTGAGATCA
>Ga0256831_1001812_pt1 | contig 11242 bp, 11 predicted proteins | sample 132544metaG_FD_189087 | JGI IMG/M metagenome (GOLD analysis project Ga0256831, IMG submission 189087) | Hydrothermal vent microbial communities from Lau Basin, Pacific Ocean - 132-544 | ecosystem: Environmental > Aquatic > Marine > Hydrothermal vents | place: Pacific Ocean: Lau Basin | collected... | reverse complement strand
CGGTGATTTCCAAGGTTCAAAAAATAACTATATCTCACTGAAGGACGGGGAGATACATACCTTCAGCAACGGTGGTCCCGAGGTAAAGGTGCTGTTTACCCCGGGTCACACGCCCGGCTCGACCAGTTTTATCGTTGGTGAGCGTTTCATGATAAGTGGTGATATGGTCTTTATCACCTCCATTGGCAGACCCGATCTGGGCGGCAAGGCCATCGAGTGGGCCAAAATGCTCTTTAACTCCATGAACCTGGTGAAAACACTTGATAAAAACCTCATAGTCCTTCCCGGCCATTACATGGACTGGGAAGAAGCCAACGACGCCCTTGTTTTTGCCATGTCCCTTGGCCGGATCATGAAGCGGAACAAGGATATTTACCAGATTGATAATCTCAATGATTTCATGACATTTATCCAGGATAACATGCGACCGCAGCCCAAGGAATACGCCCTGATCAGGCAGGCCAATGCAAACCTTGTCCTGTTTGACGCGGACAAACAGGAAGAGCTTGATCTTGGCAAGAATGAATGCGCGGCCACGGCCTATGCCGCCGCCCAGAAGGAGAAAGAGAAAAAAGAGAACGTCTGAACCAAAAATGCGCCAGATCCTCGAATTCTCAACGTCACGCCGGGAAATCCTGGTTGATATTACCGACCGGGTAGAAAAATTCGTCCGGGATTGCGGGATCGAAAACGGACTGGTTGCCCTCTATGCCCAGGGGGCGACCAGTGCAATTATGATCCAGGAAAATTGGGACGACTCTGTTCAAACCGATGTTATCAACCTGCTGGCCGGAATTATTCCTCGTGGTGTCTGGCTGCACGACCGACAGGATGGAAACGGGGATGCCCACCTGAAATCCGGTCTGATAGGGCCTTCGGAAACTATTCCACTCATAAACGGCAGGCTGGGCCTATCCACCTGGCAGAATATTTTTTTCTGTGAATTCGATGGCCCCCATAAAAAACGGACTGTCGTCTGCACCATACTGCCTGACACCCCGACTCCCTGAACAGCATAGATCCGTTCACCCCTGCCCTGTCCGGGAAAATGGTCCAGTCCAGACCTGAAGCTTTTTTGCGCTGGACAAGGTGAACACCACTTTATAGAATGTTTACACGCCTGAGGCGGGCTTTGCCCACAACCCAGGTCCGTAGGGGCGACTTCAGTCGCCTTGTGGAAACTATTCCAGATAATTTCTCGGGCGAATAAATTCGCCCCTACAAACACGCGCAACATTTGTGTTGCGCGTGCAATATAACAAGATAATATGCTGATATAGTAGCTTTTTAAGCTTGAAAATTTTCTTGCTTTTTATGACAGGAATTCAGGAGTAAGGCCCTAACAGGGTGCCGGACACCCTGTTAGCAGCAGATTATATCATCCCGCCTCTTGCGGGCAACCGGACAAATTTTATGGATGAAGGACACATGAAGAATCCAGCTTTCCGGACCAATATGGGGGCCAATCCTGGTTTTGGCGCAGGCCAAGCCCTGACACAAACTTTCCCCCTTCTTTTTTTCTTTGCTCTTTTTTTGTTCGTTTCTTCTGCCGGCGCCGCCCCTTCCCTGACGCCAAGGGCGACCGGTCTGCTGAAAAGTGCCAGGACAAGGATAGCAGGTGAGCTTGCTGACAAGGGTTTTTCCCTGGGCCAGCCCGTTTTCATGCGCATTTTCAAAATTCCGGGAGAACTGGAAGTCTGGCTTAAAAAAGACAATTCCTTTCATCTTTTTAAGAAATATCCCATATGCTGCTACTCCGGATACCCTGGCCCAAAGCTCATGGAGGGAGACTGGCAGAGCCCGGAAGGCTTTTATACGGTTTCCGCCAGGCAGATGAATCCCAACTCAAGTTATCATCTCGCTTTTAACGTCGGCTACCCCAACAGCTTTGATCGAGCCAGAAACAGAACCGGCAGTTCAATCATGGTCCATGGCGAGTGTTCCTCCCGCGGCTGCTTTGCCATGGGAAACCGTCAGATGGAGGAAATATATCTCCTGGCCCACTCGGCACTGAGCGCCGGCCAGGACCATTTTGATCTCCACATTTTTCCTTTTCGCTTAACCGCACGCAACCTGTTTAAGTTCCGCAGCTCGCCGTGGATCGGTTTCTGGAAAAAATTACGAGCCGGCTTTGATTACTTTGAACTCAATCACCGGCCGCCGACAGTGGCGGTCGTCGACGGCAACTACATAATTGAGGCACAATCGCTTACCGTGGCAATGGCACCCCTGCAGACAAAATCACACCGGGAAAAAGAATGAACCGGGAGCGACGACAGGATGAGCGGATACGGTTTGAAAGCCGGGTATCCATTATGACCGAAGACAAAACGGTCAGGGCAGAGGCCGATTCCAGAGATATAAGCCTGATGGGTATTTACCTTATCCCTGAAAAAATGCTGCCTTTGGAATCTCTCTGCTGCCTGAAAATTTCCATCCAGGGAGCTTCCTCTTCCATGGACTTCACTGTCCACGGCAAGGTTTGTCGTGTTGATGAAAAGGGTATGGGCATCGCCTTTCTTGATATGGAAAAAGACACCTTTGTTCATATCAAAAATCTTATCATGCTCCACGCAGCCGACGGCGCTCCTAAAAAGCCTCCAACCTTTCCCTGTCAAGCAGAGTGATCACCTTACCCTGCAGGCGAATTATTCCCTCTTCGCTCATTTTTGCAAAGATACGGGAAAGGGTTTCCGGGCTGGTTCCCAAAAGGCTGGCCAACTGTCCCTTGGGGATGTCCAGGGTCACCTGTTCGCGGTTGTGCTGTTCCCGGCTGAGATAAAGAAGATGGGAGGCCAGGCGGCCCGGCACCTCTTTCAGGGAAAGATGTTCTATCTGGGTGGCGAACCGACGCAACCGCATGGAAAACATGGCCAGCATGTTCAAGGCAATGGATGGATTGGCATGGACCAGGCGAATGAACTCCGGCCCTGGGAAAAACAATAATTTTCCCTTTCCCAAAACCGCTGCATTGGCAGGAAAGGGACGGCCCTGAAAAACAGCCACCTCGCCGAATGGCTCTCCTCTGCCGAATATATGGAGAATCTGTTCCCTTCCCTCCATGGATAATTTAAAGATCTTCACCTTGCCCTCAATAACCATATAAAACCCATCGGCCTCTTCACCTTCAAAAAAGACCGCCTCGCCCCGCCCATAGGTTTTCACATGAGATATTTCCGCAAGTTCAGCGAGTTGGCAGGATGATATGCCGGTAAAAAGAAAACTGTCGGCGATAAACTGTTTTTTATTTTCCATATTTTTCCAGGTAATCCAGCATGCCATTAACGGCACAACAAACAATGAAAATCAACACGTTACGCTAAAAAACATGCGTAACCTCATTTTCAGATAAACCAGCAGGCTGGACCATAATTTACCGTCGCAGCCACAATGAATGATGAAAATAGTCCGAAAGGACACAGCTACGCGGGCTATTTTCGGATAAAAAGAGAAAACTTGATTCAGGTCAAGGAAGGTTGACACAATGTGGGTATGATACTTACCGTTACAGATTGAGATGGTATCCAATTAACCTCCCGGATGCAAGAAAACCGGACAGAAATTGACACCGACTTACAGAAAAAAATAAAAACCAGCAACAAAAGAAAACAAAGTTGGCATGCCGGGTCAATGGCAGCCATGAAAATCGACCCGATTTTTTACAACATTTCCACACAAAGGAGACAGACTATGTATTGCAACCAGTGCGAACAGACGGCAAAAGGTATTGCCTGTACAACCATCGGCGTTTGCGGCAAGAATGAAGAAGTCGCCGACATTGAAGATCTTCTCATTTACGCCCTCTGCGGCATGTCCCTGTTTGCCAATGAGGCCCGGCAGAAAGGCATTGTTGATGAAGACATGGACCGTTTTACCATGGAAGCCGTTTTTTCAACCCTGACCAATGTTGATTTTGATCCGGAACGTTTTGTTCCCATGATCAACAAGGCGGTTGAATTACGCGAGGATTTAAAAGCAAAGGTTGCTGCCGCCGGTGGAAAAACGGACTTCGATCATCCGGCCGCCACCTTTACGCCCGCTTCCAGCGTTGAGGAACTGGCAAAACAGGGCGCCGAACTGAACTTTATTCAAGGTCTTGACAAAGACGAAAATGTCCGTTCCCTGAAACAGACCCTGCTCTATGGCCTAAAAGGCATTGCCGCCTACGGTGACCACGCAGCCATCCTCGGCCAGAGCGATCCCGTTGTCGCCGGTTTTATCTATGAAGCGCTGGCAGCCCTGCTTGCCGAAGGATTGACCGTTGAAGACTGCATCCCGGTGGCCATGAAGGCCGGCGAGATCAACCTGAAGGCCATGGAGCTGCTTGATGCCGCCAACACCGGCACCTACGGCCATCCTGTTCCCACCTCGGTCCCCCTTGGCCATCGAAAAAATAAATGTATCCTGATCACCGGTCATGACCTGCACGATCTCGAGCTGCTGCTCAAACAGACCGAAGGCAAAGGTATCGACGTTTATACGCACGGTGAGATGCTGCCCTGCCACGGTTATCCCGAGCTGAAAAAATATGACCACTTTTACGGTCATTACGGGACTGCCTGGCAAAACCAGCACAAGGAGTTTCCAAACTTTCCCGGACCGGTTTTGTTTACCACCAACTGTATCCAAAAGCCGCGCGAAGATTACAAGGACCGGATTTTCACCACCGGCCTGGTCGGCTGGCCCGGAGTAACCCATATCGCTGACAAGGATTTCTCCCCGGTCATCGACAAGGCCCTGGCCATGGAGGGATGGCAGGACGATGTCGACAAGGGTTCGGTCATGGTCGGTTTTGCCCGCAATGCCGTCCTTGGAGTTGCCGACAAGGTGATTGAAGCTGTCAAAAACAAGGATATCCGCCACTTCTTCCTCGTGGGAGGTTGCGACGGCGCCAAGCCGGGACGTGATTACTTCACCAAGTTTGTTGAGCAGGTTCCGTCTGATTGCATGGTCCTGACCCTTGCCTGCGGCAAATTCCGGTTTTTTGACAAGGACTTGGGTGATATCGGCGGGATTCCGCGTCTTCTTGACGTGGGACAGTGCAATGACGCCTATTCCGCGATCCAGATCGCCGTTGCCCTTGCAAATGCTTTTGATTGTGATGTCAATGACCTGCCACTGTCCATGATAATTTCCTGGTATGAGCAGAAAGCGGTTGCAATCCTGCTGACCCTGCTGTATCTCGGAATTAAAGATATCCGCCTCGGACCCTCCCTGCCGGCATTTATTTCCCCGGCTGTTCTTCAGTTCCTGGTCGATACCTTTGCGATCAAACCCGTTGACACCCCGGAAAATGATCTGAAGGCCATCCTTGGATAAACCGGAAAGTCTTCTCCTCATTCATGCCGGGTAATTTTTATCAGGGGCCGAACCTCCCGGTTCGGCCCGGTTTCCGGAGGATGAAAAGTGACGACCACAGAAAACCACAAAACCTTTTGCCCCATGCCTGGAATAAACGCCGGAATGCTCAGCCTGCAGGATCTGGAACGTATTACCGAACTTGTCCGCAAGTATGATATTCCCATGGTCAAGGTGACCGGCGCCCAACGCTTTTTCTTTCATGGCCTGGCGCCGGAAAAACATAAGGAGCTTGTCCAGGAACTCGGCCTGCCCGCCAAACCGCCCCATGCCAGAAACCGAGTCCATTATGTACAGGCCTGTCCCGGTAAAAACTGGTGCAAATTCGGCAGCAGGCCAACCGAAGAGATGGCCAAGGCCATCGGCGCCCTGGAACTGGCAGGTCCCCTGCCCTACAAGGTAAAGGTTGGTATCTCCGGTTGCCGCATGTGCTGCTGTGAATCATGGATGCGCGACATCGGTCTGATTGCTGAAAAAAAAGGTTGGCGACTCATCTTTGGCGGCAATGCGGCCGGCAAGCCCAGGATCGGCGATCTGGTCGCCGACGAACTCAGTGATGATCAGGCCGTGGAACTGGTTAAAAAAACCCTTAATTACTATCTGACAACGGCCAAATACAAAACAAGAAGCGCGCGTTTTATGGAACGGGTTGGTATTGAAGAACTACAGAGAAATGTGCTGGCATAAGCGCGCCCACAGGCAAAAAACTACCTAAGGCGGGCTAACGCCCGCAACCCAAGCCTGTAGGGGCGGCTTCAGCCGCCTTGGGCAAGGCATGCCAAATAAATTAACGCTTTCTCAAGGCGAATAAATTCGCCCCTACAGGACATGCAACAATTATGTTACATGTGCAAGAGAACGAGACAACCGGTTAAAATAACGAGCTTTTATTTATGAAATTTTCTTATTCTTTATGACAGGAATTCAGGAGTAAGGCAATAAAGCCTCTGACAGACAACAAGGATGAAATCGTAAAGAGTACACACGACGTGGTAGATCGAAGTTTTTACGACGCCATTAACGAGGACTATCATGAAATGCCCTGGACAGGACAGCCGCTACTGGAGCGGAGAGGATGTTTTTGAGGCCCAATGCCCGAACTGCGGCCACAGTATCGAATTTTTCAAGGACGACAGCCAGCGGAAATGCCGAAAATGCGGTCATAGAATGCTCAATCCGAAAATGGATTTTGGCTGCGCCTCCTACTGTCCGCATGCTGAACAATGCCTTGGCGCCATGCCGCCGGAGCTGATCGCCAGGCAGAGCGATCTGTTCAAAGACCGTATCGCCATTGCCATGCGGAAATATTTTGATACCGATTCCAGGCGGATCCAGCATGCCCTTGACGTGGCCAGCCATGCAGAAACAATTGGCAAGGCACAGAAAGACGGTGACATGATGGTTATCATGGCCTGTGCCTACCTGCATGACATCGGAATCAAAAACGCCGAATTAAAATACAACTCGTCCTCAGCCAAATATCAGCATATAGAAGGGCCGCCCGTGGCCCGCGAGATACTGACTGAGCTGAAAGCGCCGGCCGAGCTGATAGATGAAGTCTGCGATATAATCGGCCATCACCATTCACCCAGGGACGAAGAGACCACGAATTTCAAGGTCCTCTACGATGCCGACCTGATCGTCAACATGACGGAACTGTACCAGGAAAAACCACATTCCAGGGAACAACTTGATAAAATCGTTGCCTCCTCGTTTATGACTGAAGAAGGGGCCAGGGTTGGCGAAAAGGTGTTAAGCAGATTTGTGCAATGATTTAAATAAGAAAGACATCGCTGGTATTGCCGGGTGATGGTCGCAAAAAAAACAAAAAAATACAAAAATTACAGGATAATCCATGAAAGTAATGAGAAAAATCATCCAGATCGATGAGGAACTCTGCACCGGCTGCGGTGAATGCGTTCCCGACTGTGCCGAGGGCAGTCTGCAGATCATTGACGGCAAGGCAAAACTGGTTGCCGACAATCTCTGTGACGGCCTTGGCGCCTGTCTCGGCTCCTGCCCCACCGGCGCCCTGAAGATCATTGAACGGGAAGCAGAAGAATTCGATGAAGCTGCGGTGGAAGAATTTCTTGCCGAAAAGAAAAAACAGGATGCACCAAAGGCCGGGGGGAGCTGCCCGTCGGCACAGCTGAAAACCATGCAGCCGATCACACCGTGTCAGGCCGCCAATGAACCGACATCACAGCAGGGATGCGCCCTGTCCCACTGGCCGGTGCAGATCAGGCTCATTCCGCCCACTGCCCCTTTTCTGGAAAACTGTGACCTGCTGATTGCCGCCGACTGTACCGCTGTTTCCTATGGCGGGCTGCAGAAGGACTTTATTGCCGGCCGGGTTGTCATGATGGGGTGTCCCAAATTTGATGATCAGCAGATGTATGTTGATCGCTTTACAGAACTGTTTAAAACCAGAACGCTCAACTCAGTCACCATTCTCATCATGGAGGTCCCCTGCTGCTCCACCATGCTGCAGATCGTCAAAAAAGCCTACACCGATGCCGGGGCCACAGTCGCCGTCCGCCAGGTGGTTGTCTCAACCCAGGGGGCCATTCTTGATGATAAAAACTGGTAATAAACGAGTGCCTGTTTCACAAATACGATTTTTATTCACTTCCTGGTAGTACAAAAATTTGCCTACCTCAGAAAAAGCTCCCCGGCCGCTGTTCCTGCAACCGGGGAGCTTTTTCCATTTACGCCGCCTGTTGTGATATTGTCCATTAAATTTGCCGTACCGACAACCTGGCAAATAAAGGTCGGCAACAATCAACTGGATATATGACACTTGTTCAAGGCGGCGAACTGTCTGCAGTATCAGGTTTTTTCCACCTCGTACATCGTGCCGTTCAAGTCCGTCTTTTTGGTGACAATTCTGCCATCATTTATCACAATAACCCGGTCCATTCTACCGGCGACCGATGCATCGACCAGCAGGCGGAAACGTTGACCAGGCGCCATCTTTTTCAGACGTAACCTTACGTCTTTATATCCTTTTCAGCAATCGCCCCGAACGTCGACAATCGATTCTTCTTTTTCCCTGTGCATTTTTATCATATTTCGTGATAAGCTACTGAAAAGGAAATACACCGCCAAGGAGGATTCCCATGGGTAGAGCCAAAAAACGCTGTGAAATCTGTGGCAAAAAGACCGAATCCCTTAAAGTCTGCAAGAGTTGTGGCCGCCATTACTGCTCCAGCTGCCAAAGCCCATCCACCACCCAGGATTTTTGCAAAGAATGTGTGGCAATGGAGGGTGTTATCAGCAAGGAAGAGTAATCACCGTGTTGCAGAGCAACAGAACAGTTCCGTAAAACCAGCCACCCCATCTTGCCAGCCGTGCCTTTATTTATGCCCAACTTTCGGGGTCACAATGCCCTTGTCCCCGATCCAGGGACGAATGACAATGGTGGAAATGGAATTTTTCGGCGAACCTTCCACGAGTTTATCGCTATAACTCAAGTAAACAAGAACATTACGCTTTCGATCGTAGAACCGGACGACCTGCAGTTTCTTAAATAATAGAGAGGTCGATTTTTTAAAGACCCTGCGTCCATCTTCCCGCCCCTGAATGATCCTGTCGGTCAACCTGATCGGCCCTGTCTGTCTGCAGGCGAGCGAGGCATCAGATTTGTCCTCGGCCACGCCCAGTGCCCCTGAAATGCCACCGGTCTTGGCCCTGCTCACATAACAGGTCGCCCCCGGTATATCGGGATCATCAAAGGCCTCGATAACAATCTTGTCATTGGCGCCGATCATTTTAAAAGTGGTGCTTACCTTGCCGATCACCTCTGCTTTCGCGGAAATGACCAGAAAACAACAGACAAAAACCGCAGAAAGCGCCAAATATACCCGTTTATTTATCATCATGATGCTCCCGGTAATAAAGACAGTTTCGATTAAGGGCGGAAAGCAGGGCCTTGATTGAAGCGATGATAATGTCTGTGTCCAGGCCAGCACCCCACCAACTCTCACCCCGTTCATTGATAATTTCAATATAGGCCACGGCCCTGGAAGAAGATCCCCTGGTCAACGCATGTTCATGGTAGGAATGGAGGGAAAAATCCAGGCCGGTACCGCTTTTCAGGGCATCACAAAAGGCGTCCAGGGGACCATTGCCCGATCCCTGCACCGAAACCTCGTTACCGTCAATAAAAAGAGTCGCTTCCACCTCGGCCGTCGAGATCTCTTCCTGCTGGTCAACATGACGTTTTAACACGTGAAATGAGACAAGACGGTAACAACCCTCGTTGAGCAGGTATTCTTTTTCAAAGGTCTGTAAAACCGCCTCTGCCGGCAGCTCACAGCCGGCCCTGTCGGTCTCTTCCTGGATGACCCTGCCAAAACCGGGCTGCATGGCCCGGGGCAGTTTAAAACCGAATTCCCTATCCATGACATAGGCGGCGCCGCCCTTGCCAGACTGGGAGTTGATGCGGATAATGGATTCATAGGTACGACCGACATCACGGGGATCAATGGGCAGATAGGGCACGGCCCACAGTTCGCTTTTCTGCTCCTCGATAAAATTCATGCCCTTGTTGATGGCATCCTGATGGGAACCGGAAAAGGCGGTATATACCAGTTCACCGGCATAGGGATGGCGCGGATGAACGTGCATGCGGGTACAGTTTTCATAAACCTTGATCACCCGGTTAATGTCGGAGAAATCAAGCCCGGGATCAATCCCCTGGCTGAACATGTTCAGGGCAAGGGTCAGGATGTCAACGTTACCGGTCCGTTCCCCGTTTCCAAACAGGGTGCCTTCCACCCTGTCCGCCCCGGCCATGAGCGCAAGTTCCGTGGCCGCGACCGCCGTGCCGCGATCATTGTGGGCATGCAGACTGATCAGGGCACAGTCACGGTTCTTCATATGACGGATAAACCATTCAATCTGATCGGCATAGATATTTGGTGTGGCCATTTCCACGGTTGCCGGCAGATTGATGATAACCGGTTGCTCCGGGGTCGGCTGCCAGACCTCCATCACCGCATCACAGATCTCCACGGCAAAGTCCAGCTCGGTGCCGGTAAAGCTCTCGGGTGAATATTCATACCGGATGGCGGTATCGGTTTCAGCGGCTTCTCTGGCAATGAGTTTTGCCCCCTGCACGGCAAGTTCTACGATCTCGCGACGTCCCTTTTTAAAGACCACCTGACGCTGCAGGGTGGAGGTGGAGTTGTACAGATGGACCACCGCTTCTTTAGCGCCAACAAAGGAGGCAAAGGTTTTTTTAATCAGATGTTCCCTCGACTGGGTAAGAGCCTGGATAACGACACCGTCCGGGATCAGGTCGCGCTCGATCAGCAGCCGGGAGAAATCAAATTCCACCTTGGAAGCCGAGGGGAAACCGATCTCGATCTCCTTGAAGCCGACATCAATAAGCAGCTGGAACATCGCCAGTTTTTCCTCAAGATTCATCGGTTGTATCAGCGCCTGGTTACCGTCGCGCAGATCAACACTGCACCAGGCCGGGGCCCTGTCGATCACCCTGTCCGGCCATCTTCGATCCGGCAGATCGATCTTAGGGTAGGGACGATATTTTCGTAAGGCTTCCTTGTTCATGTTGGGTCTCCTGAAAACGATAAAAAAAAAGCCACGGTTTTTTCAAACCGTGGCCGAGTGTATTCGTTTTTGTTCCTGGTTGTTCAGGATAAACGCTCCCCCTCTGCCACAGGTTTACTGTGCAGTCCAAGTAGGAACAGGTTAAGAGCGAGGCTGGTGTTCATATTGTTTTTATTTAAACAGGATTACTAAAGAAAAAAATATATTTGACAAACATAGTAAAACGCAAGGGTATTTTGTCAAGTTAAAACCTGAATCCTGCACTTGTTCCTGTCTGGAAAATATCGTAACAGGAACAGATGCAAGGATG
>Ga0256831_1001811_pt1 | contig 11245 bp, 11 predicted proteins | sample 132544metaG_FD_189087 | JGI IMG/M metagenome (GOLD analysis project Ga0256831, IMG submission 189087) | Hydrothermal vent microbial communities from Lau Basin, Pacific Ocean - 132-544 | ecosystem: Environmental > Aquatic > Marine > Hydrothermal vents | place: Pacific Ocean: Lau Basin | collected... | reverse complement strand
GCTTTATGGTGTGCTATAATACCAAGCGGTGGAGGGATGCCCGAATTGGCTAAGGGCCCGGCCTCGAAAGCCGAGGGTGGCCTTCGCGGCCATGCGGGTTCGAGTCCCGCTCCCTCCGCCATATTTATTTTCTTTCTTCATATTTTCTCAGAAGTGTATCTATAAAATCTCTTAGTTCTATCAGTTCTTTTATCCATAAAGCAAGGGTTTGTTCTCCCAGTGGAGTTATGGTGTAAATACGGCGGGCTGGACCTCCCATACCTGTTGGTGTTTCCCATGATGAGATTATGAGACCTTCCATCTCTAGTTCCCTAAGAAGACGGTATATGGGCCCCATACCGCTCCGTCCTTGAATGAAGTAGCCAAATGTTTCCAATTTGCTAGCCAGATCATAGCCATGAGATGGTTCCTCACGAATCAAAAGTAGAAGAAGAAGTTTTAGTAGCCACCCACTTAGACCACTACGGCCACCCCATCCTCTACCTCTTCCATAACCTCTTGGCACTCTCAGTCCCTCCTTTTTAGTAGTGTATCATAAGAGTAAAGGGGTGATAGCATGGATAAAAGGTGGGAAGGAAGGCATATCCTTCATATGATAACAGGTGGTATTGCTGCCTATAAAGGTGCATATCTGACCAGTGCCATGCATAAACTTGGGGCAGATGTGCAGGTGGTGATGACACCAAAATCTCTGGATTTTATAGGTTTTCGTACATTTGAATCTCTCAGTGGACGCTATGTCATGCTTGATGATAATCACCCTCAGTGGAAACGTGCATCTCATGTGGAGGCTGCTAGATGGGGAGATGTGATGGTATTTGCACCACTAACGGCAAATACACTTTCCAAGATGGCACATGGAATAGCAGATAACATTGTTACCGACACATACTTGGCTTTTACAGGGCCTGTTGTTCTTGTTCCTGCCATGAACTCTGCCATGTATGAACATCCTGCCACCCAGAGAAATCTTAACATTGTTGGAGATTTCCCCAATCATATACTTGTTCCGCCAGATTCCGGTTATCTTGCCTGTGGAGAGGTGGGTAAAGGTAGGTTTCCCGAGGTAGAAAAGATTATAGACTATGTGGAGAAGGCACTGGTGGAGAGAAAACCCCTGAAAGGTAAGAAAGTTGTCATAACGGCTGGACCTACAAGGCATTTCATTGATGATGTGCGGTTTATCTCCAATCCATCGTCGGGAAAGATGGGATATGAACTTGCAAGAGAGGCATGGATACTGGGTGCCGATGTAGTATTTGTGAAGGGGAAAGGTGCCAGTGTGCCTGATATTCATTTTGGGAAGACAGTGTGGTTTGATACGGCACTGGATCTCCTCAAGATATTGAGGAAAGAGGTAAAAGATGCTGACATACTCGTGATGTCTGCAGCAGTGGGAGATTTTATGGTTCAGAGAAAAGAGGGAAAACTGGATAGGAGAAAGGGTGATCTTGTCCTGTCTCTAATACCTTCTCCAGATGTTGTTGCCACTATAAAGGGTGAATTTCCACATGTCTATGTTGTTGGTTTTTCTGCAGAGTTTGGTACAACCGTAGATAGGGCTATGAAAAAAATGAGAGATAAGAAAATTGATGCCATTGTTTACAACGATGTTTCCCGAAGGGAAGTTGGCTTTAGCAGTGACTTTAATGAGGTATATGTTATATTTAGTGATGGCAGTAAGGTTCATATTCCTTATGGCACTAAAAGGGAAGTAAGCAGAAGTATATGGCAAGAGGTGATAGCGCATGCATCCAATGGATAAAATACGCACATTTTCTATTATTGCCCATATTGATCACGGCAAATCTACATTGGCAGATAGGTTTCTGGAGAAAGCAGGTAATGTGAAGGCAAAGAATGTAGAGCAGTATCTTGATCAGATGGACCTTGAGAGGGAAAGGGGGATAACCATTAAGTCTCATCCTGTTTCTCTGGATATAGATGATTTTCGCTTTAACATCATAGATACACCGGGGCATGTGGACTTCTCCTATGAGGTGTCTCGTGCCCTTGCATCCTGTGAAGGTGCCCTGCTTGTTGTAGATGCCACACAGGGAGTAGAGGCACAGACACTTGCTCATGCCTACAAGGCAATAGAAAATGATTTGGAGATTATCCCTGTTATCAACAAAATTGATCTTCCTGCGGCAGATCCAGAGAGGGTTAGGCAGGAGATAGAAGACCTTATCGGCATAGATACATCTGATGCCATATTGGTTTCTGCCAAAATGGGTTGGGGAGTAGACGAGCTTATTGAGGCAATCAAGGAGCGTATTCCTGCTCCCAAAGGTGATACAGAGAAACCACTACGAGCTCTGATCTTTGATAGTAAATACGATAACTATCGTGGTGTCATTATTTATGTTAGAGTATTTGACGGCGTAATAAGAAAGGGCATGAAGATAAAACTTATGGCAACAGGCAGTGAATACGAGGTTAATGAACTGGGTATATTCAGGCCCGAAATGGTTCAAACAGATGAACTGGGCCCCGGTGAGGTGGGCTGGGTTGCTGCCACCATTAAGAATATTAGAGATGCCCAGGTGGGTGATACTGTGACATCGGCACAGAATCCTGCCAGTGAGCCTATCCCCGGGTTTAGAAAAGTAAAACCTATGGTATTTGCAGGACTGTATCCTGTAGAGAGTGAAGACTTTGAGAAACTGAGAGATGCACTCCAGAAATTGGCTCTTAACGATGCGGCACTCTTCTTTCAGCCGGAGAATTCACCGGCACTGGGACCTGGTTTTAGGTGTGGTTTCTTGGGACTTCTTCATATGGAAATTGTAAGGGAGCGTTTGGAGAGGGAATTTGATCTGGAACTGGTGATAACCACACCTAATGTTATATACCGTATTCTCAAGAAAAATGGTGAGGTCATAGAAGCACACAGTCCCGCCGATTTTCCAGATCCATCAGAGATAGAGACCATAGAGGAACCCTATGTTCGCGGTGAAATTATGGTTCCGGGTGACTTTGTTGGACCTGTGATGCAACTGGCTCATAGCAGGCGTGGTGTCATGGTTCATATGGAATATCCATCGGAAAATCGTGTGCACCTAACTTTTGACCTTCCATATGCGGAAATTATACTTGACTTCTTTGACCAGTTAAAGTCTGTATCCCGCGGCTTTGCATCCTTTGACTACGACTTTATAGGTTATAGGGAGGCAGATGTGGTTAAGGTTGAGATTCTTGTCAATGGAAAACCAGTTGATGCCTTGTCATTTGTGGCTCCCAAGGAGTATGCCGTGAGAAGGGCTAGGGAAGTTCTCCTTCGCCTGAAGAAGGTTATTCCTAAGCAACTGTTTGAGATTGCACTTCAAGCAAAGGTTGGGGGTCGCATTGTGGCAAGGGAAACAATAAGACCGTTGAGGAAAGATGTGCTTGCTAAGTGTTATGGTGGCGATGTGAGCCGGAAAAAGAAACTTCTTCAGAAGCAAAAAGAGGGTAAGAAGAGAATGAAGAAGTTTGGACGCATTAGTATTCCACAGGAGGCATTTTTAGAAGTTCTCAAGGTGGATAGCGAGGGAGGCAAGGGATGATAGCCTCCCTCTATATTCATATCCCCTTTTGTAGGTATAAATGTGCTTATTGTGATTTTGTGTCCTATCCCCATGCTTTTCAGATTGATGATCTGGTAGAAAAGTATGTAAATGCACTTATAGAAGAACTACAGTGGTGGAGAAATGCTTTTCCCTACCTTCACATTAATACTGTGTATATGGGAGGTGGAACACCGTCGGCTTTGCCACTGCATTTACAGGAGCGTATTTATAAATTTCTCAGTGGGTGGCAGAAGGGGTTTACTGAGTTTACCATTGAGGCAAATCCAGAGGATATTAACAGGGAATGGTTGGGTTTCCTGAAAGAGTGGGGTATAACCCGTATTTCTGTGGGAATACAGACATTTTCAGAAGAACTTCTTCGTCAGTGGAGACGAAAGCACAGTATTTCTGATTCTCTTCACGCTCTTCATGTACTATCTCAGTCAGATTTTGATTTTAATGTAGATATCATTTATCCTACCTATCTGCCTGAGGTATCTGATTATTCGTTTCAGAGAGATATAGACACGGTTCTTAAGTGTAATCCCCATCACATATCTGTATATCTTATGGATATTCACGAAGGTACATTGGCGTCTATAAATGTTCAAAGTGGTAGGTGGAAGGAAGTTCCTGAAGGTAGAGTAGTAGATGATTTGTCGTATCTGTATGAGATTTTAAAAGAGCATGGATATATCCATTATGAGATATCTAACTTTTCTCTACCTGGCAAAGAGAGTAAGCATAACATTCGCTATTGGCTTCAAGAGTTTTATATTGGTGCTGGTATTTCTGCGTGGGGCTTCATTAACTTTGTGAGATATGAGAATTTGCCTACCATTCAGGGTTATATAAGAGGAAATGTAGGGAAACAATTTTATAAGGTAAGTGGAAAAGATGTTCTGTCTGAATATGGAATTATGGCGCTAAGACTTCTTACCCGTGGTATTGAGAGAAGAAGATGGGAAATACTCGGTGGTTCATGGGAAAATCTCATAGACAGAGCAAAGAATGTGGAGTGTATAGATGTTTATGAGGATAGAATACTTCTGAAAGACAGTGTAGATTGTATCCTGGTGTCAAACTCTGTCATAGAGGAGATATTGGAGCCATGGTTATAAATGGACTTATAGACATATCGTTTACTGCCGTTGTTGGTAAGATGGTTACCGTGGCATTTGTAGATACTGCTCCTATGTTCCATCCACTGTCTATTAAGAAACTGTCATATGTAGTGAAAAAATATAGCCCTGATGCACTGGTTCTGTTTTCTAAGAAAAAACCCCTGGACGAAGAATTTATACAAGTCTTGAAAGGCAAGATGGAGGATGTGCCGCTTATACTTTTTACCTATTCTTCAGAATTAATACATATCCATGATAAGTACTTTAATGAGCTTGTGCTCTTTATACCCGATGGTTATGAGAATAGTCTGTCCATTGGCGATTTACAGGGTGATGTGCATTTTCGCATTTCAGAGAATGTGTATGAGAGGGAAAAAAGTGTCTGGATGTCCATAAAAGAAAGGGTGGAGGTTGTTTCCCCCACCCTTGATGATGTCTTTCAGTGGCAGTCTGGTATTTTATGGAGGAAATTCTGGTTATAAGAGTGGAATAAGATCTGATGCTGTGATAACGCCCACAACCTTACTGGTCTTTTCACCGGTCTCAGTGACAATAAGCATGCCTGTTGGGTTCTTTTTAAAGAAGTCAAGTATTTCCTTTACAGATGTATATTTATTGATGATATTGGCAGGCTCTAGGTACTCTTTGATGTCCTTTATTCTCACATTTTCCCACTTGGTGTTCTCTGGAGATGATAATCTTCCAATAAGACCTTTCAGTGATAGAACTCCGATTATCTGGATGCCATCCATAACAGGAAGTTGGGAAAAGCCCCTTTCCATCATAATTTCCTTGGCGAATCCCAGAGTATCGGAAACATCGGCTATGACAGGTCTGTTGCTAATAAGATGCCTTGCCTCCTTGGCGTTATGTTTAATGAGCATTTCCAGTGTTGTGATAATAAAGCGGGCTGTTTGGGGTTTTAGGAAGAATCCCTTGGATGTATGTAGACACGATTTGATATCGCATATTTCCAGTAGGGAGTGCTTCAGATATTCATCCCTGATGAATCCCTTTTCGGCGAGTTTCACCACCAGTTCTTCTCCGCTCATATCACCTGTGTATTCAACACCATAGTCAGGTGCAAAGTCCCTCAGAAGGTTCTCAATAATAGACAGGGTTTTTCTTCCTGCTGTATCCGGTTCATCCATGAGAAGGTCTTTAACCTCAATAAGCAGCGGCAGGTATTTCTCCAGCTTCATATTTATCCCCCCTTTGCCTTATTATTATCTCATAACTCTCTTTGGCTTTGTAAGATGATCTTACTAGTGGACCGGATACCACCACTGGTATACCAATTTCACGCCCATATTTTTCATATTCCTTAAACTCTTCGGGGGTTACATACCTGCTTACAGGAAGTTGATCTTTACCTGGTCTGAGATACTGACCGATGGTAACAATATCAGTGCCTGCATAGTAAAGATCTTTGAGTACCTTGAAAACCTCGTCTTTGTTTTCTCCGAGCCCTACCATAAAACCAGACTTTACAATGGCGTGTGGATACTTGTCCTTCACATATCTAAGGATATCCAGAGATTGCTGATAATTAGCACCGGGTCTTATTCTCTTAAAAAGTCGGGGAACTACTTCTATATTGTGATTAAGAACATCAGGCTCTGCTTCCATTACCGTATCTAAGGCCTTTTTACTTCCCCTGAAATCGGGGATAAGCACTTCCACTTTGGCACCTACGATCTCCTTAACCTTTCTTACCGTTTCAGCGTAGTGATGAGCACCGCCATCGGGTAGATCATCTCTGGTAACAGATGTTATAACCACAAATGATAGTCCCAACTCCTTGGATGCCAGAGCCACTCTTAGTGGTTCATTGGGATCAAGTGGTTCTGTTTTGCCTTTCTTAACACTGCAATATTTACAGGCACGGGTGCAAACATCACCGAGTATAAGGAATGTGGCTGTTCCGTCGGAATAGCATTTTCCCCTATTGGGACACTTTGCCTCAGCACAGACCGTAGACAGATGGTATTTTGAAAGAGTTGTTCTTACATGACCATAGTCACTGCTTATATGCATGTGAAACTTTATCCACTCAGGTTTTCTCATCATTTCCTCCATTGCTTTTTCCCCCTCACTCTATTTTGTATCCCTGTATTATGGGAATGGCATGTAGTATGGCATTTTTTATTTCGGGTATAATCTCTCTTGCCGCTTTAGGAGAACCTGGCAGGTTTATTATTATGGTGCCCAGAGGTGTTATTCCAGCCAGCCCACGAGAGAGTAGGGCATGGGGCGTTTTCTGCCATGATATATACCTTATATAATCTGCCATTCCCGGCAGTTCTTTGGCAAGGTATGGTTTTGTTGCTTCTGGGGTCACATCTCTGGGAGATACCCCTGTGCCACCGGCTGTAAATAGCACATGAACACCACTTTTTATACCTTCTTCTATGGCCTTTCTAATGTCATTTATGGTGTCTGGCACGATCTTAGTGTAGGTGAGTTCCCAGCCGATATCCATTAGTATTTCCTTCATAGTGGGTATTACCTTATCGTCATATTCTCCCCGAGATGCCCTATCGGAGCATACAATAACCCCCACCTTAACATCTATATTGGGTATGTGATGGTGATGATGATCGTGATTTTCCTTTTTCATTTTCTAATCCTCCTTATGAGATAGGCTTTATCACTTATGGTCGCACTGCCTTCTATTATTACCTTTGCCATAATATTATTTTCATCTAAGAAAATCTCCAGCCACATATCGCCAATGACAAGAGTGTCATACTCCCTAACTAACACAGATCCCAATGTAATTGTCCCCGCTATGGGGGAGCTTATGGCCACAGGGAAAACATTTCCTATTTCACCTTCTATGTATACCCCTTCTATGGGTAGGTGTTTAATCTCCACCTCTTTAACAGTGTAATTTTCTCCTGATGTGAGGATATCGGCAATATACACATTTTTAGTCACGCTTTTGAACATGTCAAGAAGTGTTGTCAAAGATACAATATTACCCAGAGTGGCTATGAGTCCGGGGCTTTCTGTGGATTCTACCCTGACATGGGAGATAATATAGAAATCATGGGTTTCAAAGGAGATATCATATCTTCTTATCACACACTCTGGTAGCCATGGTGCAAGAAGATATCTATTCTTAATGGCATTTTCTGCGGCAAATCTTGCCGTTTCAATGATGCTTTCCAGATCACCCTTAGGGGTGGTTTCTGCCACATTGTCAAGGTCGGGAAACACCAGTTTTCCAGTGCTTTCTCCTGCCTTCATTCTTAGGAATCCGCTCATCATCCTTCCTCCGTCAGCATACTAATAACTTTGTGTCCTATTCGGATAACAGCCCTTTCACATTTTGGTGTAAGCATAATAATGTAATTTCCATTATCATCAATTTCCCTATATGTAATTATCGTACGATGTGGCCCTATCTCAATATATCCCTTGGCTGTGAAAAAATCACCATCTATGATAAGCAGTGGATATGATCCATCTTTTTCAGCAATATAGGTATTGTTACTAAGGAATATGGGATCACCACTATGTATCTGTATAAATTTCCTTTCTTCACCTTGTTTTATTAATATGGTTTTTACCATGCCTATGCTTCTTGACAGTGTTCCTGATTTACCTCCACTTTTATGTATTAGCATGCTTCTCTTGATAATGAAGTGGTATCCCAGTGGATCTTGATGAGATGCAAATGTCAGGGCATAAAGGAGGCTACCAAGGTATCCTTCCACTTCCATTCCCGTATACCAGTTTGCCCTCACAGTAGTAGTAATGATAATATTTGTTTCACTTTTGTCGGTTATTTCTGCACCTATATATGTAAAGGGAATAGGGTGGGTCATGGGAATGAACTGTGGTAAGAGTTTTGTTCCCACCGTAGCGGTTAGTGATGCCTTGATAGCCCCTTCTTTTTCATTGCTTATTCTGTTGCCTGTATGAGCCATCTCAGTCTGAACTATTGCTGTTCTACTGGTGATACTTTTATCGGTAACATCTACCATTTGTGGAAGTCCATTCTTGATGTGTGTTGGTTTCACATCATCAACCTCCTATATTCCTCATTTCAACACTCCATTTGGCACCGGGATCTCCGTGTTCCGGTTTTGCCTGTATGCCCTCTTTGAGAAACTCAATGGTTTCTTCCAGTCCTGCTCTAATACGGTGAAGTCCCGGTATTTTAATAGGTGCAAATAGACAGGGATATATATTACCCCTGCTATCTATTCTAATACGATTACACCTACGACAGTAGTTCATAGAGAAAAAGGCAATGAAGCCTATAATTGTGCCATCTTCCAGTTTGTAGTATGTGCTTGGTCCCTTGCCAAGTTCTGCATGGATGGGTGTGAGTGGAGATATGTTTTTTTCTATATATTCTTTAAGATCGCTAATTCTGAAGAACATATTATTCCAGGTGTCTGCATCTATCTTGGGCATGAGTTCAATGAATCTCAGTGGGACATTCCTTGTGCGGGCAAGTTCCAGAAGGGCTGGGAGTTCCTTTATAGTGATGTCTTTCATAACTACGGTATTGAGTTTTACTTTGAGTCCTGCGTCCAGTGCACTATCAATGCCTTTTAAAACCAGATGAACGGCGTCTACACCTGTAATATGTTTAAATGTTTCTGGATCTACGGCATCTATGCTAACATTGGCAGATTTTAGACCGGCCTCTTTCAGTTCGTTTGCATATATGCTGAGATAGTATCCATTGGTAGTTATTGAAATATTTTCTATACCCACATCTCTTATCATGGATACCAGTTTAGGTAGAGGATGTCTTACAAGAGGTTCACCGCCTGTAAGTCTTATTTTCTTAATGCCAAGGTGTTTACCCGCCTCGGCTATGCGTGCTATGTCTTCAAAGGAGAGGATTTCTTCCTTAGGTACCTTTTCAAACCCATGGGTGCCAGTTGTACAGTATTTACACATAAAGTTGCAGTGGTCTATTACAGATATTCTTATGTATTCTATTTTCCTTCCAAAAGGATCTTTAACCATTTTTATACCACCTTTCCGCTGTCAGATATATCATATCCTCCCAGGCTTGCAACCATATCTCTCCATTTATCGCCTTTCAGTATTTTTATTATTTTTTCTGCAAGCCCATTATCTTCTGTGGGAAGTATGATATGATATTCCTCCTCATGGAGGGGAACAAAGTCAAGATCCAGTGCATCGGCTGCCGCTTTTATACCTATTCCTGCATCTGCCATTCCCAGTTTAACACTCATTGCCACCTGCAAATGTGAAAATCGTTCTGTCATATACCCATCAATTTCCGATGGAGATATACCCTCTTTTCTTAAAAGGTAATCAAGAAGCATGCGGGTTCCCGAGCCCTTTTCCCTGTTTACAAACCTTATACTTTTGATATCTTCAAGGGACTTTATGTTTTTGGGATTCCCTTTTTGGACAATAAAGCCCTGCTGCCTCTTTGCCATGAGTATGAGTAGGGCGTCGTCCTTTATAAAGGGTTTGTTGTACTCTCCTGTTGCTGGATCAAGAAGGTGGGCACCTGCCATATACACCTGTTTTTTATTAAATGCATTAATGGCACCCAGTGAGCCTTTCTTTGCATATACTATATAGGTGTTGCTTTCTCTCAGAAGGGATAGTAACAGTTTAAATGCTATGTCATCACTTGCCATAGCAAGGAGTGGATTGCCCCCTTTGACTTTAATGACATTAACTGTTTCACCAGATCGATACCCTTCGCTCTCTTCAGGTATGAAGAGATGAGCATTTGCCATAGTTATGGGAAATAGCTTACTGGATCCGCTACCCAATGTTATGACATGATTGTTTCCATCCCGTGCCTTTCCCATGACAACACGAATCAGTTCTGCTACCCCCCCGGGCGATGGTACGTGAACAGAGAGTATAGCCTTTGGGGTTTGGGGTTCTATAGGCGTATCTTCTGGATAAGGTTTCCTTACCAAGGGTTTAACTATATGATGGAGTATATAGTAGGTGGCAGTGGGATATCCAGGTAGCCCAATGACGACTTTATTATTAAAGGTACCTATGATGGTGGGTTTAGATGGTCTTATTCTAATGCCGTGGACAAGGAGATTCCCTTCTTTCTCTATCAGAGGGGCAATGAGATCGTGTTTACCCCTTGATGAACCTCCGATGAAGAGAACAATGTTCGCCTGATCCGTAGCTTCTCTTAGTGATTTGCTGAGAAGATCCATATCGTTGGGAATAGGATTCTCTGCTATGTACACAACCTCACCGCCAAATCTCTCTATATATTGGGAGACCATGAGACTGCTTGTTTCAGGCAGTTCTCCTTCTCTGAGATCTTCCTCTGGTTTTTTCATTTCCTCACCTGTGGGAATGATGGCTACCTTTACCTTCTTGTATACTCGGATCTTCTTTACCCCTGCTGCTCTCATAAGTGCTATATGTTCTGGTAAGAGGAATGTATTTCTCCATACAATAAGATCATTTTTAATGACATCTTCTCCGAGAAATCTTACTCCCTTTCCCATGGCTATACTTTTGTAAAATACGAGAAAATCGCCATCAACTTGCACATCTTCTTGCATGTAAACGGTATCCTCTTCTGGAAAG
>Ga0256831_1001810_pt1 | contig 11248 bp, 10 predicted proteins | sample 132544metaG_FD_189087 | JGI IMG/M metagenome (GOLD analysis project Ga0256831, IMG submission 189087) | Hydrothermal vent microbial communities from Lau Basin, Pacific Ocean - 132-544 | ecosystem: Environmental > Aquatic > Marine > Hydrothermal vents | place: Pacific Ocean: Lau Basin | collected... | reverse complement strand
GCACACCTGTCTTTCCACTGGACGAGCAGGATGATCTGCCTTACTGTTTGCGGTACCTGGATGGAGTCCCGGCAGGAGATCCGGCTCGTTTGTGTGGATTAATGATTCAGGAAAGTATGACCAGAACGGAGAGTTATGATGAAATATCGGGCCGCCCTTTTTGACCTTGACGGAACACTTCTTGATACCCTGGATGATCTCGCAAATGCCGCCAATCGGGTACTTGCATCAGAGGGTATGCCTGTTCATAAGGTAGAAGAATATAAATATTTTGTCGGCGATGGCCTGGCAACCCTTATTGAGCGAATTGTTCCCAGCGATCAACATAACGAGGAAACATTGTGCCGGATTATTGATGCCTTTCGGCAGGATTATGGCGCCCACTGGCATGTGAAAAGCAAGCCGTATGCCGGAGTGCTCGAGATGCTTACCGGTCTGCAAAAACGTGGCATGCGTCTTGGTGTTCTTTCCAACAAGCCCCATGATTTCACTAAACTCTGTGTACAACGGATGCTTGGTGATTTTTCTTTTTATCCCGTACTTGGTCAACGGGAAGGTGTGCCGAAAAAACCTGATCCCGCCGGTGCCCTTGAAGCGGCAGCCCTGCTTGACATTCCGGTAAAGGAAATTCTTTATTTCGGCGACACCTCTGTTGATATGCAAACGGCAACAGGAGCAGGTATGCCGGCTGTCGGCGTTCTCTGGGGATTTCGGGATGAAGAGGAACTGGCCGCAAGCGGCGCCGATTACCTGGTTCACCATCCCGGTGAAATTCTTGACCTGCCGGTCTGGTAAAAAAGTAGAGACAAATCCTGTCTGTGACTCTTCTTTTAACCTGAAACCTTGAACTTTGAACCTTAAACCATAAACTCGAAATTCGAACACAGTCCGATGAATACTGTTTTTCTCACCTATGCCGGGCCGCCGATGATCGGCGCTTTTATTGGTTATTTGACCAACAAGATAGCCATCAAAATGCTCTTTCGACCTCTGGAGCCCTGGTATATTTTTGGCCTCCGTGTTCCCATGACACCTGGTGTTATTCCGGCTAAACGCCATGAACTCGCTGAAAATATCGGCGTCATGGTGGGCGAACACCTGCTGACCGCCCGTGATATAGGAACCGCTCTTTCCATGGAGCCGTTCCAGGATCATCTGCATGCCCTGGTTGAAGAGCGGGTAAATACCGTGTTGACAACCGATCTTGGCTCTGTTTTGTCCCTTGTCCCTGAAAGATTCCGTACCTACGCCAAGGTGGGGTTTCGCACCTTGAAGTATCAGATGAAAGACGGGATTCACAACTATATTGAGAGTGAATCTTTTGCGAGTGTATTTGCCGAGGCCGTAAACGAGCAAATGGAACTCTATGGCAACAGAGAGTTGAACCTGCTGATTTCAGAAGGAAAACGTCAGCGGTTATATGATTTTTTTGACGGACTTCTTGATCGCCTGGTGCACAGCACCCGGGTGGAAGATCACGTAAGCCGCTTCCTCCGGCAACGGTTAGAGCAGGCCGCCCGAGAGGGAAAATCCATCCATGATCTGTTACCGGAACCATTCATAGACCTTGTCCTGCAGACGATCAGCTCGCAGACTCCGGCCCTGCTGCAACGTCTGGCCGGCATGATTGCTGAACCAAAAATCCGTAGCAGGATTATTCAGGCAGTCATTGACGGCGTGGATCATTTTCTCTCCTCCCTTGGTCCCATGGCGGCAATGGCCAAGGGGTTTATTGATATGGAAAGCCTGGACGGAAAAATTCGCGATTATCTTGTCGACCATGAGCAGGAACTGGAAGAGTGGCTGCAAAGCGAAGAGGTGCAGCGGGAATTTATTCGTGTTCTGGAGCAGCAGGCACGGAAAATGCTGCAGACACCGATAGGTGATCTGCTTGCCCGGTTTGATGAGGATCAGTTCGAGCGAATCTGTCACTCTACGGCGGAACAACTGCTTGGTCTCCTGCAGACCAGGGGTGCCCTTGAAACATTGTCGTTTTTACTGCGGGAAAGCATGGAGGACATGCTTGAGCATGGAAACCTGTCCATTGGTCAGGTCCTTGACAGACTTCTGCCCGGAGAACATACGGAGCGAATGCGGGAGAAACTGATCGGAGAATTGCTGGGCACGCTGCAATCTGTGGGAAGCAGAAGATTGATTGGCCGCATAATTGACCGGATGATTGATTCTCTTACCAGCCGTCCAGTCGGGATTCTCTCCCGCCTGATGCCGCCCGGTGTGCGTAAGGGCATTGCTGATTATATTGTTTTGACCGCCAATAGAATGCTCTTAAATGAGGTTCCCGGACTGGTCAAATCGCTCAATATCAGCCGTCTGGTAACTGATAAGGTCGATTCCCTGGACCTGCTCAGGCTGGAGAGGTTGCTGCTGTCCATCATGGAGGAACAGTTTAAATATATTAACTTGTTCGGCGCTATTCTGGGATTTTTCATCGGCCTGATAAATCTGGCCTTGCTGCAATTTTGAGGACGAATAAGGGGGATTAAAAATATACTAATAGATAATATTAGCAATCAAATCAATATGTTAGGATCAGTATTATTAACTGATTTGCAATTAGCAGCGTTACTGATTTATGTTCAGGGTTACTGAACCTCTAATGGTGCTGCAAGGTTTCAACAAAGACAGGTGCACATCGCCAGAAAACCAAAGGAGGAGAGCATGTTGGAGACCATGTTGTCACGTCATGGAAGGCAGGTATTCCATTTTTCCTGCCGGCCGGCAATTCTACTTGTACTGGTGTTTTTTCTGGGCGGCTGTTCAGCCCTTGACCTGTCGGGAAAAACGACCGGCCGCTCATTCCCTCCGATTACCGATTCACCGACCAGGGGCTACCATTATGGAAAATTTGTCTGGGCCGATCTGATAACACCTGACGTAGCCAGGGCAAAAACATTTTACGGCGGTCTTTTCGGCTGGACCTTTTCGCAATATGACCGGTACACCATGGTTATCAATAATGGTAAAAGAATGGCAGGCATTGTCAATATTGCGCCTGCATCCGAAAAAAGGCCGCAACCATTGTGGCTGCCGGTCATGTCGGTTGCCGACGTTGATAAGGCAGCGGCCTTTGTCCGCCATCATGGAGGCAGGATACTCAAAGGTCCCCTTGACATGCGGGGTCGGGGCCGGGCAGCCCTTGTGCAGGATCCGCAGGGCGCGGAACTTGTTATTCTCCATGCGGCCACGGGAGATCCGGCGGACGGGAAACCTCGTATCGGCGACTGGATCTGGAATGAAATCTGGACAAATGTCCCTGAAAAAACAGCCGCTTTTTACTCGCCTCTTGGCAACTACACCAGTATGAAGGTTGGCGATGCCTATGAGATATTGCTCTCGGAAAACAGGTGGAGGGCAGGTATTCGTTTTATTTTCAAGGACCCGTACAAGGTAAGATGGGTGCTGGCGGTCAGGGTTGCGGACCCGGCCCGAATCCTGACCAGGGTCAAAAAACTGGGAGGCACGGTCTTGTTGCGACCCGATGAACCACCGAGTAATGGCGATACCGCATTAATTGCCGATCCGGACGGGGCCTTGCTTATGCTGCAGCGCTGGCCAGTTGATACCACGGAGGATGTGCAATGATCATGGGACGGTTTTGGTGGCTGGTCACGATGGTGACAGGGACGGGAATAATATTGGTTTTGGCAGGATGCAGCGGCGGCGGGTATTCCATTTATAGTGGTTATGGATATCCACGTTATGGGTATGACCTGGGATACCATTATTATCATGATCACGATGATTATTATGAAGACCGCTATGAGCACCGGCAAGAGGTGGTCCTGCAACGACGTGAAGAACGGGCGGACAGGATCAGGAACATGAGTCCTGAGCAACGGCAGCATCTTTCCAACCGTCTGCAGCAGACCAGGCCGCAACGGCTGGAGCGGCGGCAGGTTCGACGGGCAAACAGGCCCGTCCGCAACATGGGGCGTCCACGACCTGCTGTTCGTCGCCGATAACCAGCGGCAAGATTGCTCCTGCCGGCCAGGGTGCCTCCTTGTAATTTATTGTTTTTCTTGTAAAAAGGCAAGGATCGCTAACCTTTTGGAATGTCAATAAAAAATGATGCTTTTCCCGATATTTTTCACAATGTTTACGAAACATATTTTAATTGATGACACTATTGCGGCCTTTAAGCCCTATTCGGGAATTGCTGTGGTAAGATTCAGGAGAATTCTCTAGTAGTGCTCTGCCCTACAGTTCATCAATCGTGAAATCTCCCTTGCAACCTGTCCTGTGGAGATGGTAAGCAAAGAGGTTTATACCTTTATCATCTAAACTTGAGGCATTGTAGCAGGATTATACCCGCATTGCCAGTGTCATGGAGATAAATATATGGCTGTTATCGCTCCGTTTCGGGGAGTTCGCTACAATCCCGAAAAGATAAAAAATCTCGATGAAGTGCTCACCCCGCCCTACGATGTCATTGATGAGAAGGCAGGGGATGCATTTCTGAAAAAAAATCCCCACAGCATGATTCGGCTTGATCTGAGAAATACCGGCCAGAAGGCAAAGAAGGGCAGTGACCGGTATGTTGCCGCCCGGGCCCGGTTTGACGATTGGCAGGATGAAGGCACCCTTATTCGTGACGACAAGCCGGCTATTTATCTCTATTTTATTGATTATCTGCATCCATCCGGCCGGAAAATGACCAGAAAGGGCATTGTCAGCCTTGTCGGCCTGGCCGATTTTTCCGAAGGAATCGTCAAGCCGCATGAGGAAACTTTTGCTGGCGTTATTCAGGACCGTCTTGAACTGATGGATACCTGCGGGGCCCAGTTCAGCAAGGTCTTTTCGCTGTACTCCGATCCGGAACAGGAAATCATTGGCCTGCTGGAAAAGGCCGCCGAAAAGGAGCCGATAGCCAGAGCAAAAGATCCCGACGGTAACGTGCATACCCTGTGGCGGGTTTCCGATCCTGACACTTTGCAAAAGGTCAGCCGGTTGTTTGCCGATAAATCCCTTTATATCGCCGATGGGCATCACCGCTACACCACGGCCTTGGCATGCCGGGAGCGGGCCCGGGCAAGGAACCCCGAACTTGAGGCCGACAGTCCCTATAATTTCATAATGATGTATCTCAGCGCCTGTGAGGACCCCGGTCTTTCCGTTCTCCCCACCCACAGGCTGTTGAGTCTGCCCGGCAGGGTGTCTGCCGATGAAGCCGCATCCCTGGTCACACCATCATTCACCGTCCGGGAGATTACCGGCAGCAGCCGGGAGTCTCTTGTTAATGCCCTGCTGGAACGGATGGATGAGCTTGCCCTTGCCGGTGGCCCGGCGGCCCTGGGCATGTATCATCCCGGAGAGGACCGGGGATTTATTCTCCTGGTCAGACCGGAAGCCATGAACAGTGAAATTATTGCCGAAAGGGCAGAGGTCCTGCAGGAACTCGATGTGGTTGCCCTGTCGGATATTCTTTTGCAGGGTATTTTTCATCTGAGCCATGAGCAGTGTGTTCGTGACCATTTACTTTCCTATTTCAGCGATGTCAATGCCGCCCTTGATGCAGCGGTCAAAAAAAGCGTGGAAAAGTCCGAATCCACGCCCCTGCTCTTTCTGCTCAATCCGACCAGGGTATCGCAGGTGACCGATGTTGCCGACCAGGGAGAGATCATGCCCCACAAATCCACTTACTTTTATCCAAAAATCCTCACCGGCCTGCTGATCAACAAGTTATCGGATGACGGCAAAGACAAACAGTCCTGAGAGGTATTGTAATCCGGACAGACCGCTCACCGATGACAGTCTGTTTGCCGGAGAGCTGATCTGTCGCCAGTATGAAGATGGCTACCGTTTTTCCGTGGACTCCATCCTCGCAGCGCATTTCTGCAGATTACGCGGAACAAAACAGGTGCTTGATCTTGGCTGCGGCAGCGGTGTTATCGGTTTGATCCTGGCCCGGCTCCATCCGGGGATCGAACTGGTCGGCCTTGAACTGCAGCAGGACCTGGCCGGACTGGCCGCAATGAATTTTCTGGCAAACAATCTGGACACGCGTTGCCGGGTTGTTTACGGGGATGCGCGGCAAATCGGGAGCTTTGTCGATGCCGAATCCTTTGATCTCGTGGTCTGCAATCCACCCTATCGCAGGACTGGCAGCGGCAGGATCAGCAGGGCAAGCGAGGCCGCCATTGCCAGGCATGAGCTGAAGGCAAACCTTGACGATATGCTGGCGGCCGCTGCTTTCAGCGTCATTAACAAGGGACAGGTCGTTTTTGTTTACCCGGCCGTTCGCCTGGCATCCCTGGTCGCCGGTATGCACCATCATAGACTGATTCCACGACGCTTGCAGCCGGTTTACAGTTATCCCGAGGCTGATCAGGCAACGCTTGTTGTAATGGAAGGTGTAAAAAACGGAGGAGAGGGATGCAGCCTGTTGCCGCCATTGTACATTTACGCAGGGAAAAACATGGGATACAGCCCTGAAATGGAAAAATTGTATACCGCCATGCCTTGCGGCAATGACGCAAAAGGGCAGGGAGCTGTCTGATGCTTGCCAAGGTGTGGACTGCTGCGGTTTCCGGCGTGGACGGCCTGCTGGTGCAGGTCGAGGTTGACCTGGCGCTCGGCCTGCCGAAGTTTTCCACCGTGGGTCTGGCTGAAGGGGCTGTGCGTGAGGCAAAGGATAGGGTCAAGGCAGCTGTAAAAAACGGAGGCTATGAGTTTCCGGCCCGGAAAATAACCGTGAATCTGGCGCCTGCTGATGTCAAAAAAGAGGGGACCGGCTATGATCTGCCCATTGCCATTGGTATTTTGGCAGCCACCGGCCTGATAGAGCCGGACGAACTTGCCAGGACATGCATTGTCGGAGAGCTTTCCCTGGATGGTCTGGTCAGGCCGATTCCCGGGGTGTTGTCCATGGTGCAGGCCGCTGCCGATACCGGCAGAATTGATCGTTTTCTGGTGCCAAGGGAAAATGCGGCCGAAGCGGCGATTGTTCGAGGCGTGGACGTGATAGGACTGGGACGCCTTGACCAGGCCGTGGAATACCTGGCTGGCCGGCAACAAATTGGTGTCGCCTCGGTTGATATTGCGGAACTTTTCCGCAATCGTGGCGGGTATCCGGTTGATTTTTCCGAGGTCAGAGGCCAGGAACACATCAAACGCGCCTTGGAGGTGGCTGCTGCCGGCGGCCATAATATTTTGCTCTCCGGTGTGCCGGGAACCGGAAAAACCATGATGGCCCGGCGGTTGCCCACCATCCTGCCGGATCTAAGTCTTGATGAGGCCCTGGAAACAACCAGGATCTATTCAGCCGGCGGCCTTCTGCCGCCGAACACCCCGTTGTTGGTTACCCGGCCTTTCCGGGCGCCGCATCATACGATTTCTGATGCCGGTCTGATCGGCGGTGGCCGGATTCCACGACCGGGCGAGGTGTCACTTGCCCACAACGGTGTCCTGTTTTTAGATGAGCTGCCTGAGTTTAAAAAAAATGTCCTTGAGGTTTTGCGTCAGCCCCTTGAAGACGGTCATGTTACCATTGCCAGGGCCGCTACCAGTCTCCGTTTTCCGGCCCGGTTTATGCTGGTCGGCGCCATGAACCCCTGCCCTTGCGGCTTTCACGGCGACCCGCACAAGGAATGTATCTGCAGCCAGGTGCAGATACAGAGGTATCGCAACCGTCTGTCCGGGCCATTGCTTGATCGGATAGACATCCAGGTGGAGGTGCCGCCGGTCCGGGTTGAAGATATTGAACGGGCCGAGCCGGGCGAGAGTTCCGAAACCATCAGAAAACGGGTCAATGGGGCCCGGTCCATCCAGGGCCGTCGTTTTGCCGATAATACTCTCATTCACTGCAACGCCCAGATGGGATCACGACTGGTAAAAACCTTTTGTCAGCTTGATGATGACTCCAGCCGCCTGCTGCACCAGGCTGTGGACCGACTCGGCCTTTCCGCCCGCGCCTACCACCGGATAATCAAAATCTCCCGCACCATTGCCGATCTGGAAAGAAAGGCACAAATAGCCTCCAGCCATGTGAGCGAGGCCATCCAGTACCGACGCATGCAGCATGGTGAGGGGTGATGGTGAGTTCAGCCCTGATGGCAATGAAAATGGTATTGTGTCACCGGATTTCTCAGGATTTCTCATGCCGGATTTCTCAGGCAAACTTAGGCCACATTGAAATTGAATTTTATTTTTAGCATCGGATTTGCTCCCAAATCGTTTATTGTTAAGGAGAGTGTAATCCATCGCCCATGTCATATAGTGACAACCCTCGTATTTTTCTGAGGATTAGTGGTCATCAAAAAAATTATTTTATCCTGAAACTGTCGAATCGCTGATGAAACAAATACAAATCCTGCTTGTTGAAGATGATCCTGTCATTACTGAGTTCCTGCGAACCGGGCTTGGCTATGAGGGATATGCGGTCTCAGTGGTCGACACTGGCAACGATGCTCTGAACATAATCCGGGACACCACCTTTCACCTGATTATCCTGGATATTATGCTTCCTGATATGGATGGTTTTACGGTCTGTCGCCGCATTCGCAATCGGGAATTGAAAATTCCCATTCTTATGCTCACTGTGCGCAAGGAGGTGGCGGACCGCATCAAGGGGTTGGACAGTGGGGCGGACGATTACCTGACAAAACCATTCAGTTTCAATGAACTCCTGGCCCGCATCCGGGCCCTGCTACGCAGGGCAGGCAATATTCGCGAAAGCGCTAGAATCATACAGGGAACCCTTGTACTGGATACAAACAGACGTGAAGTACGCAGAAACGGCAGACAAATTGAACTGACTCCAACGGAATTCAACCTTCTTAAACTGCTCATACGTCATCCCGGACGGGTGTTCACAAGAGAAACCCTGTTGAACAGGGTACTAGGCTACGACTATGACGGCGGCACCAATGTGGTCGATGTTCATATCAACCATCTACGACAGAAACTAAGAGACAGACCGCCCATACTGATTCGGACAGTATACGGCGTCGGGTACGCTTTTCATCCGGACGAGACGTGATAACATGCACCTTCCCGCAGGAAAAATTTCACTCACCGCCAAGCTGGTCTTTCTCTATGCAATCCTTCTTATATCATCGGTTCTGCTTGTCAGTTATTACTCATACTGGAACATATGGCAACTCTTTATCACCAATAAAACAAGTCATATCCGTGCCCGCGCAAAACCTGTTATCGAACATTGGCTGCAAGATCAGAAAATCACCGACCCGACGTCAATGGCAAAAAAGATCTCCCGCCGCAACCTTCTCCCTTTGGCCAGAGATCTGACCTCCAAAGATACAGTGGCCATTATCCTGAACAAACAAGGCGATATCATCGCCAGCGGCAAACGACTTTCTGAAGAGCCAACACCGCCTCCTCCCGATCTCAAATACGTTGGCAAGGCTCTTGCCGGAGATAACGAGGTTACTTACTGGAGCAAGGTAAACGACAAAGCGATCTTAGTTTTTCTTATCCCGCTTCGCCTGCAGCCGGACAGCTCGACCATTTTTGGAGCCATCCAGATGAGCACTTCACTGGCGGATATCGACCAGATACTGCTACGTAACGGTTCCATGCAGATCTCTGCCGTGGCAATTGTCCTGTGTGGCGGAGTTTTACTCGGTTACCTGCTCATCCGGTACAGCCTACGGGACCTGCACAGTCTCACCGACACCTGTCGCGAAATCGCCAAAGGCGACTTCAGCCGCAAGCCCAAAATTACACGACGCGGGGATGAAATCGGTCACCTGGCACGGTCTTTTAATCTGATGATCAACCAACTGGAAAAAATGTTTGATTCCCAGAAGAGATTTTCCGCCAATGCAGCACACGAACTGCTCACTCCGTTGACGGGTCTTCGCGGCTCAATAGAGGTTCTGTTACGCGGAGCCCAGGACAACCCGGAGGTACTGAATCGTCTCAACAAAGGTATGTACAAGGAAGTAAACCGGCTGATCAGAATCTGCGATCAACTATTGGCCGTGTCAAAGCTGGAAAATTCATCCCATGTGGAAAAACAGAAGATCAAAATACACAGCTTCATGAAAGATTTTATCCAACAGGCACAACTTCTGGCCCGCAACCAAACAGTACAGCTCCTGCAGGGACCATCACTCACCCTGATTGCAGATCCAGATCTACTGGAGCAGATCCTGCTGAACCTGCTCTCCAATGCAGTCCGCTATTCACCAGCCAACAGCACCATATCTATCGGCTGGAAGTCCCTGGGTCAGACAGCCGAAATCTGGCTTGCCGACCAGGGATACGGTATGGACGAGAAAACCCTTACCCATCTGTTTGAGCCATTTTATCGCGGTAGTTCCGCCTGCAAATCAGAGACCAAAGGCGCAGGACTGGGCCTCACCCTGACCCGAACCATGGTAGAAGCACAGGAGGGAAACATTCATGTAAATAGCAGCAGCGGCCGGGGAACGACTGTCTTTTTCACCATTCCCCTGGCATCCCGGATATCCTGAAAACCAGCCAGCATAATCGTCCCCCTTCTTTCTCCCCTGCTTTTCTTCATCTTTTTTTAATCTTTCCCTCAATACTTCTTCATAATCTACCACTATAGTTCTTATACGTTATCCTGAAAAACAACATGCAGGACAAGAACAGGTTCAGAGGAGACAGTTTTCATGAAAACAAGATCAGAGAATAAGAAGAATGACACACCGTGGATCTATCCGGTTGCCCTTCTCCCGCTTGTAACCGGCTGCACACCAGGTCCGCCGCCCCCCGCAGGATTCATATTCGGACCAGGACCAGGTGGTATCTGGCTCTTTTTCGTAGCGCTGATCGCACTGGCTGCATGGTTTTTTATAAAAACAATCAAAACCGGTTCGTCCGGACGAAATGAAGAAATAACAAAAAGTCTGCACAAGATACACGACAGGTTGGAAGAGCTGGAACGACAAATCCGGCACATCAAAAACTCTACTCAAAGAGGAAATCATGAATAGCAGATTGAAGAAAATCACACTCGCCTGTGTAGCCACACTGTTCATCAACGGTATAACAATGGCAGACGCACAAGACAAACCGCCCGCTGTTTCGCCGCCACCTGGGCCGTCACATGAATTAACACCACCTCCCGCAGGACAGATTCCTCCGCCTCCTGCAGGACAGATTCCTCCACCTCCTGCAGGGCAGATTCCTCCGCCTCCTGCAGGGCAGATTCCTCCACCTCCTGCAGAACAGATTCCTCCACCTCCTGCAGGGCAGATTCCTCCGCCTCCTGCAGGACAGATTCCTCCACCTCCTGCTG
>Ga0256831_1001809_pt1 | contig 11249 bp, 8 predicted proteins | sample 132544metaG_FD_189087 | JGI IMG/M metagenome (GOLD analysis project Ga0256831, IMG submission 189087) | Hydrothermal vent microbial communities from Lau Basin, Pacific Ocean - 132-544 | ecosystem: Environmental > Aquatic > Marine > Hydrothermal vents | place: Pacific Ocean: Lau Basin | collected... | reverse complement strand
TTGACGCTGGAATCTCCTTTTCCACGATTCCGGTGGTATCCCGGACGATCTTTTTTTTCTTGCGGCTGATACGTCTTTCAATAATCAACTCCTCTTCCGGATGGACCACCCAGGAATCGGTCGTATACTCTCCGCCGACAACAGACTCGCCCAGGCCAAAATTGGCCTCGACAAGAACATGCTGCAGGATGCCGCTTACCGGATCAACGGAAAAGGCCACCCCGGAGCTTTCCGACGACAGCATGCACTGAACAACCACGGCCATGGCTGTCTGCTGCTGATCAAAATCATTGTGATGGCGATAGAGCACCGCATGTGGATGCCAGAGGGAGGCATAACATTTTTTTACAGCCTCGCATACGCCGGGCAAGGGAATATTGAGAAAGGTATCATGCTGACCGGCAAATGCCGCACTGTCCAGGTCTTCAAAGGTGGAAGAGGAACGGACGGTATAGTTGGCCGCCGGATCACATTGTTCAAGTTTCTCGCTGATGGCCGCCTCCAGGCCGGGCGGCAAACCCTGACCAAGGATCATTTCCCGCATCCGGAAACATTGCTGCTCAAGTTCCTGATCATTGTCAAAATGAAATTTTGGCGGAGAAGGATAATAATCACGGTAACATGATGCGCCGATGACAATGCCTTGGGGGACATTAAATCCCGCCAGGGTTAGGCGTTTGAGATTATAGCCCTTGCCGCCCGACTCTTCCACGCTACCGGGTTCGGAAAACCAGGTCACATTCATGTCTTTCTCCTTCGAGTTAATATAAAACAGACCAGCCCCAGCAAAGCGCCGCAGAGCAGGTCTATAAAGTAATGATAGCGCAGATAGATGGTTGAGACGACAAGCAGCACAAAGGGAATGCAGTACAGCCGCCATATCCGTCGATCATAAAAATAGAAAAACAGAAACAGATACAGCCCCACTCCCACATGCAGACTGGGAAAGACATCATACCCGCTCGAGCCGGCGCGGACCATCAGTTCATTAAGCCGGGTAAAGAGATAACCCTTGACGGGCACTGTGTACTCCTTGGCAAGGTACACATAAGGCCCCTGGGCGGGAACCAGGGTATATCCGGTTATGCCGATGCCATAGAGGGTAAAAAGACCGGAACAGAAGAGCGACAGTTTTGCCAGCTTTGCCCGTATCCCATAGTGATAAAAGGCAAAAAAAAGAAATACGATAAAGAGCATATAACCAAGACTCATCAACTCAGTCAGGGAGCTGCTGAAATAACGCTGGATGGCAATACTGAGATCTCCGCCAACAAGAAACCGGTCAATGGCTGCAAGGTTCCGGTCCCTGATCGTCAATCCCAGGGCCGGGACGATAAATTTTATGCTGGTAAAGGCAAAGTTCATGGCAATGATGTTCCAGAGCAGACGCAACCGGTTCCACAAGGGCGTTCCGGTCCGTATGCCCACAGTGATAAGAACAACATAGCCGCCGGCCACTGCAAGGTAGGCGGCAAGCCAGCCCGTTGCCACCCCGGCAATCATCAGGCGCACCATGATCTGCACCAGCATCATCCCCATGGCCCACTCATGGATGAGTACCCTGTCAAAACCGGTCAACGATGCTGTTTTGCCACGGCCATAAGCCATTGCCCAATCTCCTTTTGCAGGCGAATGATGCGTTTTCTGTCAGGAGAAAACATGCTCATCCATCCGTGCCATAATCTTCGCCAACGGTCATACAAACAGATCCCGCTCCAGCTGATTCCTCCATACAGGACAAAGAAGAACAAACCACCACCAGGGGACAACCCGCAGGCAACCACCAGATACCCAAGTAACTGGCAGGCAATCAGGGGCGGTCCGGCAAGCAACCGCCACAGGGTAATGACATTATCGTCATCAGCCATTTTTCCGGCCACAAGCCAGGCGCCCAGAACGGGAAACAGGTTTAAGATAAATGCCGCCAAAACAACTGGCGAGATAAGCGCCAGGCGGATGAGATCAGAAAGGGGTTCACGAGTGACGACAGGCGGCCTGCCATGCCGCGGCCTTCCCTTGATAAACCTCTCGAACTGCCCCTGCAAATCAGCGGGAAGCATGCCGTCCCGATAGGCCAGACAGGCAGCGCGATGGGACTGGTCTGGATACAGAGCACAGACCATGTCGGCAAAAAGCTCTGCCCGGCGCTGACTCTCCCGGTCCGGAAAAATAACGGCAACCCGGGCCATGGCACGGGCCAACTGTTGCGTCAGTTGACCGGGGGGCCGGTTTTCTTCCGACACGGTGATGGCAGGGCCAAAGACCACTTCCACCCTGCTCCGAAACTCAAACCCGCGGCCATAATGCAGGCCCACGGGTATAATATGGACAGGCCGCGCTCTTTCCTTTTTCCTGGTCCAGCGGACAAGATACTCCACCCCTCTTCTTATTGGCTGCAGTCCCGGGCCAAGACTGCTGGTGCCCTCCGGGAACATAATCAGTTGTCTGCCGGCAATGGCTGCATCCGCGGCCCTTTTTAACTCACGGATGTTCTGCCGCTGCTCGGCAACACTGGCCGGATGACGGTAAATAGTGATGCAATCGCCAAGGAGCAGGCCAAGCAGCGGCGCTTTGGCGAGATTTTTCCCGGCGATCAACAGGGGCACAGGAAGAAGCCCTTCCAGGACCGGACCGTCCACGGCGCCGTTTCTATGGGTGCTGGCAAAGAGAACCATCCCGTCTGCCTCGGGCAGAGAATAGCTGCTGGCCGACTTTATCGAAGAGAAATAGACCCGGACGGCAACGGAGCGAATCTTCCGAAGGCAGACGGCGGCAATACTGGATTGGGCAAAAATCATATGGATAAATATATAATTCCTTTTCTTTACAACTCCTCAGCCTGTAATGGCAGAATAATGATGAAGCTGCTTCCCTGTCCCAATAAGGAATGTACCTCTATCCGACCGCCATGTTTCTCAACAATGTTTTTTGCTATGGCAAGGCCCAGGCCGGTACCCCGATTTTTATCGGTAAAAAACGGAATAAATATCTGCGTACACTTGTCCTCGTCCATGCCAATGCCGGTGTCGGCCACCCGCAGACTTACCTCATTTCGCTGATCGTCATAACCGGTTGCAAGCGTCAATGTTCCACCCTCGGGCATGGCTTGCAGAGCATTGAACACCATGTTAAACAGAACCTGATACATCTGTTCCCCGTCCATCCGGACCATGGGCAGGTCGGTATCAAGTTCGGTGACTATCCGCACACCTTTTTTCTCAAATTCCCGTTCAAAAAACCTGTCAATGCGCGTAACCAGTGCATTGATGGATTCCAGCTGCGTCGTCAGCTCACGCGGCCGGGCAAAATCAAGAAATTCCCGGACAATGGTGTCAAGCCGGGTCGTCTCCTCGACGATAATGGCTGCCAGATGTTCATTGCCCGGCGCAACCCTGGAAATACGCTTTCCCAGAATTTCAGCTGTGGAGCGGACAATGCCCAGTGGATTCTTGATTTCATGGGAGACGGACGCCACCATTTTGCCCAGGGTTGCCAGACGCTCGGCCTCACCGAGTTTCTCCTCAAGAAGCAGTCGTTCCTCTGCCCGCCGGGCCATTATTTTGTTGGCACGAACGACAATAACCGCCAGAATGACAAAAAGGATACCCATAATCAGCAGGGAAAGCAGGATAATCCGTCCCTGCAGATCGATAATGGCCCGCAGGTCCGCCGATAAATCCTGGACGACTTCAATGACGCCCATTATCTCCCCGGACCGCATACCGGTCCGGTCTTCCTGGCGAAAAGGGACATAAGTTTTCAGCGTGCAATAGACAGGGGAAGAGCCCGGCAGCAGGCTCAGCAGGGAACCGCTGCTGACCAAGACGGAGTTATCCTCCCCTTTTCTGGCCTTCTCATATTCAAGCCCGCCCATGTTACGGCGTCCCACCATTTCGGAGATGGTGGAATAGGAGATAATATTTTCCCGGGAATCAAAGATAGTGACCGAGTCGATATGCATTCCCCGGGTAATATTGCGGACGATCCCGTCCAGCCTCTTGAACTGCCGCTCGTCGGAGAGCGCTATCCGGCCGTAACGGACAACCGTGGGCAGAACAAACTGAAGAAAAACCTGTCGATTGAGATTTTCGGCAAAAAGCTGGGAGTAGGCTTCACTGCGCTTGAGGAGCACATGTTTGGCATTATTGGCAAGAATCCAGGAGAGTAACAGGGAAGCACAGAAAATCAGGGCCAGACTGGTAACGGCAAAATACTTGACCAGCTCAAAGGGCAGCAGCGCTTCCCTATCCAGTCGTCGGGCCCACATGGCCCGTAGATTGTCTTTGCTGGAACGGAGGCCGGACCACAATCGGCGCAGCAGGGAAAGAATGCGCGTCGGCAGGTCTGCGGGCAGTGTATCTTTTATTAAAGAAAAATCAGCTTTCCAGCGTCTCATGACAAATTCCGCACCGCCGGCATCGGCTGGTATCACAGGGAGAAGTAGCCTGCAATCTGTAAGCCCGCTCAAGCTCCCGGTAGAGATATCCATCCTTGATTCCGTGATCAAGGACCTGCCAGCACATCAACTCATCCGCTTCTCTGGGCCGGACGGCATACTCCCAGCTGGTCAGGCCATGGGCCTTCATCGCCTGTTTGAAGGAATACCTGCCGATACCCATATCAAGGAGTACACCGGCAAGACGCCTGTCGCCCCGGGAAAACACTGCCTGCTCCAGCACTCGTTCGGGACGATCGACCTTGAGGCGTACGTTGGGAAGTTTATTGACCATGCATCGAAGATACCTGATTTTCTGCTTTAATGCCAGCAGGGCCGCCGAAGAATTTTTCCCGGCCAGGGCAGTGTTGCGGTCAAGGCCGCCAAAGGAAAGATATTGGAACGGCGTCCATGGTTTGGGAACAAAACTGTTCACCGACAGGGTGATCTCCACCATCCGACCCTGTTTGCGGGCAACAGGCAGAAGAAGCTTGCGCATGCGGGCCAGCATCCGGGCCAGTTCATCAAAATCCTCATTGGTTTCCGTGGGCAGGCCGATCATAACATAAAGTTTAAGATGAACAATACCTGCTTCAACCAGGCGGGTGGCTGCGTCCAAAAGGTCCGCCTCGGACAGTCCTTTGTTAATGATACATCGCAGTCGTTCCGAGGCCCCATCCGGAGCAATGGCCACTGACTTCAGGCCGGAGTCGGCCAGCAGGCTGATCAGTTGCGGTGAAATCCGATCGGCCCGCAGGGAAGAAAACGACAGGGCGCATTGCTGCTCCTGCAGGGCTGAGGCAATATGATTAAGGGTCTCTGATGATGCCATTTCCATCCCAAGAAGACCAACCTTGTCGACATGGGCCGGGCGTTCGTTTAAGGCGCGGAGGATGGCCTCTTTTGTCCAGAGACGCGGAGGACGATAGATGAAACCGGCGGCACAGAATCGACAGCCGCGACTGCAGCCGCGCCCGAGTTCAATCATGTACATACCCAGTTCAGCCGCTGGAGACAACTGCATGGAATGGGCAGCGCAGGAGGTCGTTGTTATCGTCATTCTCTCGACCCTATCGGGAAGGCCCGGCGCAGCAGTAATCCTTTCTACGCGGCCGTCATCGCCATAGGTGGAAGAATACAGAGAGGGGACATAACAGCCCCTGATAAGGCCGCACTGACGCAGGAGAGTATCTCTGTCTCCACCGCTTTCCCGCACCCGGGAAATCAGCAACAAAAGCTCAGGCAGCACGGCTTCAGCTTCACCGATGACCATGAGATCGGCAAAAGGGGCAAGAGGCTCCGGATTCATAAAAACGCCGACCCCGCCCATAATAACCAGGGGAGAACCGGGTGCGATGTCGGATGCACGATCAGCGGCCATGGGTGCAATTCCGCCTGCCGCCAGCATTCCGGCAAGACGGGGAAAATCATGTTCAAAGCTCACCGAGACACAGACTATCGCAAAATCCGTCAGGGGGTGATTGGACTCCAGGGATCGCAAAGGCTGATCGGAGTCGGGATAGACAAACCGCTCACAGACAATATCCGGCTGTGCATTGATCAGGCTGTAGACGAGCTGGAATCCGAGGTTGGATATGGCCAGGGAATAGATATTGGGATAAAGGAGGGCCACCGGTAGGCGGCCCTTCCATTTTTTTCGAATCGTTCCGGTTTCTGAAACCGGGATGTTGGACAGTGTGGCTTTAATAATCCGTTGACGGCTGTTTTGTCGATCAGACCGCAGGACTAATTTGCCTTTTTGCGGAGATAGGCGGGTTCGTCATAGTCCTCAAGATCATGATCGTCAAAGACCGGAAACGGTAGTTTGGAAAGCCCGGTCGGCGTCTTATTGGGCTTGGCCTCCCGCACGGGCCGCTCTTCTCTGGCGGGGTCCTCCCCCTCATGTACAGTGGACGTGCCGGGAGAAGCCTTGGTTGCCACCTTCCCCTTGACCAGTTCAATCTGGGAGATGGTTTCCGCCTCATCAATGGAATCAATACCGGTGGCGATAACGGTCACCTGCAGTTCTTCACCACAGGATTCATCAAAAAGGGCGCCGATGATGACATTGGCATCCTCGTGTGCCTTTTCCTGGATAAGGGCAGAAGCTTCCATGAATTCCGCCAGGGTCAGGGTTTCTTCCGTGGCGGAAATATTGACCAGTACGCCCCGGGCGCCGTCAATACCGACATCCTCAAGCAGCTGATTGTCAATGGCGCGCTTGGCGGCTTCAGACGCCCGGTTTTCCCCGACCGCAGCGCCCGTCCCCATAATCGCCGGACCGACCTCTTTCATAACGGTGCGCAGATCGGCAAAATCAACGTTGATATGCCCGGGCAGGTTAATCAGATCAGTAATGCCTTTGACCGCCTGCAGCAGCACATGATCCACCTTCTGCATCATGTCGACCAGGGTGGAATTTTTCTGCATCAACGAGAGCAGGCGGTCGTTGGGTACGGTAATAATTGTATCAGCATATTCCTTAAGCTCATCCCACCCGGACTCGGCATTACGCATCCGTTTTTTAGCTTCAAAATAAAAGGGCTTGGTGACCACCGCCACCGTCAACGCCCCCGATTCCTTGGACAGCTTGGCGATCACCGGTGCGGCCCCTGTGCCGGTACCGCCGCCGAGGCCGGCCGTGATAAAGACCATATCCGCTCCCTGAAGAGCGCTTTTCAACTCATCATAGCTTTCCTGGGCGGACTCGCGGCCCACTTCGGGGTCAGCACCTGCGCCCATGCCCTTGGCAATTCCCGGACCAAGTTGCAGTCTGACATCGGCCCTGGACTTTTCCAGCGCCTGCACATCGGTATTGGCCACAATGAATTCAACGCCGGACAATCTGTTCAGGACCATGGTATTAATGGCATTACCGCCACCGCCACCGACTCCAATAACCTTTATTGTTGCTACAGATTCTTCTTCCGCGACTCTAAACGACATGGCTTTCCCCACTGACAAGAATGATCATTGCACAAACCCGGTTATTCACCTGATACATCTGTTCTCTCTCTACAAACCCCGACTGCATACCGAAAATACTCAAATAAATTTTATGGTGCATTCAACAAACGACGGAGACCCCGAAAAAATATTTATACCACGAAAACGTCCGCGACTAAAGATTTTCCCCGACATCAGACGATATTTTTCATCCAGTGTTTCAGCCGGTGCACCACCCCACCGACTTCACGCGGTCCCGTCTGCAACGACTGGCTTCCATACAGCACCAGTCCAACCCCTGTGGTGCAACGGGGCGAACAGACATCTTCCACCCGGCCGCCGATACCATTGGGGTAGGCCATTCTGACAGGCATGTCAAAAACCTGCTCGGCCATTTCAACGATATTGGCCAGCAAGGAGGTCCCTCCAGTCAGGACCATACCGGCATTAATTCTGTTGCGATAACCCGAATTGCAGATATTGGCATTGACCATCTGCAGAATCTCCTCGATTCGGGCCTCTAAAATCTCCACCATAACCCGCTGGGATACCTTTCTGGGTTTCCGGTCACCGACCGTGGGCACCTCAATGATCAGGTTCTCCTTGATCATTGAGGACAGGGCCCCGCCGTACAGGTACTTTAACTCTTCCGCTTCCTGAAGAGGGGTTCGCAAACCAACGGAAAGATCACTGGTCAGGTTATTCCCACCCAGGGCCAGTTCCCAGGTATGTTTAATCGTGCCGTTACAGAATACGGCAAGATCCGTGGTCCCGCCGCCGATATCAAGAAGAACTACCCCGAGTTCCAGTTCATCCTTGTTCAGTACAGTGTAAGAGGAGGCCACTGATTCAAGAACGATTTCCGAAACCGCCAGCCCGGCCCGGTTACAGCTTGTCACCAGATTATGCAGCGAGGTATTGTCGGCGGTGACGATATGAACATTGGTGACCAGCCGCACTCCGGTCATACCCAGGGGATTCTGGATACCGGTATGATCATCAACCATGTACTCCTGGGGAAGCACATGGATAATCTGTTGATTATCAGAAATTTTTACAGTCTGGGCGGCCCGGATGACCTCATCGATCTGTTTTTCACGAATCTCCTGGTTATTAATGGCGATGATACCGGGTGAATTAAAACTCTTGATATGATTCCCGGCGATACCGACGTAGACCGTTTCAATGTCGCAACCCGCCATATCGGCGGCGGCATCCACGGCCTGACGAATGGCCTTGACTGTGGATTCAATATTGACGACCACGCCTTTCTTCATGCCGGAAGAGGCGGCGGTACCGACGCCGATGATATCCACCCGATCATCAAAAACCTCACCGATGACCGCACATATTTTGGTCGTTCCTATATCAAGACCGGCAACAAGCTCGCCGGGTTCGCGTTCCGTACTCTCTTCCATTAGCCGGTCACCTGTATTTGGTCACAGGGTTTGTAACCATGTGGTTTTCCCTTTATAAAATTTGTAACTGGTCAGGGTGCTGCAGATTCGCGCAGGCGCGACTGGCCGCTATAGCCCCTCTATGCGTACAGCCGCGACCGCGTGAAGAGGTAAGCGAGCCTGCGAGACTCCGTGCGGTGCCCTGATCAGTTACGATCACCTGACAGGGTCAACGGTTGCCACCAGTGCCCTGTTCTCCATATAATTCATTTGAATTTCTTTTATTTCAGCAATTTTTTTCTTCCGGTACAACCGTTCCAATATCTTCACCAACCGGTAATAACGGGTTCGAATATTTTCCTTACCCATGTAAATGGGAAAAGGCCTATCCACCAGATAAACAATCAGGCCCCGATCCACATCAACGTGCAGTTCGGAAACCGCCTGTGCCGGGAGGATGGCGTTACCCCGGGCCGCCAGCCTGACAAAGGCCAGGGCCCCGGCAACAGGCGTATCAGGCCGGATCTGTTTTTTCTCAAGGCCAAGATCACTGAGGTCGCCGGTAAGAATTGGAAAATCAACATCCTGTCCCGGCAAAACAGGGGCAAACACATATCCGTTTCGATCAAGATAAAAAAGACTTCCCTTCTTTTTGTCGCCGAGACGAACCAGGGCCAGCGGATGTCGCTCCCGGACCCTGATTTCCACACGGGAAGGCCAGGCAATATGGAGATTAGCCTCCTCCACCCAGGCAAGTTGTCGCAGGCGCTCCCGGGCGGCCTTGACATCAAAGCCAAGCAGATTCATGCCCTGTCGGAGACCGCTTTTTTCTATCAATTGCCGCCGACTGACCATGTGATTGCCGCTCACCGACAACTCAGTCAGGCGAAAAATATCCGAGGAAGCCAGACGCCCATAGACAAACCATCCGGAGGCGGCTACCAGTAACGGAACAACCAGCAGCAGAATGTGGATACGGGAAAGGGCTCGTCCTTCATGTTTCCTTCCAGCCGGGAAAGCGCCGGATCTTTTTCCACCGGGGGTGGGCATAACTCTTTTCCGAAGGCCGGAAAGCACTTGTCCGACCCGGCCCGGCAAACCTTTGCCGAGAGATTTGTTCGGTGAATATTTGGGAGTATATGGTGCCATCCGTCTCCTGAAATCCGAGTATCCTCTTATCTTAAATTATATGTACTTCCGGCTCAAGAAAAATACCTGTTTTGCTGCGCACTTTTTCCTGAACACGCCGCATCAGGCACACTATGTCCGTTGCCGTGGCGCCCCCTGCATTGACAATAAAATTTGCATGCACCGGGGAAACCATTGCTCCGCCGACACGCTCGCCCTTGAGACCGGCCTCCTCAACCAGACGACCGGCAAAATCTCCAACCGGATTTTTAAAAAACGACCCGGCCGAAGGCATGGACGGAGGTTGCTTTGCCCGCCGCAGATGCAGAAATTCCTGCATCATCCCTCCTACCTGTTCTGAAGTAGAGCGTAGCAGTCGAAATTCCGTTTCTGCAATAATGGTCTTTTCCATATCCAGCCCGTCAACGGTAAAACTGCGATAGCCTTCTTTCCACTCCCCTTGCGTCATGGTACATACCGAACCATCGCCTGTTACAATCGTCAACCGCTGCAGTGATTCGGTAAAACAATGATCAAAAGCACCGGCATTCATCCGTACCGATCCACCAACGCTGCCGGGAATCCCGGCCAGAAATTCCAGACCGCTCAATCCAGCGCGGCGACAATGGGCAAGCAGCTCGGCAAGTAGACAACCGCCTCCTGCAATGACGATTCCAGCGGACGCTTCCCCGGTTATTGTCGCAAACCCGCCCTGCAGACGAATCAGAATTCCGGCAAATCCCCTGTCCCGCACCAGCAGATTTGACCCACGGCCTATACACCGCCAGGGCAGGGATTCCCGACGACAATAACCAAGCAAAGCCGACAGCTGTTCCACATCCTGTGGTCCGGCCAGGGCAGCAGCCTTTCCTCCGGCGCGCAAGGTGCAGAAAGGAGCCATGGAAACATCAAAGGCAACATTGGGACCGCACAAATCCGCCAGCTCCCTCTGCTGCTGTTTCGTCAACATCAGGCGGCTCCGGGCTCTCCCAACATGTCCAGCAACAGCTCACCCGCCCGAACAATATTACCCGCGCCAAGGGTCAACAGCAGATCGCCCTCCTGCAGCAGATCGGCAAATGCTTCGGGCAGCTCTTCCACAGTGGCCACATAATGGGTATTTCGCTGCCCATGCTCCTTCATTGCCTCCAATAAACAGGGAGTAGTCACCCCGGCAATCGGCTGCTCACTGGCAGCGTAAATATCCGTCAACACAAGCACATCCGCCCGGTGGAAGGCGGTCTGAAATTCTGTGAACAGGGCACGGGTCCTGGTATAGCGGTGCGGCTGAAAGGCGACCACCAGCCTCCTGTCCGGCCAGCCTTCACGAACGGCATCAAGGG
>Ga0256831_1001808_pt1 | contig 11250 bp, 21 predicted proteins | sample 132544metaG_FD_189087 | JGI IMG/M metagenome (GOLD analysis project Ga0256831, IMG submission 189087) | Hydrothermal vent microbial communities from Lau Basin, Pacific Ocean - 132-544 | ecosystem: Environmental > Aquatic > Marine > Hydrothermal vents | place: Pacific Ocean: Lau Basin | collected... | reverse complement strand
TTGGGGCGGTAATGCGCGGCAGGTAGAGCCGGGTATTACGCGGCGCCGTGATTTCCAGATAGCTGCGAGCCTCGCCGCCGCTACAGGTTTCGGCAGTTTTCCGCGTGACATACGCGTGGTCTTTGCTCAGGGTTACTCGTTTCGCGTTCGGCTTCATTTCTTCATACCTCCTCCTCGCTCCCTCGCGGGGTTGCCCTATCCAGGGCGGTTAAAACCTGATGCCTGCGGCCTCGGTCAAATGCTTGATTTGCACCGCGGCCAGGCCGATGCCGGCGCCTCGTAGCGCTTTGTCCTTGGCGGTGGCGGCGATTGCGCCGCCGGCTACCGCCAATGCGATATTGAGCGCCAGGCGGGCGGTCCGCTGCTGCGAGCTGAGCGGCGCGGTGCCGTCGTTGATGCCGAATACGGGCCGCCCTATGGTCAACAACGTCTTTTCGGCGAGCCACCCTCCTATCATGCCGCCGGCGGCCCCTAGGATTTCGGGGCCTGCGGCCTTGCGGGCGCCTACCTCTGCGAGTTTCAATACTCCGTCGGGTTTAATTTGCTGTCACCTCCTCCCTCCCCTCATACCACAATTATTACGGCGATACAACCTCGCCGCGGCCGGTCCTCATGTCGTACATTACATACTCCGGCGGCTGGCCGGCGGCTGGCGGCCGCAGGTCTGGTACACGCGCGGCCAGCTCAGCGGGCATTATCTGGCCGATTTTTTCGATCTCGCGCGGCTCCGTTACCCTGAACACGAATAGTGTTGTGCTGTTGTTTACCAGCGTCATATTCAGGCCTATTTGCTGGGCCCGCGTTAGCCGTTGCGTGATTGCCAGCGTGTGCACTGCGTTTTTCCTACCGCCGGTCCACAGCGCCAGCAATTCTAGCGGCGCCCGCGAGTGCGCTATGTGGTGCGCCTCATCTATCACCACCAGCGAATTGCCTAAGCCCATGACCGCCCGCCCGATAGCTGCGGCGAAGTGGGCAGTATCCGGCGCCGCCAGCTCGAAGAGAACGCGGCGATGATACTTTATCAGGTCGCGCCATCGCGTTTGCGGCGCCATGTCGTTTGCAGCCTGGGTTATGACCGCGTGGGCAGTCGCCAGCTCGGCCCACTCGTCGCTCGTGTCCACAATCGCCAGATGCGCCGGGCGGTCCCGCCCGCTCATCATCTCTCGCACTATCTCCCGCGCCAGCGTGCTTTTTCCGCTGCCGGCTGGGCCGATTATCAACCCTCTGAGCGTCTGCATTATCGGCGCCCCCGGCGTTTCTTCGGCTTCGGCAGCTTGGGCGCGATTAGGTCGATTTCTCCTCGGCCTACCTTGCGGGCTTTCAGTATTCGCCTGATTGCCTGTAGTGGCGCCCCGTCGCGCTTCCTGTAGGCGTCCCTGGCTATCTGCTTGAGCTGCGCCTTTTCGTAATCCTTGTATTGTTTTTCGAGCTTGGCTACTCTCTCCAGATAAGCCAGACGGCCGGCGGCGCCGGCGCGGGCGCGGGCCTCTATCTCGTATTGCTTCATCGCCATGTGCTCATCGTAAGGGTTGTCTAGGTCGGCGCCGCTTTCCTGCCGGCGGTATTGCTCGATTAGGTCGTCTAATATCCGCCGCTTTACCTCCTGCGCCTGTTTCATGGTTTGATAGTCGCGGCGTTTTTTTGCCTCCCGTATGTGCTTATCTAGCTCCGGGTCATGATAGTAAAATTCGAGCCGGGGCCCGCCGAACGCGGTTTGTCGCTCCCGTACCTCGATATACGGCCCGTTGGGCTTTCTTTTGCATGGTTTACGCCGGGCCGAACTACGGTGCTTACATGCCTTATGCGGCTCGCATGTAAACCGCCCGCTGGTGTCCCTGTACTGAACTTTATGGATTACGACTCGCTGAGCCACCGCGCACCTCCTGGCGGTATCGGTCCATGATGCTTAATACTTTGTCGGCGTAGCGTATGCTAGGATGCGGCGCCCCGCGCTCATAGGCGAGAACGGCGCCGCGGCCGCCGTTGTAGGCAATAAGCGCCCGCTTTGTATCGCCGCCGTAGCGGTGTATTTGTCCGAGCAGGTATTTTGCCCCTAACGTTAAGTTGGTCGCCGGATCGAGAATAGCGGCCGGCGGTTCGTGCCAGTCCATGGCCCAGGCTGTAGTACCTAGCACCTGAGTTAGCCCCCAGCTTGTTGCCAATTGCTCATCTGTCCACCCTAGCGCCCGCGCCTTATTCCAGCGCGGGTGCCCGGTTACATATTTTCGTTGATAATCGGGCTCATGGCGCCGCGCCTGCGGGTGATAGCCGCTCTCTTGCTTCACCAGCGCGGCCAGCAAAAGCGGGTCTACCGGATATTTACTGAGCGCGTACGCGAATTCAGCGGCGAAGGGCCGCGCCTCCGCGGGCAAGCTGCGGCGCATTGCGTCTGTTCTCCTAGCGCGGGCCATCTGGCCGAATGCCGTTCCCGTCATGATTGCCAGTAGTAGCGTCCATAAACGTTTCACCCTCGCCAACTCCTTTCCGTGCTTCCTGGTCTGCGATTTTGAATGCATAGGCCGCCCACGCCCCGGCAAGCGCAAGCCGTATCCACGGCGGCAGGGCCGCCAGTCCCGCGCCGGCCGTCCAGCCGATAGCGGCGAGCGCTTGCGGTATCCGCAGCATCTCGAACATCGGCCCAATTTCCGCCGTCCATGTTTCGATAAAACGGGCCTGGCGCTCGCGGCTTTTATACCGTGCCTGAGCTATCAGGTACGCGAGCATGCGCAGTAGGCCGTCTATGTCATCTTCGGCCGCTTCGCCGGCAGCCTGGCCGTCGGATTGGTTTTGCTGTTCCGGCTCCCCCGGCTCGGCATAGTCGAGCGGGTCAACCTCTACCGGTCCGGCCTGTTCCGGCTCCGACTCGCTCTCGTCTAACACACGCTCTTTCAGCTCGTCAAGGTCTATCAGTTCGGCATCTGGGCCTGCTGCTTCTTTAATCATGCTGGCCGCCTCCTCCTCTGTTGTTCCCGCTTCCTCCCACCATGGCATTTCCTCGCGGCTTGTCATCGCCTCATTCCTATTAGGGCCGCCAGCGCTAGGGCCGCCAGCCCCAACGCTCCGTATATCCGCCTGGCCGGCTGTGGCCGCGCCTGTGCCGGTTGGCCGCTTTCCCGGTCCTGGGGTTTAGGCGGCATCGCCGGAGCGGTGCTAGCGGCGATTTTAGCGCCGCTTTTTTCGTTGTTGCTCTTTTTCTTCCTGCCCTCGCTGGCTTGTTTCTTATATTCCCGGAGTATTGCGCGTGTTTTTTCATCAAGTGCTCGGCGGTGTGCCGCCTGTTCGCGTTTTTGTATCTCCGCCTGCTTCGGCGTCGGCTGCTTCGCCGCGATTTCCCAGGCGTCCAGATTTGCGGATTGCTCGGCCTTGCGTATCAGCTCCCGCAATGTCATGGCTACCTCCCCCAGGCGTGCAGCAGCGCGGCCGCCGCCGCCAGCGCTAGCCCCCACGCCACCAGCCTGTACGACCCCTCGCGGCTCCGGCATAGCTCTGGGTGTTCGTCGCAGGCGTCCACCCTCACGCGGACGATTGAACGCACCGTTAGGGTTATGCCGAGCACGAACGCCAGGGCCGCCGCTATGGCTACCGCCGTAATTACGACGCCCGCGGCCACCATCGGGGCCGCGTTGCCGGATTGCCCGGCGCGTTCCGGATCGAGCACGCGAGCCTCGATAACCCACACTAGCGCTCGCGGATTGCCTATCCACTCCAGCCCGCGAGAATACATCTGAACGCGCCCAGAAAATTGCCGCTGCAAGTGGTTGGCTACCTTCTGGGCGAGCGTCGGCCAGCGCCTCACCAGTTCCACAACCGCATTCGTTGCCCGGACGTGGATAAAATAGCGCCCCGGCCCTAGTGGCTCATTGGGCGCTACCGGCTCGAATCTCATTCCGCACCCTCCGGCTGGCCGGCGGCGTTCTCCTCGCGCTCCTTGTCGGCCATGTACAATACTGCCCACGGCGCGAGAACGATTTTTGCCGCCATGCCCGGCCCTACTCCGGGCAAGGCCTCCAGGCGTTGCAGCGCCTCTTTTAGCGGCAGGTCCAGTATCTCGCGCAATGGGGCGGCGGCTATGCTTTGCGCCGCCCGGCGGCTACCGGTTAGCGCCTCCAGGGCATCTATCGGATCGATGGAAAGCAGCTCTATCGGGCGCTTTTTTCGTGTTGCAAGCCTGTATAGTTCCTGCGCCGTCATAATTACCCCCTGTGGTTTATTACGTCAGTGCCGGACATCCAGGCGGGAAGGCCGGGGAGATAGCCGCATTTCTTACATGCCGTCGTAATACCATGATGCCGCTTGCGCTCCAGCTTCAGAAACTCGGCGCGGGTTATTTTCTTTTCGCCGCGAGTTGGCCGCGCTCCGCCTGGTTTTACTGCCAGATAGTATTCATTCGAGAAGCCGCGCGGATACCTCACGAAATAGCTATGAGTCTTGCATTTCGCCGTTTTTCTACTCGCCTTGCGTTTCATTTCGCCTCCTCGCCGTAGTATATCACGCCGGCGCCCCTACGCGCCGGCCGTCCAGTTCGGCCAGGCGGGCGGTCACGTCCGCGCCTACCGCTGCGAGTAATCGCCGGTTTAGAGCCGCTACTATCACTGCCGCCGGCGATTTTAGCCGCTCCCAGCTCCCGGCCACTTCGCGCCAGGCGGCTATTAGCGCCGCGGCTATGGCCGAATTGCCGTCATAGGCATTCTCTCGGACTATGCCCCAGCCGATTTTTAGCCAGAATTGCCGGCTGGCCCCGTCTTTGAGCGCCCGTGCCAGCGCTGCGGCGAAGCGTCGGACCCAGGCCGCCCGGTTTTTTGTCCGGATACTACTAACGCTCCGATGGTGAGTAATAGCGGATAACGTATCTGGGTTTACGGGTATTATCCAAGACCATGCTATTAAAGTACCTTCTTTTATCCGGTCAAAAAAACCACCCAGGGCCGCCGGCCGGTTGGCGGCGTAGGTATTGCCCTCCGATATATCCGCCTCTAGGTCACGCCAAGGGATTGCCGATATGCCGCGCACAGGCCGGGGCGTCCTCTGAACCCGCCGGCGGCGGATACGTACCGAGTAAATCATTCCGCCGCGGCGCCGCTCGCCGGCTATGGTGCCGTACCAGGGCCGCGCCCCTATCCAGCGGGCGACGTCTGCGCGGGCCTGCCAGCGGCGTATAGTCCGCTCCGAAACGCCTAGCGCATCGGCCAGGGCTTGCTGCACAGCGAACACGTCAACGATTGTTTGCCGCTCATGGGCGCGGTATAACCAGGCAATGGCGATAAGTAACGCCACGAACGCGCCAGGGCCGGGACGCTGCCCGCCCTCGGCGCCGCGGCTCTCTACCACCCGCAGCTCTGGCGCATGGCGGGCCAGCATAGCCACAGCGCGGCGCATGGCCTCACTCAACGCCTCCGGCGCCGGCGGCGGTATAAGCGGCTGGGGCCCGCTCTGGCGTGATACCGCCTGCGCCTCGGCGAGCACAACGCCTACTGGCGCGGGCTCGTCTGCCGGCGCTGCGGTCGGCTCGCGTTGCTCTATGTCGTCAGGTAACGTCGCAATGCGCTGGGCCCGCTCTGGATCGAGCTGCCCGGCCGCTAGTAGTTTTCTTATAAACGCGTTCGTTTGCATTTTGCCGCCTCCTATGCGATAATTGAAACGTCCCGTTGCCCACGGGTGCCCCGCTAAGCGCGGGGCTCTTCTTTTACTGCCTCCAGGCCCGGCCGTCCTCTCCGCCTCGTGCTCCTCTGCGCGTCCCGTGCCTGCTGTTTGCAGTATACCACCCGCCGCCGGTATACCAAACGAACGCATAAGCATCCGGGTATCTGGCGGCGCCCCCGTGCGCCTCGCCGGCTATCCAGTTATAGCTAGCCGTGGCCGCCGGCGATATACCCACTTCGAGCGCCGGCGCCGTTGGGGCCAGCTCTAGCGGCGGCCGCCCGGTGGTGGGGTGGGTGCCTTCTGGTGTAGTCATTACCAGGTTACCGTAACCTTTATGTCAAGCTCCTTGGTGTCCGTCTTCTCGGGCTCGTCGCCGTCCTCGAAGCGCAGCAGCAGCCCCGAACCGCTGTATATCTCGCGGAATATAGCGCCCTTAATGGTCCCGTTGCCGTGCGCGGTGTCGTATTTGAGGATACAACTGCGCTCGCGCGAGCCTGGGCTATATGCCGGCGCCTCCACGTGCTGCGGCGTCCATCTATGTTGCGGCGATACGGGCCCCGTATAGACGCTCAGGTCTATGTCGTCGGGCGTTATCCAGTTGTCGTATATCCGCATTCGGCCCGTCAATATCGCGTCTATCGCCCGCAGGTCCGACGCCCGCCGCAGGTCCCCGCCGTCGTAGTGTATCGCTAGTTTGGCATGGCGGGTAACGCCGCCTATCTCGTCCGTGGTTACGGTGTTCGCCGGCCATGGCGATAAAATAATTTCGATCTGCCAAGTAAGCCGTAGGTGCTGATTGCTGGGGGTGATGGTGATGGGGTCGCCGTTGGCGTCGGTAAAGAGCCACTGGGAGAACATCTCGCGCGGGTCGCCTATCAATCCGGGCGAAACGGCGGCACGCGTGAGATTTGCGCCGTCCACTTCCGCTTTATCGAATTGCCGGGTATACGTGATTTTGTAATGCCCCTCGGCTATCTGCTGGATATCCGTTGCGTGGCCGCCGTTGTTGGCGGTGCTTGCCAGTAACCCGTCTAGTGTCACGCTATCGGCGTTGATTTCGGCCGAACCGGTGCCCACATGGGCGTAAAGCGTGTGTGGCACCGCGCTATCTCGTTCGTGATACCAGCATAGCCCGCGCGTTCCGATTAGGTCGAGCCCGTGATTTGTAATCAGGTTCCGGCCGCTATATTGGGCCTCTATCCGCTCGCCGTCGGCGCTGATTAGCTGGGCTGCCCACCTGCCTATGACTCGCTTAATTGCCACTTTCATTTTATGTTACCTCCTCCAGTCGGCCGCCTATGCTGGCGGCTCCTACGGGCCCCGGTAGGGCCTCCTCTACCGCGTCGAGTACCAGCACTACGGTTTCCAGTCGGCCGCCTATGCTGGCGGCTCCTACGGGCCCCGGTAGGGCCTCCTCTACCGCGTCGAGTACCAGCACTACGGTTTCCAGCCGGCCGCCTATGCTGGCGGCTCCTACGGGCCCCGGTAGGGCTTCCTGCTCGGCTGGGGCGTAGGTGGTGGGCTCTTCCAGCCGGCCGCCTATGCTGGCGGCTCCTATGGGCCCCGGTAAGGCTTCCGCTACCGGGTCGAGTACCAGTACTACGTCTTCGAGCCGGCCGCCTATGCTGGCGGCTCCTATGGGCCCCGGTAGGGCCTCCGCTTTATCGAGCGGATAATACCCGCCCGCCAGCGTCAACGGCTCGCCGGCGTCGGTGCCAAACAGCACTATTCGCCAGGGCGATATTGCCGCCTGGTCCAGGCCTATATCTGTGCCCGTGTAATACTCGTCTGCAAGTTGGTACTGGTCCCTTTGCAGCCGCACCAGCACCCGCCGGCGGGCCGGGTCCGTGTGAAATAAAGCAACGTCCGCTTGAGCGAGCTTGCGATGGGCTACGGCGTCCTGCACCAATACCGGGTCATGGCCGGCGAAGGGGCCGCGCTCGACGTATCCGCCGCTGCCGGCGTCCCACTGCCTGATGTATATCCCCCCCGCTCGCTCGCACGCGAGCACTGGGCGAGCCGATACGTCCCACGCTAGGGCTATATGCGAGCAGCCGGGCAATGGCGCTAGGGCGTCGCTGGGCGGCGCCTCTACGTAATCGGCGCCGTTGTAGCGCATCAGCGTAAAACCTGGGTCGTGATAAAGCAGCGCCCAAACATGGCCGTATAGGGCGCCGAAGTCGCCGGCGCCAATGACCGCCTCACCGGCCGGCCCCAGCGCTAACGCCACCTCTGGGCGGTATCCGTCGGGATATCGTTTGCTGACAGTTACCCGGCGGCGCATCCTAACCCCTAGGGCTTATCTGCCCCAGTAGTTCGAGTGCCTGTTTTTTTCTCTTTTCGATCTCGGCGTCTAGGGTCCACGGCTTCGGCGTCGCGGGCACTATCGGCATGACGCTACCGCCTACGGGCTGGACGGCCGCGACGTGGCCGGCGCCTGTGGGCGCTGCTGATGTCGCCGGCGCGTGAACCGCCTTGTAAATGCGGTATCCGCTCCAGGCGATGGCGGCCAGCGCCATGCCGGCGGCGATGAGCGTTGCTGTGTCGCGCTTCATATTAGCTAGCCTCCCCCCTGCATGATTATTTGAATCTCGGTCGGCTGGGCCGGGTCCGCCGGCCTGATGTCAAGCGCCGCCACAATCCAGGTAATATCTATTACCGATTTCGGCGCGATGACGATAGGGCCTGAGCGCGAGCCGTCGAGCCCGGTTGTGATTAATAGGACTGCCCCGTCGCCCTGATTGATGACCGTTCCCCGAACCGCCAGGGCGCCTTGTAGCTCCTGCTGCATGTTGATTACTACGGGCTCTGATACGGTCATGTGCCGGGCGTAGGGCTGGCGCTCTGGGTTGTACGGGTGCGTTCGCTCTGTCGGTCGCCCGTACTCCATCCCTAGTTGCCGGCGGATGTCGGCGAGCGTGCATTGGATTGCCTTTAACTGCTTCGCCAGGTCGTTTCCGAGCCCGCTTAGCGCCTGTTCGATGGCCCTAAACATTGCACGCCCCCGCATCCAGGACCGCCGCCGCCTGCCCCTGCTGTTCCGCCCGCGCCTGGTCGTACCACGCCAGCGCGTACCAGATAACAGCGGCTATGATGGCGGCGCCGATGGCGTTTAGCGCTCCGGTCTTGATGTCGTCCATGGCTCCCCCCCTTAGTTGCCCTTCATGCGGCTTACAGCGTCTTCGATGTGCCTGACGATTGCCTCACGCTTAAGCCGGCGCGCCTCTGGCAGTTTCTCATTCAATAGGGCCATGGCGCGTTGCTGCTTAGCTATCGAGCGGGCCCGCTTCGGCATCAGGTCATATGTGGAGCTTGCCTGTTCCACGGTTTTCACGGCTTCATCTGCGGCTTCCTGTAAACGGTCCGCCAGCCACTTTTCATACTGCGCCATGATTGGCGGGATGATAGCGGCCAGAACCGGCCCGATTATCGGTATCCGCATTACTACAGCGGCGGCGGCGGCGCTGATAGAACCCAGCACGCCGGCCGCTATCACGGCAGCCAGTAGCCAGCGCAACAGCTCGTGGTAGTTCGGTATAAAATCCATCGTGCCCCCTCTCTCCCCGGCCGCGCGGGCCGGATATTACATTGTCGAGGCCTCGGCGTGTAAGGTTACAGTCCCGCAGCCCCGCCCGGGCCTATGCCGAAACCGTTAACTAACGCGTCCAATTCCGGGTCGCCGGTGCTATCGCTAGCGCCGTATTTCCCTGCCCAATCCACCGCGGCGGCGTCCACTACTACGCTGCCCCCACCGCTGGCGGCTGGCGCCTGTTCGGCCGGCGCGGGCGCTGGCCGTTGGATCGAGAATGCCGGTATTGCGCCGGTCCGCATGAGGACATACCCTAGCACTGCCAGCGCCCCGAAAAAAAACAGTTTGTCATTCATCGTCTTACCCTCCTTCTCTCTGTCGTGTACCTCGCCCCTATGCTCAGGGCGTCTACTGCGCGGCGCGTTTCGGCCGCCTCGTCTGCGAGCGTGCGTATGGCCTGGGCCACCTCCGCTTGATAGCGCGAGTTAGCCGCCGCCAGCTCTCGCACGGCCTGGACTAGCTGCCAGGCGATAATTGCGAGCGCTCCCCAACCCCCTAGGTCCGTTATGGTGCTGATAACGTCCGGGGGTATCACAGTATCGCCCTTCGTTGCGCTTCTGTCAGGCGGGCTTCGAGCTGCCGCTTTTGCGCGGCGAGTTGCGCGAGCCTATCGGAGTATTGCGCATATATCTTATCCGCCTCGGCCTGTAGCCGCTTTTCGGCCGCCTCGCGGCAGCCTGGCAGGTAAGGGGCGCACCAGTTGCGGCCGGTCACCCACGCTACGGGCGCGTCCCACTCGCATTGCGCCTTACACTCGCGATAAGCGCGGTCACTGATTGAGCCCGTCAGCTCGGCATACCGTCGGTCACGCTCTGCCATGAGCTGGTTGTACCGCAGCTCGATATTATCGGCCTGCGCGTCGAGCGTTACCGCCCGCCCCGCCGCCGCCCGCTCAACGTCGGCGCGGCGCCGAATAGCGGTTATCCGCTTTTCGGCTACCCGGCCGCCTACGATTGCGGCGGCGGCAGCGGCGGCATAGAGTAGCGCTCTCATCCTACTGCTTCAGTACCCAGACTACGGCCACAACGGCCACGGCGGCGGCGGCGGCGTATGCCACCTTCTCCAGCGCCCCGGCGCGGGCCACCGCTGCTTGCATCTGGGCCAGGGCCCCGGTGCGGCGGGCGTCGGCGGTCAGCGCCACACCCTGCAACTGGCTGGCCGCCACGTCACGGGCGGCGGCGTAGCCCTCGCGCTGGGTCGCAAGCTGGGCCTGCTCCTCTTCGGTAAAGGTAAAATCATCCAGCGTATTGCCGGCTACCTGCACCACGTCCCCGATTACGGCTGTCCAGTCCATCAGCTCACCCCCAGCCCCAACATGTAGTTGATACGGGCGCGGGCGATAGCCAGCCCGCCGGGCGTGTACTCCACGCGGCCGGTTTCCGCCTCCATGCGCAGCTCGTGCTTGGCCTGCGGTTCGTCGAGCGCCGCCATCTGGTTTTTGGTATTGACCGTGAGCTGAAGCGCGTAGTCTTCGATCATGAAGGCGTCCTTTGGTATCCGCAGCATTTCGTAGCCGGTCGGCGCCGCTTCGGCAAGCTCTCGCATGGTCCAGTTGACAAGCTGCACCAGGCTTCGGCCGCTGCCCGCGGGCGCGGATACGTCCAGTCGTACCTCACCTTCGAGCGGGACATAATAGACCCGGACAGCATCGGCGTTGGTGTCTATGTTTAGCTGCACCGTGCCGGCGGCGGCGTCGGCCGAGTTAACTTCAGCCGGCTGCCATGCGCCGCTAATCCGCTGATAGCCTCGGATGTCGTTGTGTTTGGTGGTAGGGAATGCCGGCGATTTGCGCTTAGTGAACGCGAAATACAGCCCCAGCGCCCCCAGGTCCACGGTGTGCGAGCTGCCGCCAGGCGTTACAGGCTCCTCGTGTACCGCCTGCAAGTACAAGCGAATAGGGCCGGCCCGCACTCCCAGGACATGTCCTTGTTCCACGGTGAGCCGCCCGACGGGGGTAATGTGCCCCGGTATTTGCTGCTCGGGTTTGAAGTTTCCGACGTCGAGCCGCACCGGCTTTAGCC
>Ga0256831_1001807_pt1 | contig 11257 bp, 15 predicted proteins | sample 132544metaG_FD_189087 | JGI IMG/M metagenome (GOLD analysis project Ga0256831, IMG submission 189087) | Hydrothermal vent microbial communities from Lau Basin, Pacific Ocean - 132-544 | ecosystem: Environmental > Aquatic > Marine > Hydrothermal vents | place: Pacific Ocean: Lau Basin | collected... | reverse complement strand
GGTGGATCGATATGCCCTTGCACAAACAGATCATGGGCGTGATCGGGGAGTTTTTCAAGATCGTAATGCCCTATCGATTCGAGATGTATATGTATCCAGGGTGTAACTGGAACTTTGTGCTCGGCTCCAAGCTCTACCACCCCACAGCCGATATGATCTTGCAGCGAGCCGACTTGATGGACGGACTTCGCTACTACAATGCCGACATCCATAAAGCCAGCTTCGTGCTTCCAAACTATGTCAAGCAAGAGCTTGGAGAGCTTTACAAGTGGTAGAACTCCCCCACGCCATTGTCCTCACTGGCGGTATCGCCACGGGCAAGAGCACAACGGCCAATCTTTTAAAGCTTTATGGCTTTCATGTACTCGATGCCGACGAGATTGCCCATGAGGTTTTAGATGCTCAAAGTGATCAAATAGCCAAGCTCTTTGGAGAGCAGTATGTAGAAGATGGCAAGGTGCTTCGCAAAGAGCTGGGAGCCTTGATTTTTGGCAATAGCCAGGAGCGAAAGCGGCTGGAGCACCTTTTGCATCCAAGGATCAAAGAGGAGATCACTCATCTGGCCAAAGCCCAGGAGCGCTTCAAAGTGCCATACTTTATCGATATTCCTCTTTTTTATGAGACCAAAAACTACGATCTCTCTCCTGTAGTGGTAGTCTATGCCCCTAAAGAGCTGCAACTTGAGCGGCTCATTCGGCGAGAGGGGTTGCCTTTTCAAGAGGCTAAGCGGCGTATTGAGCTCCAGCTCGATATAGAGCAAAAACGTCAAATGGCCGATTTTGTCATAGACAACAGTTTAGATCTCAAACATCTGCAACAACAAGTCGAAACTTTTATCCAAACTATTACGCAATAGTTTCCCGATAATCTGCAATAGGGTCAAATTTATCAAAAGGATAGCTATGCATTTAGTAAAGTATTCCGCCAGCGGCAACGACTTTATACTTTTTCACGCTTTTATCAAAAAAGATCGATCATCGTTGGCCAAACAACTGTGTCATCGTCAAGAAGGAATAGGAGCTGATGGTTTAATTATACTGCTCCCTCATGAGGCCTACGATTTTGAGTGGCAGTTTTACAACGCCGATGGCAGCGAAGCTGCCATGTGTGGCAACGGCAGCAGGGCAGCGGCCCATTACGCCGCCACCTTTGGGCTAGCTCCAAATCATATGAAATTCTTAACAAGAGCCGGCGTTATTGAAGCCGTAGTAGAGGGGGATACGGTAGAAACACAGCTTACCGAACCTCACATTATCAAAAAAAACATTGTAGAAGATGATAAAAAGTGGTGGCTGATCGATACCGGAGTGCCACATTTGGTAACACTTGTTGAAGATTTGGAACAATTTGACAAAGAAAAAGCTAAAAAATTGAGAAATATATACAACGCTAATGTAAATTATGCTAAAATCCACGACTCGAAAAGGATGTCCATTCGGACTTTCGAGCGTGGGGTCGAAGATGAGACCCTTGCTTGCGGGACCGGAATGGCGGCCGCTTTTGTACGAGCCAAAGAAGAGGGTTTGGTGCAATCTCATATCAAGATGGTACCAAAAAGTGGCGAAGAGCTTGCTCTTCGTTGTGAGAATAAGAGACTCTTTTTTAAAGGAAGAGTCAAAAAAATATTCCAAACATTTAAGGAGGAGGTTGTTTGAAAAGAGTAGTTGCGATTTTGAGCCTGTTGGTACTATTGGTCTATGGAGGAGAGAAAATTCCTTCGTGGTACTATTCGATCCATGATGCTACAATACAAAAAGAGACCTTTTTTAGGATTTTGCATCCGTTGGTAGAAAAAGAGAATCAAAAGATTCTTCAAGAACGGGCTTTTGTAGAGAAGTTTTTTAAAAATTTTGAGCAAAATCCTTTGATCGATGGTCGAGACCTTGCCAAATTGGCCCAAATCGCAAAAAAGTATCGTATCAAATCACTTTATGATAAAGAAGAGTATCTCAAAAAAATCGATACGATACCGGTCTCTTTGGTCTTGGCACAGGCCGCTTTGGAGAGTGGCTGGGGTAAAAGCCGTTTTGCCAAGATCGCAAACAATCTCTTTGGAGAGTGGACATATGGCAAAAAAGGGATTATTCCAAAAAACAGAGCGCCGGGAAAGAGGCATAAAATCAGAATTTTTGATTCTATCCAAGATTCTATAGCCTCGTATATGCTCAATCTCAATCGCCATCCAGCGTACCGGGAGTTTCGTCTAGCCAGACTTTTAGCAAGAGAAGCGGGTAGAAAATTTGATGGTTTACAAGCCGCTATGACGATGCAGCGCTACTCTGAGCTTGGTAGACGCTACAACTACCTCGTATCTTCCATTATCCGTAAAAATAGACTCCATAAATTTGAGGGCTGATCCCTTTTAAAAGGGGGTGGCTACCTCTGTATCAACAATGAGCGTGCGAGCACATTCTCCTCAATAAGGGTAACCAAGTATCTCCTAATGGATATAAGCTCGTTGAGGCATAGCCCGATTTTTATAAGCAAAGCACTCAAAGCGGGATATGCCTATTGATGGTAAAATAAAACTCAAAATCCCTTACTTCTTGACTCTAAGTATCGATCAAAGCCCGGCCTCTTTGATCTTTTGAGCTTGATAGTGAGCGATGAGAGGCTCGATCACTTGATCAAAATCGCCCCCTTGCATAATCTCTTCAAGTTTGTACAGAGTCAATCCTATGCGGTGGTCGGTAATGCGGTTTTGGGGGTAGTTGTAGGTACGGATACGCTCGCTTCTATCTCCGCTGCCCACCTGCTCTTTGCGATCTTTGGCCAAAGCCTCTTGCTGCTCTCGCATCCTCTTTTCAAAGATTCTAGCTTTGAGCACTTTCATCGCTTTCTCTTTATTTTTATGCTGGGATTTTTCATCTTGCATCGCCACGACGATACCTGTGGGGATATGGGTGATACGTACGGCGCTGTCGGTGGTGTTGACAGATTGGCCGCCGCAGCCGCTGGAGCGGTAGACGTCGATCTTGAGGTCATTTGGATTGATCTGCACATCCACATCATCCACTTCGGGCATTATCGCCACCGTCACGGCGGAGGTGTGGATACGCCCTTGAGATTCTGTTTGTGGGACTCGCTGTACTCTGTGGGTGCCCGCTTCGTATTTGAGGCGGCTGTAGACCCCTTGGCCTTTGATCTTGGCGATGATCTCCTTATAGCCGCCCGTGTCGCTCTCGCTGGAGCTAACGATTTGCGTCTTCCAGCCCTTTTTTTCGGCATATCTGGCGTAGGCTTTAAAAAGATCTGCCGCAAAGAGAGCCGCCTCCTCGCCGCCAGTCCCGGCTCTGATCTCTAGATAGATATCTTTTTCGTCATTGGGATCTTTTGGGATGAGCAAAAGCTTGATCTGCTCTTCAAGCTCTTTTTTCCTAGGCTCAAGCTCTGAGAGTTCCTCTTTAGCTAGTTCCCCTAGCTCTTCATCTTCTATTAAGCTCTTATTCTCCTGTATGGCTTGAATGAGATCAAAATACTCTTTGGCCTTTTGGACGATTGGCTCGATATCGGACTGCTCTTTGCTCAGCTGGGTCATCTTTTTTATATCGCTAGTAATTTGGGGCGAACTAAGAAGTGTATTTATCTCTTCGTAACGTTCGATGAAAGGGGTGAGCTTTTCTTTAAGCATGAGAGTAAAAGAGGCGCTTACGCAGCCTCTGTCATGGAGTTGACAAGTTTATGAAGCTTGGACACTTTTCTAGCGGCGTTATTTTTCTTAATAATTCCTTTGCTCACATACTCATGGATCCGTTTGTTCGCCACTTTCAAAGCCTCTATGGCAGCCGCTTTATCGCCGCTTTCTACTGCTTCTTTGACGGATCTGATAATGTTTTTCATTCGTGTTTTAAAATATCGGTTTCGTTCCGTTCTCTTTTTTGTCTGGCGAACTCGCTTAAGTGCGGATTTATGATTTGCCATACCCTTTAATCCTTTTTAATGTATTTTAGGCTAGAATAGTACCCGAATTTTCTTTAAATAATCTTTAAATTTAGAAACTTTTAAGCTTTTGGAGTGCAAGATATGAAACTTTTTGGAACGGATGGCGTGCGGGGTAAAGCCGGCAAGAAACTCACAGCCGGGCTAAGTATGCGTTTAGCGATGGCCGCTGGGATCTATTTTCGCAAAAACAGCCTCACCAACAAAATCGTGGTGGGCAAAGATACGAGGCGAAGCGGCTATATGATAGAAAATGCTCTTGTAAGCGGGCTGACCGCCGTTGGCTACAATGTGATTCAAGTAGGTCCTATGCCAACGCCGGCTATCGCTTTTTTGACCGAGGATATGCGTTGTGACGCCGGCATTATGATTAGTGCCTCGCACAATCCCTATTACGACAACGGAATCAAATTTTTTGACTACAAAGGGGATAAGCTCCAAGAGGCGGACGAAGAAGCGATCGAAAAGATCTACTTTAATGAGGAGAAGATCGAGGAGAATCAATGCACGGACAAGCGTATCGGCGCTTCTAAGCGGATTGATGACGTGATTGGCCGCTATATCGTCCATCTTAAAAACTCTTTTCCAAAAGACCTCACGCTCCATGGCTTTCGTATCGTCCTTGATACGGCTAATGGTGCGGGGTACAAAGTGGCTCCCACTGTTTTTGAGGAGCTTGGGGCTGAAGTGATCGTAATCAATAATAAGCCTAACGGATTTAACATCAACGACAAATGCGGTGCGATCTATCCCCAAGAGCTGGCAAGAACGGTACGCAAATACCGAGCCGATATCGGTTTTGCTTTTGATGGGGATGCGGATCGTCTCGTGGTTGTGGACGAAAAGGGAGAGATTGTTGATGGAGATAGGCTGCTTGGAGCCCTTGCACTCTATCTTAAAACCTATGATCGCCTTGCAAAGAATGCGATAGTAGCTACGGTTATGAGCAATCAAGCCCTTGAAGATTTTTTGGCCAGCCACGGCATCGAATTGGTGCGATGCGGCGTGGGGGATAAATATGTACTTGAGGAGATGAAAAAAAGAGGGCTCAATTTTGGGGGAGAGCAAAGCGGCCATATCATATTTGGCGATTATGCCAAAACGGGCGACGGGATCGCCAGTGCTTTACAAATCGCTGCACTCATGCTACGCTCTGGCAAACGGGCCAGCGAGGTTTTGGCTCCCTTTGATCCGTATCCTAGCCGTTTAGAAAGTATTGAGGTAAGCCGTAAAAAGCCTTTGGAGCAGATAAAAGGGTATAAAAAGTGGCAAGAGGAGCTCAAAAACAGAGGGCTTCGCTCTTTAATACGCTATTCTGGTACGGAAAATAAGCTTCGGATTTTGCTTGAGGGTCCTAAAAGGCGGGAAGTGGACAAGACAATGGAGGAGCTTATAAAGTTTTTCAAGCAAGAGCTCGCATGAGAGGGTATGTGGCTTTTTTGTTGATGGCTCTTGGGATTTTTTTTATCGACAGGGCCATCAAGGAGCTCTTTTTGCAAGGCTTTTTTTGGCAGAGCCGCTGTATTACACTGGGATATGTACTCAATAAGGGGGTCGCCTTTAGCCTCTTTAGTTTTTTGGGCCAATGGCTCAAATGGATATTAGTAGCAGCGATCGCCGCTGTTTTTGGATATATGCTTCGCCAAGGCTGGATATCCAAACACCCACTTGCTTTGGGGACGCTCTTTGGTGCGGCTCTTGGCAATTTATACGATCGTTTCGCATATGGCGGGGTGATCGATTATGTATATTGGCACTGCGGTTTCAATTTTGCGGTCTTTAATTTTGCCGATGTAATGATCGATTTAGCTATTTTTTGGCTTATCTATTTACATTTTAAAAAAAATTGATATAATTTCATTGTTCGTTTGTTTGGTCGCGTAGCTCAGGGGTAGAGCACTACGTTGACATCGTAGTGGTCAGAGGTTCGAATCCTCTCGCGACCACCATAAAAGGTATGTTGGTCTATCGGCGCTTTGGTGCTCATATACGAACATACCAAAAAAAGGATCTTGTTGGAGCCCATTGCGATCAAAAAAGATGAAGAGATTATAGACCTCCAGACCGCACAAGCCAAAAATATCGATATCCAATCCTCTCCTAAAATCTATCCAGACAACTCCAAAGAGGCACTTGAAGTAATTCGCCACTCCACCGCCCATCTTATGGCCCAAGCGATCAAAGAGCTCTATCCAGAGGCTAAATTTTTCGTAGGTCCCGTAGTGGATGAGGGATTTTATTACGATTTTCGAGTGGACCATAAAATCGGCGAAGAGGATCTAGAAAAGATTGAAAAGAAGATGACCCAAATCGCTAATCAAAAGCTTCCCATCGAGCGTTACGAGATATCAAAAGCCGAGGCGATAGAGAAATTCAAAGAGGACGATCTTAAGCAAGAGGTGCTCAAATCAATTCCAAACCAGAGGGTCTCTATCTATCGTCAAGGAGATTTTGAAGATCTATGTCGAGGTCCCCACGTCCCAAACACAAAATATCTCAAAAACTTCAAGCTCACCCGTGTAGCCGGTGCATATCTGGGTGGCGACGAGAGTCGAGAGATGCTCACTCGCATCTATGGCGTGGCTTTTGCGGATAAAAAAGCTTTAAAAGATTATTTACATATGATCGAAGAGGCTAAAAAGCGAGATCACAGAAAGCTGGGTAGTGAGCTAGAGCTCTTTATGTTTAGCGAGGAGGTGGGAGCCGGACTGCCGCTATGGCTGCCAAAAGGGGCTCGCCTTAGAAGCAAGCTTGAGTCTTTGCTCTTTCATGCCCACCGTAAGCGGGGCTACGAGCCCGTACGAGGACCTGAGATCCTTAAAAGCAAACTATGGAAAAAGAGCGGCCATTACCAAAACTACAAAGAGAATATGTACTTTACCCAGATCTGCGACGAGGGCAAAGAGGATTGCGTGGAGTATGGCATCAAGCCGATGAACTGCGTGGGTCACATCATCATCTACAAATCCAAAAAGCGAAGCTACAAAGAGCTTCCTATCAAATATTTCGAATACGGAGTAGTACATCGCCATGAAAAAAGCGGGGTGCTGCATGGCCTTTTTAGGGTGCGAGAATTTACCCAAGACGATGCTCATATCTTTTGTAAGCCAGAGCAGATTAAAGATATCGTGATCGAGGTGTTGGACTTCGTAGATGAGATCATGAGGACTTTTGGGTTTTCATACGAGATGGAGATCTCCACTAAGCCTAAAAAAGCGATCGGAAGCGATGAGATATGGGAAGTGGCTACAAAAGCTTTGCGAGAGGCGCTGGATAAAAACGGCCACACCTATGGAATAGACGAAGGTGGCGGCGCTTTTTACGGTCCCAAAATCGATATTAAAATCACCGACGCAATCGGCAGAAAGTGGCAATGCGGTACGATCCAAGTCGACTTTAATCTACCAGAGCGTTTCGAGCTTGAATTTACTGACAGCGACAATATGTCCAAACGTCCCGTAATGATCCATAGAGCCATTCTTGGCTCTTTTGAGCGCTTTATTGGAATACTTATTGAGCACTATGCAGGAGAGTTTCCTTTCTTTATCGCTCCTACTCAGGTGATCTTCGTGCCTATCGCCTCCGATCATGTGGCTTATGCCAAAGAGCTGGCCGATAGGTTGATGGAGCTTGGAGTCGATAGCGAGATCTACGATTCGCATGATAGCCTCAATAAGCGGATTAGAAATGCTGAGAAGCAAAAAGTGCCTATGGTAGCCATCATCGGTGACAAAGAGGTACAAGAGCGAAGCGTAGCTCTACGGGATAGAAGAGAAAAGAGACGCTATAGTCTAAGCGAGGATCAATTTATATCTAACATAAAGGAGAAATTAAGTGAGGTACGCTTTTGAGTAGGAAAAAGGATCAGGTGCTCCTCAATGAGCAGATACGGGTACCAGAAGTTCGATGTGTAGGAGACGACGGCACGCAGTATGGGATTATTAGTCGTGATGAAGCGCTGCGATTGGCAGAGCAAAGAGGGCTTGATCTAGTACTCATCGCCCCCAATGCCAATCCTCCCGTATGTAAGATTATGGATTACGGGAAATTCAAGTACCAGCAAGAAAAGAAACTCAAAGAGGCCAAAAAGAAGCAGACCAAGATTGAGGTCAAAGAGATCAAGTTTTCGGTTAAGATCGCTCAAAACGATATCGACTACAAAGTCAAGCATGCACGGGAGTTTTTGGAAAAAGGCAAACACGTCAAATTCAGGGTCTTTTTACGAGGTCGTGAGATGGCCCATCCAGAAGCGGGTGTGGAGGTACTCAATAAAATTATTCCACTCATCGAGGATGTGGGCGTGGTGGAGAAAAAACCCCATCAAGAGGGACGCTATATCAACATGCTCGTCGTCCCCAAAAAAGAGGATAAGAAGTAGCCACTTCTAACCTCCTCTTTTAACCTCCCTCTTATAATCTTACGATATAATCACATTCTCAAATTCTAACAAGGAGCCAGCATGCCAAAGATGAAGACACATCGCGGCGCCGCAAAACGCTTTAAAAAGACAAAAAATAAAATTAAGCGGGGTGCAGCATACAGAAGTCATATTCTGACAAAAAAATCGCAGAAGAGAAAGCGGCATCTACGAGCGCCTCACTATGTGAGCAAAGTAGACGAAGTTCGCATTATTGAGTTGATCGCCACTTACTAAGTAGTATCGACTCCACCCTCACGGGTCAAGTCCGCAAAAAGCGGCACCTACAAAAAGAATAAAGGTAAAGGGAGAAACAATGAGAGTAAAAACGGGAGTTGTCAGAAGAAGACGACACAAGAAAGTTCTTAAGCAAGCACGTGGATTTTACAGCGGTAGAAGAAAGCATTTTAGAAAAGCAAAAGAGCAGCTCGAGAGAAGTTTGGTCTATGCGTATCGAGATAGAAAACAGAAAAAAAGAGATTTTAGAAAACTCTGGATTACCCGAATCAATGCGGCATGTCGGCTCAATGATATGAGCTACTCTCGATTTATGCACGGACTCAAATTGGCGGGTATAGAGCTAGATAGAAAAATTCTTGCCGATATGGCTATGAATGAGCCCGAACACTTCTCCAAAATTGTTGAAAAGGCAAAAGCGGCGCTCTAAGCTTGCCGCTTTTATCCACTCCATTAGCGATCTATTTTATATTTACGAAAAATATGGATCGTATGCGTTCTGTTTTGGCTGTCCTCTACGCTGTACTCTACATTTTGTTCTAGATCCAAATGGGTAGCTTGCATTACTGAATCACTAATGTTATTTTGACTGTGGCAGTCATTTACGTCCTCATAAAACCAGCTTGGACAGGTTGAGCGAATAAAATCGGGATCACAAGGTCCATCTCCATACCACTCCATATACTCTTGTATCTCATCGGGACGATCTTGATAAAGAGTTTTTGGCGCCAGCGGTTTGTAGTATTCAACGCAGTCAACAGATCGTCCATCAAAACTCCCTTTGATATGGATAGTGCCGGCTTTGTAGTTAAACTCTAGTAGACCATTCGCTCGTTTGCCATCATATGTGGCTTTTAATCTCTCCGTGCGTTTTAGATCGCTAATTTCTAAAGAGGCTACTTTAAGACCCCATCGATTTTGTGCGTCGATCTTACAATCATAGGTAATAAGACCTCTATACCAAGAATTGGCTTTGTAATATAATCCCTGACCATGGTACTGCTGGCTTTGTTCATCAGAACATGTCGTTTTTGGCCAAGTGGAATTTTGTGCAGAGGACTGGGAGGCGCCGCTTTGATCTTGTGGATTATTTATCAAGTCTTGAGAAGATGTAGGATTTTCCCAACTAAAAGAGACACGAGTACCAAGGATGGATACCTCGATACCACTTAAAGGATCGGCAGTCCCGTCGCCATTTTCGTCTAGGTAATCGAAGTTGTGGTTTTGATCGGCTCCCATCAGCTTGTATACACCCATTGAGTTTTTATCCACATAGACCCAAGAAAAGGCGTTGGTGTGGAAGAGCTGTTGGTCTTGGGGGAAATTGATAAAGATAAAGTATCCCGTAGGAGCAGATGGGAGATCCGATGGCAAGGAGGAGAGCGGTAGCCATCCAAAAACATCGTTTTGGGTAGGCGTTTTGCCCATAAGCCGAAAAGCTTGCCCGCTGGCCGTATCAATATAGAGCCAATCATTTGGTGCGATCGCGCCGTCATGATTGAAATCATACATATAAAATTTGCCATTAAGAGTAAAATCGTGCTGTTGCAAAAAAGTTTTAAGATTGCTGATATAAGAAGGGGAAGCCGTTACGGCGGCGAGGGCTACGGAAATAGAGAGGGAGAAAGAGGCGACAAGCCGTAAAGTTCTCATACTCAACTCCTTTAAAAGATTTTTTCTATTATAAAACTTCAATTGTAAATTATTTGTTAGCTCGCCTCTTTTTTTGTTTGGAGCGCCTTTTAGGATCCGTTTTGCTGCTCTTTACATCTTTTTGCCGCTGCATAGATACGATGTAAAAAGGCATCCATACCTTGGAGTCTTGTAGGAGTGAGTATCCTATCAAAACCTAGCTCATACAATTTTTTAGGATCAAAGGAGAGGATCTCCTCAGGTGTTCGATCATTGAAGATTTTGAGCATTAGTGGGATCATCCCTTTGGCCAGTTCCGAAGACCCCTCTACGATGAAATGAACTTTACCATCTTTACACTCATCTATCATCCACGCATCACTAGCGCATCCATGGATTTTTGTCGTATCATTTTTAAGCTCTGGGGGTAGTCTCATATCATTTTGTTGCCCCATCTCCAAGATATACTCCACAATAGCGTTTGGGTCGCCCAAAAGTTCAAAATCCTCTTTTATTTGCTGGAGTGTCTCTTCCATCGTCATAGCGATTCCTTGATGATTTTTTAGTTAATATAACTTAAATCAGATAAAATTACTCTTAATTGATTTGCTCTGAGGAGTTGGATACAATATAACCAAAAAGGAGTCATTATGCCTCATCACAATAAACGCAAAGAGAAACTTGAACAGCTCAAAGAGGCTATCAAAAATAGTCCCCATTTGACCGAAGAGGAGAAATCCAACGCTTTGGCCCATATTGAGGAGTGGTATATAGAAGACCAGGCTGACAAATATTTTTGGGATATGGTCAAAGCCAAACTTTTGGAAATCAGTGCAAAAATAGAGCCTATTTTGGCAGAGGTGGGACTGCTCTAGGGAAGCCGTACTTTAACCCCTTTGAGCTTTCCAGCTACAAGATAGTATGTTGGACTTTTTTTGAGGATAGTTACAAAAATTTTTTTTGTACCATTGTCCTCTTTGGTAATTACATAGGTTTTTTTGTTGTCAAAATGGATAGCTTGTGCGGGAAGCT
>Ga0256831_1001806_pt1 | contig 11261 bp, 12 predicted proteins | sample 132544metaG_FD_189087 | JGI IMG/M metagenome (GOLD analysis project Ga0256831, IMG submission 189087) | Hydrothermal vent microbial communities from Lau Basin, Pacific Ocean - 132-544 | ecosystem: Environmental > Aquatic > Marine > Hydrothermal vents | place: Pacific Ocean: Lau Basin | collected... | reverse complement strand
GAATTGAAAGGGTCAGGATAGAGGAGGGGAGTACTGAGCTCTGGGAGGCGCTAGCAAATCTAGGATAGAATTGAAAGGAGAACAGGATTAGACCCGCCAGGGCGGCTGCCCTAAACCACTTCTGCAAATCTAGGATAGAATTGAAAGTCTTGGGGAAAAAGTCCCTACACGTAAGGAAAGTCAATAGTTGTTTACTTGTAAATCTAGGAGAGAATTGAAAGTTGACAGCGAAGGCAGGCCCTTCATGAACGCCATAGGCGTGTAAATCTAGGAGAGAATCGAAAGGAATCATACCGGGGGTGAACCCGACAATGGGAATCTCATCAATGTAAATCTAGGAGAGAATCGAAAGTCGTCAATAGCTTCAAACACTTCGGGGTTTGTTACGGGGCTGTAAATCTAGGAGAGAATCGAAAGTAGAATAGGCGTATATGGTGAAAGTGCCAGCATTAGCCGTAAATCTAGGAGAGAATCGAAAGCACGATTACATTGCTAGCGCTTACCCTGTATCCCGTAAGAGTTGTAGGTAAATCTAGGAGAGAATCGAAAGATGGCTGCAGGGCCCTTAGCCCCAGTAGCTACTTTAGCTCTCGGTAAATCTAGGAGAGAATCGAAAGGCATACGCTTGGTTTATAGTTTAACTTGTATTTGGCCTAGGCCTATGCTTCTGTTTTTCCCTGTTCCTATTCTCTCTGCTAGTGCTAGTAGTTTGTCTAGGGTTAGTGCTAGTCTCCTCGAGTATATCTTGTATGTTATCCATCCTGTTACTCCGCGTATCTTCTTTTCTTCTCCTTCGCCTGTTTTCCCGTAGAGGATTGTTGTTGGCTTCAGGTTGTAGGCTTGCTCTGCTACTAGGACGTCTGCTATTCTTCCCAGGGCGTAGGGTTCGGGGTGGGGGTCTGGGTCTCGCCCTAGTAGTACTCCTATCCATGTTCTGGCTAGTGTTGCTGCCAGGTAGCCTGGTGTTGGTAGGAGCCTGTAGACGTTGGGCGTCCTCTCTATTATCTTCTTGCGGTGTAGGCTTGGGGGGACCATTGTCTTGGTGGACATTATCAGGGGGGTTTTGAACCCGACTGTTATACTTGTTGGCCCTGTTAGGCCTATTGAGAGGGAGTCCGCCTTCTCCACGCTGGCCTCGACTACTTCGAACTCGACTGCGTCGTATGGCTCTGGCAGCCTGTCCTTGCAGGTGTAGGACTCTATGATATCCATGGGGCTACCGGATACTACTGCTATCTTTGCGTTTAGTATTGCTCCCTGCCTTGCTACTAGGGGTTTATCGTTGTTGGCCTTCTTGTAGAGTGGCCTGCCTGAGAGGGTGTAGAGTGGGGTTATTGTGACTGGCCTGTGGGCGCCTCGGGACTCGTATAGGAGTCTTACGGGTTCGAGGCACTCGCTCGTGTAGACTGCGTGTTTCACTAGCCTAGCGGTGTAGGGTGGGAGTATTGTGTCCCTTGTGAAGTGGAACCGGAGGTTGAGGGTTACTATGAAGCCGTCGGCGTCCTCGAACAGGGCGTAGTAGAATGGTTTCATCTCCTTCCTCCTCATAGGCATTGTCTGGCCTTGCTGAGTCTGTCCCGCACTAGCTCGGGGACTCTCTCGCCGAACGCCTCCTCTAATACCCTCCACGCGTATGTTCCTCGGGGGATAGTGCCATTACGGCTCCTCTCCATTGAGGCCGCCGTTGAGTCTGCTACGGCTGTGAACCCTGCTAGCACTACCATCGCTGCTGAAAGTTTCTCTTTTTCGGGGCCTTTTCCGTTATTTTTAAGTGATTCCTCTATGTTTTCCTTAAATTTCATGTATTGGTCAAGCTCTGCATTTCTTGCGGTTCTCTTAGCTAAACTATCTATAAGCTCTATCATGTTATTCATCAGACCCGAGTTGTAACCCTTACCTAACTTCTTGGCGAGGCACCCTAATTTTTCGAGTATCTCTCTAGTAGGGGGGAGCGTGTCCTCGAGAAGCTCTCGTATGGAGAGAGGCGGGAAGTCCTCACCTACAATTCCATTCTCAAATAATTTATTCACAACCTTCACTATACTGTTCCCGTATCTACTGGTCATGCCGTGGTGGTGCAGGGTAACGCCTGCTATTAGGGCATCCCATAGGGGACTCCTTGCTAGGACGTGTTTACTCCTACTAGCTTCCCTTTTCATCGCTGCAACAATTATGCCCGATAGTATCTCGTGGAGCCAGAAGGAGGGCTCTCTCCCCCTACTGCAGCGATTTATAGCTACTTCCTGGTAGCCTCTCCATGCCTTTCCTATATCGTGGAGGCCGGCTGTTATGAGGAGTAGACTGTCTGGTAGGTTGGAGACCTTGCTCCGCCACCTCCACCTATCGTAGAATAAGTCGGCTATAGCCGCGGTATGTAGGCTGTGTTGTACTAGGGTGTAGGTTTCATAGGTTCCGGGCTGCTCGCCTGGACTACACCATGCTATTATACTGCTAGACACTGGGGGTCCCTCCATTACCTCGTTTAACTTGAAGACCTGTCCCGGGCTTGTAGAGGCCTGGTGAGGCAATGTACGCCGCTATCCCGTGCCGGATCATGTGAGTAGCTATTCTGCTGCAACTCTGGTTGGGCTCATCTAAGTCTTTTATAGTGAGGGCTACATCTTTTATAGTGAGGGTTAACTTGTAGGGGTGGTCTCTCGACTTACTAGCTTCTACAACGAGTGCTTTGGCTTTGTTATTGTTCCTTTGGACGACTCTTAGCAGGAGCCTGTGGTCTACGGGGAAGATGTAGTTGGCGGCATTCTCTGGTAGCTCGTCCTCGCTTATCCCCAGATCTTCTGGGCTGGGTATAATTGGGACTAGGAGGGTCCCTCGGATGAGGCCGCAGGCCTTTTTCATAGCGGATTCTAAGCCTTTTACTACCTCGTATGGTTTGAGGCTTCTCAGGGCTAGATCTCTTATAGTGTACCAGTGGTTTGCATCAACATCGGGGGGCTTGGAGAATTTATCGAGGAACTCCTTGTAGCCTCTTGTTCTAGCCGTGTCGTATGGGACCCTTGGGTTGGGCTCCGCTTTGATCAAGTAATTGATTAGTGCTTGCGCTTGCTGTGAGGGCGCGTCTACGAGGTAGACGGTTGCTTCCGGTGACTCGTTGTACCTGTTTATCCGGCCCATTCTCTGGAGGAGTGATAGGGGTGCCCCTCCTCCCCATGGAACATCCGTTATTAGAACATCGTAGCTTACGTTGACGCCGGCTTCAACTGCGCTTGTGCCTACTAGTACTTGGGCGCCTCTCCTAATCTTCTCTAACTGTTTGGCCCTGTCGATGGGTGTGAGCCTTGAGTGTAGAAGGGCTATATTGTCCGAGCCTAGGGTGCTAGCTAGCTGTTGGTACTCGCTTATTGCTCTTTGAACGCTGTCTACGGCGCGGAAGACCCTTTGACCTGTCTGGGCGAGGTCGATTACTGTTTGGGTTGGGTTTCCCTGGAGTTTCCTATAATGCCACTCTGTCGATTCTACTTTCTCATAGTAGGCAGGGTCTGGGACACAGTTAACTCTTATGTTTAAATTATTATAACTATTCATACACTTATTTACAGTGTTACCTGGAACGGGCTCAATTACTTCAATCTCTACACCAAGTCGGGGAGGCAGTTGCTGTACGGCCAGGCTTAGTGCCTGTGCGGATAGGGTAGCAGTTTCGATAATAACAGGGTTTCTCCACAATGCTAGCGCGCATAATTCTACTAGCATGCTCGTGGCGTAGTGGTTATCCCCGGAGTGTAGGGGTAGGTGTGCTTCGTCCAGTACTATTGCAGAGGAGGCTATCATTGCCTTGGGGACTAAGTAGTGGCCTATTCCCTTCTCCGCTACGTTGGCGCCGATGAGGTTTAGGGTGAAGCTGTCGAAGGTTGTAACGGTTAGGGGTGAGGCTAGGTATGGTGATTTCCCCTCTATTATCCCGTGGGCTTGAACGCCTACGTTCACGTTTTTTAACGCGTTCCTGAAGTCATTATAGGCTTGTTCGACAATTGCTTTCAAGGGTAATACGTGTATTAGGGCTGGGGGACCCCCTCTACTACTTATCTCGTTGTAGAGGTGTGGGGTGAAGCTTGTCTTACCATATCCGGTAGGGGCTTGGAAGAATATTATCTTCCCCTCGGGCCTGAGCGAGTCGAGGAGGGCCTTGTGCGCTTCCCTCATGGCGTGTTCACCAGCAATCTTACCGCGGCTTCGGCTAGGATTGAGAACTTGTCAGATGCCGGCTCCATTTCCGCCTGGCATGAGCCGGCCTTGCAGTAAGTGGGGCATATCAGGGCTTTCTGCGCCTCGCGGGACTGCTGGGCGATCTTTGCTACTCTTGCGGCGGCGTAGGCGTGGATTGGGTCGCCGGTGTAAGCGTAGAGTACTAGGTGCTGAGAATACTCCTCCAACATTGACCCTAGCTTCCTCGCTATATCGACTTCCTTACCCTTCATCTCCATCGTTGCGTGGAGCCTGCAGGACCCGTCTACTCTAGCGCTCGCGAATGCTAGGCTCCGGAACGCTGTCGCGAAGACCTTATTGAAGCTTCTCTTACTTAGCGCGTTGTGGAGTGTTACCGCTAGGTGGGCTACTGGTAACTGGCTTGCCGCCATAACTGTGGCCCTCTTACCCACTTGCAGCTTGCCGGTCCAGAAGACGTCTCTCTCATTATTATCAGCTAGTGTCTTGTAAATGTTATCGTCCCCGGCGATACTTGAGGCTGCCAGGAGTTGCAGGAGAGATGTCGCCGTTGAGGGTTCTGTACCCCTGCCGAGATAGGTTGCAAGGCTAGAGTGTACCTTATCGTAGACAGTGTATAGGCCGTGGTAGGCGTCAGCGTCTGCTACTGTTAGATGAGTGCTAGTGTCTTTCTCCCGGTATAGCATTGTCACGGCATGCCCTGATAGGACTAGAGCCTGATATATAGGCGGGGCTAGGGCTACATCCGTCGATTTCCTAGGCGAATACCCGCCGTATGATCTAACGAACTCGTAGTACTCGCTCTTAACTAGGGAGAGAGGCTTGAACTGCCTCTCGTAGGCCTCACTGCATGAGCCTGGATCTTGGATCGCACGGGCCACTGCTTCTAGGAGGGTTCCAATGGTAGGCTTTTCATTATTGATGCATAGCCCGCTGACCAGCTTCTGGAATATCTTCTTGTCGTGGCCTATGAGGAGGGGCTTGCGCTCCTTGTATCTCCCCGCTGTTTCTCGGAGTTTTTTAGATGTTATATAGGGGTAGTAGAGTTCAATGCCTTCATCAGCCTGTCTTAGGTCTCCGTCTGAGGCTACTGCTAGTAGCGTGTAGGCTAGCCTCCATCCCCAGGTGTTCCTAGCCCAGTGTGGCACTGGAATAATCATTGCACAATCACCCCGCTATGGGAGGTGCTTGGCAGAGCTGGTAGGTTTCCGCAATGTCCGGGTATTTTGTATGAGGGGTAGTCATCTTTTATCTCGAGGAAGAATTCATCCTCGCCTTCATGACCTATAATGGCACCATTTACTACATGCCTGACGGGCACTATTACTGTAAGCCTGGAGGAGGCTAGTCTGCCCGTCCGGGTATAAGCCCTATAGTCTCGCGGGTCCCAGTATACCTCTACTATCCCTCGCTCCGCATCGGCAACGCTCTCAATGGGGGCGTAGTAGCCTGTGGTCCCGCCCGACGCCTCGCTTACATCCATGGCTCCATAGCTCTCCACGGAGACGAGGCTCTCCTTTGAGCCTAGAGAGAGTATTGACGCGGCCGAAAGCTCGAGCTCCCTTAGAGAAGTGATACTCGTAACCTCGTCGTTGAACACTGCAGCTATACATAGCCTGGCATCGCCTGCGAAGACGTAACCCATAGCCTGCGCTCCAAACCAGAGGGCTCTATTCTTCCTATTCTCCGGGCGCAGGTAGGGTATTGCTAGGTATCGATTGGTTAGGTTTACAGGGGCCAGGCTTCCCTCCAGAAGGCCTGCTCCTGCAGCTAGTATGTGTTTTGCTAGGCGGAATGCTGTTGAGTAGGCGCCCTTATCGAGCCGGGTTAATTCTCCCCAACCCTTTAGCTTCGCTATTCCTCTCGCGATTGCCCCTATGATTGTGGAGGAGGGTGGTAGCAGGTAGGAGGGTCCCCCCGCGCTGACTAGTGGGTTCCTGTTGGAGGCTCCCCACGACATCGTTACTGTTGCCCACACTGCAACCGGCATTTTAAGCCACCAGCCATTATCCCGTAATTTATATTATAGAAAAATCAGTTGATAGGGGGCGTGATTCCCCGCTAGCACTTAGACCTCTCAGTATAGTCTAGCGCTTTCATAACCGCGCTTATCGGGTCCCTAACTCTCGCCTCCTCTCCCTCTGGTATGGCGGCCTTGCTCCTTGGAGCCGTGTAGTAGTAGGCTTTAGCGAAGCCTCCAACTGCTTTCAGTAGGTCATTGTAGGCTGCTACTGCTCTGACTGTTTCAACTATATAGTCGTCGTGATGGGCCGGCCTTGGGTTGAAGGGTAATGGGTGGCTTATGGTTACTACCATGCTTTCTATCTCCCAGTGTGGGAGGAATCTCGTCTTCTTAGCTCCGAAGCCCATCGATGCTACTAGGTGTGCTAGTGCTTCAACTGCTACCTTGATTCTTTCTTCGCGATCCTTTAGAGGCTCTTTCCTTACTGCTGATGTGCAGCCTACTCCGTCTACGTCTAAGCCTATGTTGAGAGTATAGAGGGCGCTCCCGGTCTCCACGTAGTATATCGCTTGCCTCCCCCTCTCCGGGCGGACATCATGCCTGACATGGAACTGCGTCTCCGTGGCGGCCGCGTCGAGGTATGCTAGGCTCGGGATCATGTACCCTGAGTAGAACCGGCTCGTCCTCTTCACAGGCACGTCTGTCAGCAGGAATCCTCCCACATCCTCTACTACGCAGGATTTTATGATCTCTTTCTCGATCTCATGCACTTTTTCAAGGGTATCTATTTTCTTGCCGATTAATTCGAGTATCTTCTTAGCGTGTGGATCTCCGAGCTTCTCCAACTCTGCAACTACTTCCTTGCTTGAATGCTTGACGAACGTTTCCATCTTACACAGCGGGCATACTGGGAGGCCTCTTAGGCTCGCCAGGCTCGCTATTAGTGCCTGGTAGCCGTGCGCGATGCTCTCTCCAGATATTACTGGCACGTACCTTAGAGAGTACGTTACTACGCTTCCATCCCTAACGACTGGGGTGACTACGGGCGCCTTCTTGTGCCTCACAACATTACCAACACTCTCAGACATGTTCAAGGCTTCGACGTTTACGAGAACGCGAGCGGATACTCCTACATACACCATACCCACCACCTCCCTAACCGTTCTCCTCTCCCTGAGGCCTTGGAGGCCTCCAACCTAGCGCTAGCGCTGCCACCATACGGGCTAGGTGGAGGCCTCTCACGGGGTCCTCGAGGGCTTCAAAAAACTTGGAAAGCTCCTCCTCATTAGGGAGCTCAGGGCATAGAGCACACCATACATTCTTCCCCTGTAATTTGCGGGCTTCCGGGGGTCCCTCAACCCTCACCGCTTTGCCGCATAAGCCTCCGGGACACGGCCCTTCTAGTTCATCGTAGTCGCAACAGTTAACGGTCAGCGTCTTCCCCTCCCTCACCTCAATAGTAAAGGTAGCTCGCCTGGGCTGGAGCGCTCTCACTGTTCTCAGGGCTTCGTATATGGCTTCCTTAACCGCTGACGCCGAGAGTGCTAGGCCTACTCTGTCTACTATTCCCAGCCTTCTCGACTCCACGAAAAAGCGGAGCAGAGATATTATCCCCCGGAACTCCTGGGGATCTAAGAGGGTAGTAGTTCCCACCTCTTTCACCCGCATTTATCAGTAATGTATTTCAGTGCTAATATAACTTATCATTCCCAGAGTATACGAAACGTTTCAAGACTCTGAAACAATACAACGAGAATAACACAAGATATTTCAGTCCTAGTGAAACACAATAGGCCGGTGAACCCGTTGAAAACACTCGTAATAGCGGCGCTAGGCTTCGACGAGAAATTCATAGTCCGGTGTATAACTAGGAACGATCCAACTAATATAGATAAGGTTGTCCTATTCCAGCCATCAACGGGAGACGACTACTCCAGGAGGAGGTCGGAGGAAGCCTGGAAAAACCTGAAGAAAGTTGTAGAAGAATATATGGGGATAAGGATCGAAAAGCGCCAAGTTAATCCTACCATAATAATCGACGTGATCGGGGAAGTGAGAAGGCTAATCACGAGTTGGAGCGGCGATAGAATCGTAATATGCGGAGGCTCCGGTATGAGGGCCCTAGCCATAGCCCTTGTAGCTGCGACATTCACACTACCTCTAGAGGATAGGAACAAGGTTGTAATAGACATAGACCTAGAATCATCTGACAAGTACGTGAGAATACGGCCGAGTGACGTTGACAGGCTGAAACTCACTTCTAGGGAGGAGCAAGTGCTGGAAGCTGTTGCTAGGCTAGGAGAGGCCAGCGTAGCCGACATAAGTAGGGATACGGGGCTATCCAAGCCTACGGTTTCAAGGATTGCGAAAAGGCTTGCCGAGTGGGGCTATTTGGAGCGCGTAGGTAAAGGTGTTTATAAGATGCGGCTATAACCTACAACATAATAAAATTAATCTTGAAAAGGATACGCCTAACGATCCGAGGCCTCAGCGCCGGGAGTTAGCCTAGCAGGCGACAACTCCTATTAAAAGGTGGCTAGCCGTGTGGTGCCCCGAGAGTAGAAGGGTCGTCGAGGAGGTGTGTAAGCGCGTAGCAGAGGGGGTAAAGGGATTCCGGGAAGCCGCTAATACTGTGAAAGGCCTGGTTGGCGGGAGGGCTACTTGCATCGAGGATTCTGGAAGGGAGTTAATGAAGCGTGGGGACCTGGAGGAGTGCGTGGAGGCCTTGGAGTCTATTGACCCGGAGGAGTTGAGGGGAGACAGGTTCGCGCTAGAACTTCTCTTCTCGATGCTGTTCACCTATTATAGGAGGTTGCGTATAGAAGATAAAATGGAAAATCTTTTAAAGATTTACGAGAAATATCTCAGGGATACTCCCATATACCTCCATGCCAGGGCGATGTGGGTGGAAAAATCGAGCATAGCCCCCTTCGAGGACCGCCTCCTGCTAGCGATTAGCTATGAGTTGAAGGCGCTCGAGTTAGACCCCGACTATATTGGAGCTCAGCATAAACTAGCAGACCTAGTAGTGCAGGCCCTCGAGGAGGGCTGGACCATAGGGGACTGTCCCAGGCTAGAGCACCGGTGCGTTCCCCGGAGCCTTGTAGCTAAGTGTAGGGAATACTTGAGGAGTATGGCTTACGAGCTGGGCTATCCGAGAGCCTACTACACGCTTGCCAGGTATAATATTATCGAGGGAAACTATGCTAAGGCGATCGAACTCCTAAGCCAGGCTATCAGGCTGGAGCCAGCTAATACTAAGGATTACAGCTTCCGACTCGCCGAGTACTATAATACACTCCTGCTCGCAAGGTCGCTCCAGAGGATAGAGCGGAGCATTGCAAGCCTCAATAGGGGGATAGAGGAGCAGTACCGGGAGATGGCTAGTAGGATGGCGGAGAAAATAGAAGGTTATGAGTCGAGGCTCCTATCTTTTATATCAATATTCACTGCTATTATAACAATAGTATTCACGTTCGCATTCGCGGTATCCTCCTCTCAGCTATCCTTCACAGAAGCACTCTACCTAGAAATAATTATGATATTAAGCATAATAACACTTATAATAATACTATTATCTAAGCTTGAAGGCAAGCGTTACAATAGAGAGCGAGAAAGACAACCATGAAACCCGTGAAGCCACAAGCGACTCTTGCTGGAAAAAGAGTGGCGCCGGGGAGGGGACTCGAACCCCCGACCACCGGGTTAACAGCCCGGCGCTCTACCTAGCTGAGCTACCCCGGCACCCCTCCCCTGGGGCTGGCTCCATTCCATTGTTCAAATGCGTTATGGGGGTTTTAGGTGTTTTCCGGTTGCTCAAGGCGTAGGAGGTTCATTATTGTTTCGTGAAGGCCGTCCTTCTTTAGGCCTCTCTCTAGCCTGTATAGTTGCTCGGGGGCCACCCCGTATCTCCTTGCTGTCTTGTAGGGGGCTATTCCGTGGGCTCGCGAGTATAGGAGGAGTATTAGGCTTCTTATTGCCCCGGGGTGGCTTAGCCTAGTCCTGAAGTGGTAGTGGGTTACTAGTTCCTCGAGGACCCTCTTGGCGGCCTTGCTCCTACGGAGCCAGTCTACCACTTCTCCTGGTAGGCTTATCTGCTTGGGTTTACCTATACCGTAGACTACTACAGTCTCGTTCTTGCACTCTACAACCTTGTTTATGAACGGGTTCCTCTTAGTCGTCAATTGCCCGCGCCCCCTATCCGGAGTGTTACGGGGGATCTAGCATTTAAATGTATTTAGGGTTAAAATATTTATTCAAACAAGAATGTATATTATCGTGATTATCGAGTTGGAAGCAGGAACCAAGAGGGCCCGTAGCAGGGCCTTGTGGTGGGCCCGGGGGGACTCGAACCCCCGACCTACGGGTCTGGAGCCCGCCGCTCTGCCTGGCTGAGCTACGGGCCCGTAAAGCCAGGCCATTAATCATGAGTTAACGGGTGAAGTGTAATAAGGGTTTAACCCTCCCGGAGGGACCCTCAAACGCGAGCATGGTGGGGGATGACATCGCTTGGAACCCGGGTCCAGACGCCCACTATTCGAGGGCGTGTGAGGACAAGGCCCGCATGAGACCCCGCACACACCCTAACCGCTAGGAATGGCGGGGGTCCTCTCGGAGGAGGGTGCGGTAAACGTGGCTATCAGGGAGGCAGCCGTCCTAGTCCTCCGGTGGGGCCAGCCGGAGAGAGTCCTAGTCGAGAGGAAGAACTGCGGGCTCGACACCTACTGGTCCTGCGACATAGCCCTGCCTGGCGGCGGTATCCGGAGGGGGGAGAGTATTGTAGAGGCTGCGCTCAGGGAGGCTTGGGAGGAGGCCTGGATCCACCCTGGTATGGTCAAAGTGGAGGGGGTGATGGAGCCGGAGATGACCCTGCGGGGCGACAACAGGATACACCCTGTCCTCGCGAGGCCCCGCGGCCCCCTCTGCCCGATGCCCGCTTCGAACGAGGTTGACAGGGTCTTCTGGCTCGACACCAGGCTTCTACGAGAAGAGCCCCGGAGGGTCCCTCACCCGCGGCGTGGTGTAATCGTTGAGGGATACATGGTTGCGGGCGGCGTGCTGTGGGGGGCTACTCTCAGGATTCTACGAAGGCTTTATCGCGACGCCTGAACCG
>Ga0256831_1001805_pt1 | contig 11264 bp, 11 predicted proteins | sample 132544metaG_FD_189087 | JGI IMG/M metagenome (GOLD analysis project Ga0256831, IMG submission 189087) | Hydrothermal vent microbial communities from Lau Basin, Pacific Ocean - 132-544 | ecosystem: Environmental > Aquatic > Marine > Hydrothermal vents | place: Pacific Ocean: Lau Basin | collected... | reverse complement strand
AAAATACTTTAGTGGATTTATTTGCGGAGAGAGAGGGATTCGAACCCCCGGTACCTCGCGGTACAACGGTTTTCAAGACCGCCGCATTCGACCACTCTGCCATCTCTCCGAGCGCGACAAAAGTAGAATTAATTTTCAAACTGCAAAAGCCTTTTTCAAAAAAAAAATATAAATTGATAAAAAAAAAAAGTTAGAAAGGTTGTTTTTTAAAAACTTATTTATGAATTTAGTGTTCGAAATAAAACGTTCTCTAAAACTATTGATTTTACTGGCATTACAAGATGTCACAATACTATTTTTTAATTTAGAGAATTGATATTTAACAGAATACTTGTTTTATAAACATTTAATTATCAACATTTTAACCATTTAATTAAAATTTTGCCGTATGAACAAAGCACAATTAATTGATGCAATGGCCGCCGGAGCTGGCCTAACTAAAGCTGACGCTAAAAAAGCTCTCGATGCATTTGTTTCTGCAACTACCGACGCTTTAAAAGGTGGCGATAGAGTTGCTTTAATTGGTTTTGGATCTTTTTCTGTAACTGAACGCAGTGCAAGAACCGGAAGAAATCCACAAACTGGGAAAGAAATTCAAATTGCAGCTAAAAAAGTTGTTAAATTTAAAGCTGGTGCTGAATTAGCTGATTCTGTATCGTAAATTAACGAAACAAGAAATTTAAGGGAAACATTTTGTTTCCCTTTTTTTGTGTGAAGTCATTTAACATTACAACAATGTCTATTCAAACTGAACTATTTAATTACTTGTCGCCACACATTACACCTAAACGGTTAAACCTCTTCAATAAAATTATTGAGCAGCGAACAAAATACATTACTGTTGTTTTAGAAGACATTTATCAGTCGCAAAATGCAAGTGCTGTACTACGTTCGTGCGATTGTTTTGGCATTCAAGACGTACATATAATTGAAAATCGTAATGAATTCAGACTCGACAGTGAAGTTTCGCTTGGCTCGTCGAAATGGCTAACACTCCACAAATACAATCAAAAAGACAACAACAGTCTGGCAACCATAAAAGAGTTAAAATCTCAGGGATATAAAATTGTTGCGACTACCCCTCACACAAACGATCAGGAACTTCCCGACTACGATATTACAACCGGAAAAACGGCTCTTGTTTTTGGATCGGAAAAACCGGGTATTTCGGAAATAATTATGAATGAAGCTGACGAATTTCTTAAAATTCCGATGTATGGATTTACCGAAAGTTTTAATATTTCGGTTTCGGCAGCAATTGTTTTACACTTCCTCACCCACAAACTTCACAACTCTACAGTAAACTGGCAGCTATCGGAAAAAGAAAAAACGGATATAAAAATTGAATGGATAAAAAGAACCATTAAGCGAAGCGATTTAATTGAAAAACGTTTTTGGGAAGAGCACAAAAAGGATTAGAATCAATCCATTTAGCTTTTCGTAAACTCTGAAAAGCTAAATGGATAGAGTATAGCTTTAAAATTTCAATGTTAATCCAACTCCAAACATCTCCATAAATTGTACGCGTGGTGCACTTTTACCGGTCTCGGAATCTAATATTTTAACATCGTCGTCGTAAATTAAGCGTGTAACCAAATTTGCTGAAAGATATTCGTTCACTTTCATATTAACCAAAACATTCCAGTCAACATCAATATTTTCGGGGTTATGAAAGTAGTTTGAAAAGAGATCGAGCTTGGTTTCAAAGGTTACATTTTTAACCACCTCTTTTTTATACTCAAGTTTAACAAACATACCTATTTCACTACGTGAGTTTTTTCCGGGGTCGACTCCAAAAGCACCATCAGCAGCAAGTATATCGTCCATTACAAATGTAAATTTACCATCGAGCGGTGCGATTAAAAGAGAGAAATTATCAGTCTTATAATCCATACCGGCTCCGAGGTTTAAATAACCCGGTGCTAAAAAATTTGAGATAATTTTTGTATCGTCATCTTTATCATATCCCGGAGCAAATTGCGATTTAAAGCTCAAAATTGCAGCATAATTCCAATTGCCCTTTGCCGTAATTCCCAATTTCGAACTTAAATCAATTTTATCGTTTGACTTTTCAAAGTTTTTTCCGTCCTCTTTGTAAAGCCCATAATTTATTTGTGCCGAGTTATCCCAACTAATCTTGTCTTTTTTATAGTTGGCCGAAAGATTCGAAAGAAACACACCTGTTCCGGAGGTTTTACCACCTGCAGCCCAATTGGTTAAAGAAACCTGCGAAAAATTAAAAGTTATATTACCATTAACTTTCCAAAGTTTTAACGAGTCGGGAACATTTTGTGCATAAGCAGAGAGTGAAAACAGAGTGATAAGGAGAAGAATAAGCTTTTTCATTTTTATAATTTTAGTGAATTAAAGAAGTTATTTACAATTTAGTAGTTAATTTATATTACTGAGAATAACAACAATAGGTGTTAAATTCCACAAGGTTATTCTATACAATTCATAATTTTATTACCGTTCAAAGATAAAATTTTAGTTATAAGATTCGTAGAATTTTCTTTAAAGATTACACGACTTAACATTACATAACTCGTACCATTTTTCAACCAGGCAATAATAGTTTAACAGTGTTGGGGGGCGTATTACGCGCTAACAATAGCCATTCAACCTATTCAGAATCCGTAATTTCAGTAATCGGAGTCAACTCCAGTTTTCTGAACTCCACTTCCGATCCTTCGGCCTGAATTGCAATCTGTCCTTTATCCGCGGTACAATCAAAACCATCGTTAACAAGGTCGTTGTTTACCCAAACTTTAATTTCGTTTCCTACACATTCAATCACCATTTTATTCCATTCGCCAATTGGTTTTTCCGAGTTATCGGTAAGATTCAAAATGCGTCGTTTTTTGCCTTCGGTAATTCCCCACTCACTTTTATCGCCTCGACGTTTTACCATATCGGGAACTGTAATGTCTTCAACAATACACCAAAAATCGCCGGCATTTTCAAACATCATCTGTACTTCAATCGACTTTGGAAACATTTTATATAGTGCCCGCGGAGTTGATGCATGCACCAAAACACCACAATTACCGGGCGTTCCCGGAAAACGATATTCAACATCGAGTCGATAATTCTGATAAACTGAGTCGGTAATAAGATGTCCTTGTGGTGTACCAAGGCTTACCAACATTGAGTCGCGCACAACAAACGGATTTAACGTATCCGGATTTTTATCCATCGCCGGAACATCGACATGCCACCCGGTTAAATCGACACCGTTAAACAGTTTAATGGTTTTGGGTTTTGAGGAGAAGTTGCACGAAACAATTATAGACGCAACAAAAAGAAGGACAATTACACGGTTCATAATTCTGTTTTTTATTTAGTTAATTATTCAATTTTAAGTTCTTTTTTTGCCCACATTAAATACTGTTTCCAATCAAAATCGGTTACATCGTGTTTACCTGTTCGAATATGGTACGCAACTGTATTTTGAATGGGACAATTTACTTCCGGCATTTTATCGGAAGGAATACCTTTTTTATTGTATAAATTATAAACCGGAGTTGCATAAAATGCCGACAGGAATTCACCGCGCGGGTCGGACCATTTATCTTCTTCGGCACTTGCTATATAAACCGGACGAGGTGCAATTAATGCAATTAATTCGTGCTGGTCGACGGGCAACGAGCGCTCGTTTTTATTATACATTTTAAAATTTTCGCAAAACCAGTGGGGGAAATTTTTATTAATTCGCCATACCGTTTCGCCAATTCTTCGTTTCGAGAGTGCTGCGCCACCACACCCCGATTCGTTTGAAATTACCGCTGCAAACCGCTGATCGCGGGCACCTGCCCAAAGCGAAGTTTTCCCCAATCGCGAATGGCCAAAAACTACAACTTTAGTGGCATCAATATCTTTATCTGTTTCAAAATAATCCATTGCACGCTGCAATCCCCATGCCCATGCCGAAATACTTCCCCACTCGTCGCTCGCAGGATGAGTTTGGTTTTCGTGATACAAAAGTGGATGAATGCCGTCGAAAAAATCATTCCGGTCGGGGTCAACTTCTCCATAAAAAATGGTTGCCAAGCCAAAACCTGCATCAATAATTTTCTCTACCGGCCAACGATTTGTTCTCACACCGCGCGATTGTTCGGTTAGCTGGTGGTTAATAATCCCAAACGATGTGTTATTTTTTGTCCAGGCTTCGGAAATAATAACATTAACATCGGTTGTAATGGTGTGATTTCCATAAAAATTATAGCCAACAAAAAGTGGCGATTTTACATTGTTTTTAGGAAGATAAAGTAAAATTGTAAAACTCAACTCCTTCCCGTTGTTCTTAAATGTAAGTTCAACCTGTTTCCGAATTGCTTTTCCGTTATATGCATTATCGTTTTTTTCAACTACATCAACCGATGCAATTTTCAAATTACCGGGAACTTTGCCATAAACGTTTTCGGTAAAAAACTGCAACAACTCGGGGCGGCGTTTATTTTCCCATTTTTTTGTATTTTTTATTTTACGCCCGTTAAAAGTGATTAACGGGTCGGGCAGTCTATAATGAGCTATTTTATTCTCATCGTAATTAACATCGTTCCATTGTGCAAATACAGGTTGAATGGAAAAGAGAAAAAGAGTTAACACAACAATTGGAATAAAAGTCCCTTTTAAAAACATACCTTTCAATATTTTTGCAACATAGTTAACAATTTCCGGTCGAGTTTATGGCCGTGCCAATCTTCATAATCCACATCGGCACGTCCCGAATCGAGGATTCCAAAATCGCCCCTGAAATTCCAAAGAGCATAACCAATTCCATGTTCGGTTAAAACACTTACTACTTCTTCGAACCACGCTAAAAAAACATCGTGTGGCGTAGCTTTCCAACTTCCACATTCGCCACAATGTACGCCAACTCCTTTATTTACAGCGTCAATCCATTGAGCATAATAATTCACAAGGCTTTCTTTGCTGTAATATTTACCTTCAATTGTTCCAGGCCACACAGGGTTGGGAGCATCGTCAGGATTTTTATAGACCCACGGAGCACGATAATGCGATATTTGATGCGGAAAATATCCGCGACAACTCTGCCCAACATTTAAATCGAAGACTTCGGGAATTACATCGCCGCCAACATTGTTTCCATCGGCAATAACCAAATGATTTGAATTATATTTTCGAATTTCATTGGTAGCATTCAGTATAACTTTACGGTAAAGTTCTCCCGGAATTGGGCCACGTTTAGAGAACTGGTCATTCATATCTTCGCGCGTACAGGGTTCGTTCACCAAATCGAAACTAATTTGTTTTTGCGAAAGCGATGCAAACCGTTTTGCCCACATTCCCCAATGGAAATAGAATGCTTTTTGTGCCGCATCGTCGTTCCATAAATTATAGGGTTCGTTAAAACCTGCATTTACACAAAACCCGGGAGCACGGTGTAGATTTAAGCTCACATGAATTCCGTGTTTATTGGCTTTTTCAACCAACGACTGCACCCTGTCAACCTCTTCCTCATTAATATTGTACACGTCGTCGGGCGTAATGTTTTTTGTCGGATCGAATTTTATATAACGCGGATACGCCATCGGCAATCTCACAAAATCGAACCCCCACTCAGCCATCCACTTAAAATCGTCTTCAGTCGAGTCAAAAGTTCCGTCTTTCGATGTGGCAACAAAATAATCTAGCAGATTAAACCCCCTCCACCGAGGCAACTTATTTTTACTTACTGCCGGAAAATTTGATGCTGAAATTGTTCCTGAAAGACCTACGCCGGCAGCGACAAAACCTGTATTTTTAATAAAAGCTCTTCGTTTCATGAGTTTAAAATTAAAACCAAGATACAAGAACCAAGACACAAGGCAAGAACTAGTACTTTAACTAAATCATGCTCCTGTGTGTGAATTCTTTTATCATGAATGATCTGTTTTATTTTTTATTTCGTTAAAGATACAATTTTATTTGAAGCTGAAATTTATGCGAAATTGTTTAATACTAAAAAGGATTTTTGAGAAGACTAAACGCCAATAACATCAAATATACTGTCATTCAGCAGTGTATTTTCTGCCGTGTAGCTTATGTCTAGCAATCTAGTGTCTAGTATCTAGTATCTAGTATCTAGTATCTAGTATCTAGTATCTAGTATCTAGTAATCTAACAATCTAACAATCTAACAATCCAATAGTCTCATAATCTAAAACTAAATTGAAAATATTCTCCAGATATGTAACTTCCATTAATAAGAAAGACTTTTTAGGTATAAATTATCGCCTTTATTTTCCGATATTTGCCACAGTAGAAAATGGAGATAGAAATTACAATAGCAATCTATTTTACGGCTGTTTTAGCAATAGGAGTCTATTCGGCTTTTAAAATTAAGTCGCCGGGCGATTATTATGTTGCGGGGAAAAAAGCCGGATTAATTCCCGTTTCGGGCAGTTTATTGGCAACTATCTTGGGAGGTTCGGCAATATTGGGAACCATTGAGTTGAGTCGCGAAATTGGCTGGGCAGCTTTGTGGTTTCTTTTTTCGGCTGCTGTGGGGTTGGCTTTTTTAATTCCACTTTCGAAAAGAGTAAACCGTTTTGGCAACTACACACTTCCCGAAATGCTTGGTTTGTTTTACGGGAAAAAAGCTGAAACCATTTCGTCGGCAATTATTCCCGTGGCCTGGCTCGGAATTATTGCAGCACAAATTATTGCGGCGGCAAAAATCATCAGCGGTTTGGGTTTTATCGATTACAACAGTGCTGCAATTGTATCGGGCATTGTATTTATTATTTACACTTTACTGGGTGGACAGCTGAGTATTTTAAAAACCGATGCTTTGCAAGCGGTATTAATTATTACCGGACTGACTGCATTAATTTTCTTTTCGTTGCAAAGAATTCCTACAGCGAGTTTCGAAAGTTTTTCTTTTCATGCACTCTTTAATTCCTCGTTTACTGCTTTCGATTTACTTGTTCTGCTCCTCACCTACTCGGTAACTTTTGTGGTAGGCCCCGATATTTACTCGCGCCTTTTTTGTGCAAAAAATGAAAAAACAGCAATGCGAAGTATATTAACAGTTGCTTTGATTTTAATTCCAGTTTCATTCGCACTCACCTATCTAGGCATTGTTTCGCAACAAACCGATGGAACCGGAATTATCTCTTTTGCCGAACATTTACTTCCCGGCTGGGCTTACGGACTTTTTATTGCCGCACTGCTGTCGGCGGTAATGTCGTCGGCCGACACAACTCTATTAACCTCGTCGATGATTATAAATGAACTCGTATCGGGAAATCTAAAAGGTTCGAACTCGATGAAAAAAACGCGAGTTATAATAGTAATAATGGGAGTTTTAAGTATTGTTATTGCACTATTTGTTACATCTGTTATTCAATCGTTGCTGTTTGCTCTTGCCTTTTTCTCTGGTGCTTTTGTAATACCAACTCTTGCCGGATTACTACATATAAAAACAAATAAAAAGCGTGTGGTTGCAGCAATTATTGTTGGCGGGTTAATTGCTCTTGCAGGGAAAATAATAAACAGCTATTACAACGAAACAGTAGGAAACAGCACAATTATAGCTGCATATTTCATCAATATTTTAATTCTTTTTGCACCTACGAAAAAAAGTAGTTGAATAGAATTATATCTCTTTTGTCAATTCTGCTAAAAACCCGTGTAACTTATGTGGCAACAGCGGCATTAACTTTTCCGAAACCTTTTTATGATAGCTGTTAAGCCACTCCTTTTCATTCTCGTCTAATAAATTAAGTTGAATTAAAGTGGTATCGATGGGGCACAGCGTTAACGTTTCGAACCCCAGAAATTTACCGAATTCACTCTCTTCGAGTTCCACACACAGCATTAAATTTTCCGTTCTTATTCCGTATTCACCTTCGCGATAAAAAGCAGGTTCGTTTGACGTTACCATACCTGGAGCAATCGTCGTTTCGTTATAATCCTGACGAATAGACATTGGTCCCTCGTGGACATTTAAAAAATGCCCCACTCCATGCCCCGTTCCGTGACCATAATTTAATCCTGCCTCCCAGAGTGGTTTCCGTGCAAGAATATCAATATGACATCCCTTTGTTCCGGCAGGAAATTTTGCTTTTGCCAGTGCAATCATTCCCTTCAACACCAAGGTATAATCTCTCTTTTGGAGGTCGGTAACTTTACCAAGAGCAACCGTTCTGGTTATATCTGTCGTTCCGTCGAAATACTGGGCACCCGAATCGAAGAGCAAAATTCCTTCCGGTTCAATTGGCAAAGCATCATCTTTCCCCACCGACAAATGAACAATAGCACCATGCTCTTTATACCCGACAATCGGGGGAAAACTTTCGCCCACAAAATGGGCCTTTTCTGCACGAAATGACTTAAGTTGCTGCCCCACATCGAACTCTGAAATCTTGTTTTTAGAAACATTTTCCTTTAGCCAGGCGTGCAACTCAACCATTGCAACGCCGTCGCGAACCATTGCATTTCTAAAACCATCAATTTCAACACTGTTTTTTATTGCCTTTAGTTTTGCAATAACCGAAGTGCCATTTAGAATTTTATTATTCGATTTTAATGCTTTGTAGGTTGAATAGTTTGTAGTTGATTTATCGAAATAAAACGTTTTATTTTTCACTTCGCTTAAAAACGAGTAAAACGCTGAATATGGTTTTACAACCACACCTTCGGTTTGTAGTTTTTGCACCAGCCCGGTGGGCAACTTTTGGCTATCGGTAAACAGGTAATTTTCGTCTTTTCCTATTAACCCAAAACCGGTAAAAACCGGATTATAATCGATATCGGAGCCACGCAAATTTAAAAGCCACGCCAGTTCGTCGAGCATCGAAACCACATGGTAATCGGCACCCATTTCATTAAGAGCGGCAACTACCTGTTCCTGTTTCTCTTTTCGCGATAAACCGGCAAATTTCAGTTCCAGTTCAAAAATTTTATTGGGCGATTGTGCAGGACGGTCGCTCCAAATTATATCGAGCAAATCGGGTGCAGCAACCAAATTAATATTTTTCTCTGCTAATTTTTTTTGCAGGTTTTCGAAGACTGAAACAGAAACCGAATCAGCATCGATTCCGACGTTACTTCCTGCGGGCAGTTTTTCCAACAACCAACTCTCGGGCGAAACCGAACCGTGCACACGCAATTTGTTCATGGTAATTCCGGTTCCTTTCACCTGTTGTTCAGCCTGAATAAAATAGCGCGAATCGGTACATAAAGCGGCATCGGTATTTGTTACTACTACTAAGCCATACGAACCGGTAAATCCGGAAATAAATGCACGCGTTTGCCACCTCGCCGGCAAGTATTCGCTACTGTGGGGGTCGGTTCCAGAAATATACCAGGCATCAATATTTTGCCGTTTCATCTCGCTGCGAAGAGCAGTTAATCTGTCCTGTATTGTACTCATTTCCCAAAATAATTTTTTACAAATTGTTTAATTGAAGGAGCGGGAATATCGCGGAAATCCAACTCCTCTTCAGCATAAAACCGAAAGTCTTTAATATCGTCCATGGGCTTTAATCCTTCTGTTGTTTCGGGAACTACCAAAAAAGCCATGTCGAGCGTATAAACAGTAAATTCGGAAAAAACATATTCATTGGGTGCCGAGCCAATGTATTTTAACGACCTCACTTTCAATCCCAGTTCTTCGGCGAGTTCGCGTTTTACTGCATTTTCGGCTGTTTCGCCGGGGTCGATAAAACCGCCCGGCAAATCCAGCTTTCCGTAATTTGGTTCTACACCGCGCGTTACCAACATTAATTTTCCTTCGTTGTTTACAACAAGTGCAGCCACCGCTGCGGCAGAATTAATAAAAAAATGAAACCCACAGTCCGAGCATTTTAACGAGCGACTGCCCTCTTTTATAAAATTTTCAGAACCACATTTGGGACAGTATTTTAATACTTCAACAGGATTTGTTTTCATTACTTCTCAACTATTTTCATTGCTTTTAACCAGTCGTAAAAAAGGGTTGGCCACTGGCGCACAGGCAGATTGTCTTTTTTAAGAAAGAAACCGTGAAGTCCTTCGGCAAACACATGTAATTCGGCAGGTACATGGTTCTTTTTTAATTGCAGGTAAAACTCAACAGAATTTCGAGGTGCTACAATCTGGTCGTCGTTGGCAACAGTAATAAAAGCCGGCGGAGTTTCAGGTGTTACCTGCAATTCATTTGAGTATTTTTCAACCAATTCCCAATCGTTTGTTTTACCAATTAAATTTATTCTTGTTCCCATGTGTCCGAATTCCTCTTTCAACGAAATAACGGGGTAAAGCAACAGCATAAAATTGGGACGACTACTAAATTGCATGGTTTTATTCGAACTGTTTTTATTGCCGTAATCGAAATGCGTTCCAACTGCCGAGGCCAAATGTCCCCCTGCTGAAAAACCGGCAATCCCAACTTTCTCAGGATTAATATTCCACGCTATTGCATTTTCTCTAACAATTCGAATTGCCTGTTTACCATCGCTTAACGGAACTTCGGGGTGACCATTTGGCAACCTATATTTTAAAACAATTCCTGCAATTCCCAAGGTATTCAGCCATTTTGCAATATCGTATCCTTCGTAATCCATCGCTTCGAAACCATATCCACCACCGGGACAAATTACTATTGCCACTCCGGTATTTTTCTCCTTCGGAGGAAGATAAACAGTCATCACTGCTTCCGAAACATATCGTACATGAGTTCCGTTAAAAGTTTCTTCGGGTTTTGTTATTCCGTTTTCGTTGGGTGCACCGCCGGGCCAGACTTTTAAAACTTTATCTTGTGCAGTTATTTCGGATAAAAACAAAACAGATACTAGTAACAAAAGATATATTTTCATACTAATTCTGATTATTTCTCTTCAACAATTTTCATTGCTTTTAGCCAGTCGTAAAAAAGGTTTGGCCAGTTGTCGGCAGGCAGGTTATTTTTACGAATACCAAATCCGTGCCCCCCTTCAGCAAAAATATGCATCTCTGCCGGTACATTGTTCTTTTTTAATTGTAAGTAAAATTCAACCGAGTTACGCGGTGGTACACTTTTATCGTTATCGGCAAGCACTAAAAATGTTGGAGGCGTACGTGGTGTTACCTGTAACTCATTCGAATAATATTTTACAAGTTTCCAGTCGTTAACCATACCAATCAGATTTTCACGCGACCCCATGTGACCAAACTCCTCTTTAAAAGTAATTACCGGATAGAGGAGCAACATAAAATCGGGCCGGCAACTGATTCGTTTCCAGGGGTCGTTACTATCCGGAGTACCTTCATCGAAATGAGTTCCAACGGTTGATGCC
>Ga0256831_1001804_pt1 | contig 11267 bp, 5 predicted proteins | sample 132544metaG_FD_189087 | JGI IMG/M metagenome (GOLD analysis project Ga0256831, IMG submission 189087) | Hydrothermal vent microbial communities from Lau Basin, Pacific Ocean - 132-544 | ecosystem: Environmental > Aquatic > Marine > Hydrothermal vents | place: Pacific Ocean: Lau Basin | collected... | reverse complement strand
GTGAATTCCTGAATGTATTATAAATTTTTATTATTTTTTTGAAATAAAAATTTTAAACAGATGAAACAAATAATTTCCTTACTATTCATATTTTTGAGCTTTCAGTTATTTTCTCAAACTAAACAGATTGCTTTTGCGGGTAAAAACGGGATTTTTATTCATTTGGGAATCAATATTCCAAATGGACGGGAAACGGATTTTTTCAATATTGAAAGAAAAACGGAAAATGGTAAATGGCAAGCGATAGCAAAAATAAAATTTCCTGCAAATATTGAAAACTTCAAACACGATTACAATATTTATAAAAAATTATTTCCTTATATCAATACAGAAGTAGATATAGATGATTTATATGGAAAACTATCAAAATCCAATACTGTCGGGGATACATTGGTAGCAAGGGATATTAATCAGATGGCATTGCGTCTGGCTGCAGGAAATGTTTTTTATGATCAAAATATTGATAAACATGTTTTGTATCAATACCGGGTAACTGAATTTAATAAAGATGGCAGTCACACTCAAATGATTTCCGATATCGAAAATTATCCCGGTATTTCATCTTACTCCCCGATAAAAGTTCTCCTGTTTTCACGAACAGACACTACTGAATATATCAAGTGGAGGTCCGTCAACGGTGAAAACCCATATTGGGTTGCATTGTATCATTACGATGATAAAAATGCTGTTTTTGACAACACTTCTATATCACATTATAGTGTAAATGATACTGTATATTATTTTACGGAAATCAAAAAATCAAAATTCAAGCAGTATTTTATTATACCTTTCGATTATTATGGCAATCAGGGAAAACCCTCGGAAATAGCTTATCTGCAAAAAATAAAACCCGCCGTTAATTATTTTTCAAATGTCTCAGCGGAGCGAAGTAATGATAGACTGCAAATCAATTTGAAATGGGAATTAAAAAGTATTGATGATATTAAAGAAATCGATATCTTAAGAAGTGATGAATTCAATGGTGAATACAAAAAAATCAGTACTGTTACTAATCAAACCAATAGTTTTACCGACATTGCCATAGAACCTGATAAAATATATTATTATCAATTGAGTGCTTTGCTTACATTTAGCAGTCAACGTGTAAAAACCATAAGATTTCACGGTTTCGGATTTGAAAAACAAGCTCCTGTACCTCCTTATATTAATGCATTTTCTAACAACGATAAAGGTGTAGGATTTAAGCTCTCAGGTTCCGGCGAACGATTTTTAAGGGGAGTCAGAGTGTATAGAAAAATGCAAAATACTAATCTCGCACCGCAACTTATATCCGATTTGATTGAATTGAAAGCTGATACGGCAATTTTTGTTGATACTACAAGTCTCGAAGGGGGGGGTATGTATGAGTATTATGCAAAATCAGAGAACACAAGTCATTTGGAAAGTGATTTTTCACAACCGGTGATAGTACAATCTATGAGTAAAATCTACTTTGTACCGGTAACGGGATTGTCAGATATAGTTTATAATAATAGTGAAATTCATCTGTTTTGGGATGAGATTAAAAGTGAAATTCCACAAATTGTCGGATATAGATTGTATAGAAAAAAAGAACCGGGTGAATGGGAAAATCTCTTGAAACCGGATAGTTTATTCGCCCTAAACAGATATGTTGATAAAGGATTGGAACCGGGTGAATATGAGTACAAGATTTGTCCTCTTGATTTTATGTTTAGAGAAGGTGCCGGTTCGGTTATCAAAATAAATATTCAACAGAAATCCCGGTTTACAGGTCCTGATCTGATATTGACAGCCACAGATAAGGGAATACAAATAAAACCGTCAAAAATTGCCATTAAAAACGTAAAAACTTACAAAATTGTCAAGTATCAAAGAGGTAAAGATCCCAAAGTCATTAAAGAATTACCGGTTTCAACCGAGAGTTTTATAGATAAAAAAGTAAAAAGAGGCAAACTATACTTTTATTTTATTACTTTGACAGACAATCAGGGAAAAGAAAGTTTGCCAGGAAGAGAAGCGGGATTAAGATATTAAAAATTAAAACAATTTCATCAAATCCTCCTTTTTATTTCGGGATACAGGTATTACTTCTCCGTTTTTAAGTACGAGTTCGCCTCCTCTGCCTTTGATATATCTTTTGACATGGAGTATATTGACAATATGTGAATGATGAACTCTGACAAAGTTGTGCCCTTTAAGCATTTCTTCGATTTCTTTAAGGGTTTTGGAAACATAAAATCTATCGCCATCAACAGTATAAATATAAGTATAATTGCTGTCAGAAACACAATTCAGGATGTTTTGTATTTCCACGAACTCTAGGGTTTCCATAGTCGGTAATGCTATGATCGGAAAATCGGGATTTTTGTCTTTCATTACTTCAAAAAGCATTTCCAATTGCTTTTGTATTACAGGTTCACTCAATCTTTTCTTTTCTTTATCTATTACTTTCTTCAAATCGGAATGATTAACCGGTTTGAGAAGATAATCCATAGCACTTATTTTGAAAGCTTTGATTGCAAATTGGTCATAAGCAGTGGTAAAAACAACATCAAAATCAACTTTTCCCAATTTTTCCAACATCTCAAATCCATTCATCCCGGGCATCTCAATATCAAGGAAAATCAAATCGGGATTATTTTTGTTGATAGATGCCAAACCTTCGTTTCCCGACAAACATTCATCAATTATAATCACTTCATCTTTGAACTCTTCCAATTCATAATGCAAAGCTTCAATGCTGTTTTTTTCGTCATCTATAATTATTACTTTTATTTTTTTCATATTATTTTATTTCAAAACCAACAACAACTTTGGTGCCCTTGGCAATATCGTCATCATACAAATCAATTATTTCAAAACTAATATTCAGACCGTATATTTTTTTCAAAGATTCCAATCTTTTCTCACTCAGTTTCAGACCAAATTTTTTCTTATTTAAAGCCGATTTACTTTTGATGGATTTTGCCATCTTTCTTCCAATGCCATTATCGGTAATAATATATTGTATTTTATTATCATTTTTCTTAACACTTATCAATATTTTCCCTTTGCCTTCTTTTTGCAGCAATCCGTGCCAAACTGCATTTTCAACAAAGGGTTGAAGCAAAAGGGGAGGAACCTGAGTGTTTTCAGGATCAATACCTTCATCTACATCAAAATTATATACGAATCTGTCTTCAAACCTTAATGATTCCAGACTGAGATATAATTTAATTGTTTCCAATTCCTCTTCCAGACTTATAAATTTATGCTCGGAGTTGTTAAGCACTTTACGTATTAAAATAGCAAAATTATTAAGATAAGATACAGCTAAGCGTGTTTTATTTTTAACGATATAATTTTTTATCGAATTCAGAGTATTGAACAAAAAATGGGAATTCATCTGAGATTGCAGCAATTGCGCCTCCGACTCGAGCAGTTTTTTATTGAATTTTGTTTTTATTGATTCTTTTTCCCTGATATAAGCTATCCTTTTTTGATACAGAGAATAAATTAGCCCTAATATTGATAAAATAACAAATATTTTGAACCAAATCGTTTGCCACCATTCCGGTATAATCGTGATTTCCAAAGATTTGACACTATCGCTTGAATTTAATTTCAATTGTAAATTATAATTGCCGGGAGGAATTTTGTTGAAAGTAATATTATTGTTAGTTGTAACAAACCAATTGTCTTCATAACCCAATAATCTGTATTTATAATTTTGTCGGCTTTTTTTATCAAAATCCAAGTTTGCAAATTTTATTTTAAATGAATTTTCCTTGTATGGAATGGAGATATGAGTTTTCCTGTTCAGGGTTTTATCAAAGCGTTTTTCTTTGCCGTTTATCAATAAACTTTCAAATTCAATTTTGTCTGACTCCAATCTTGTTTTTAAAAGAGAATCCGGATTTATTATAGTAAAAAACCCATGTCCGCCTATAAGCATATTGCCACTTGGTAATAATTTGAACGTACTTCCCCAATATCTACCCAAATCATTTCTTATCAATCCGTCTTCTTGATCAAATCTATTTATCAATTTATAATTTTCGGGAGACAAAACCTTTAATCCATTGTTGGTTTCAACCCAAATATTACCGTTTTTATCTTTTTCAAATTGATAGATCACATTGCTTCCCAATCCCGACTCTTTGTTTAAAATTAAAATAGAATTTGTCTTTTCATTCCAAATATTAATGCCTTTTCTTCCATATCCGAATAATATATCATTTCCATTTGCAATACCACAATTTATCCACTCGTGTTTTAATATATTTGCCTTTTTATCACCTCCTATTTTTTCAAATTTATTTTGGGTAATAAAATATTTCAAAGAGACCGGATATGCTACAATAAGTAATTCATTTTGGTTTATAAAATCCAAATCTACAATATTAATAATGCCTGTTTTTTTAAAAAAATCATCAAAAGAAATCAATGAATCTTTCCCTGTATCCAATTTCCATAAGCTATTGCCATTTGAAATAAAAAACAAAGCATTATGTTCAGAATTGACTACATCTGAGACTGAGTATTTTGAAATATCAATATTTGTTTTTATTTTCGGAGTCTTTATTTCATTTTTTATTGTATCAATCTTATAAAACCCTTGATCGGAAGTAATCCATATCCTGTTTTTGTTATCTTTTATTAATTTTTTAAATTCCGGATGAATATTTTTTGAAAAAGATAAAGTATCGATGATTTTCCCTGTTTTTTTATCAACAATAACCGGTAATTGATAAGTATTGGATACTAAATATGCATTGTCTCCATATTCTATTACATCCTTGTTAAAATAAAAAACAGGTCTCTTGGTTTTGTGCTTATCAAAAATATAATGTCTGAATAAACGACTTCTTTTTTTAGATATATAAAGACCGTCTTTTGTTCCAAAACAATAAGCATCGTCTTTTGTCTTTAAGTAAAACCTACAATTATTAACAGGAAAATTTAATAATTCTGTTGGAATATCTCTTAAAAAAGTAAACTCCTGATTTTTATCATTAAAAATAGCAAGTCCGTAATCAAAAAATCCTACCCAATACTCATCTTTACTTTTTTTTCTGATAAAATTTGTTGCCGGATTTTTGTTAGTCGGATTATAAATACTGAGATTTTTGCTTTTTCTATTTATTTTCACTATTCCGTAATCTTCAACGGAAAACCATATCAAATTTTTTCCTTCCTGATAAATATCCGTTATAACTTTTTGAAAAGGCAGGGTTTCAAACCTTGAAAATCGAAACGTGTATTTATCAAAAATCAAGACTCCGGCTCTTGTTCCGATAAATAATTTATTGGGATTGTTAATATCCTGATGAATATTGTACATAACATTTTGCTGTATGGAGATTCTATCTACTTTTCCCTGATTTGTTTCAAAAACAGTTGATTTTTCGTTTTCAATATCAAATTTCACCAATCCTCTTTCGGTTGCAAGCCAAAGAACTGAATCCCCGTCAGCTACAATGTCCCAAATAGAATGATTCCAAAGTTTATCATTGTTATATATTTTATATCTGCTAAAGCATCCGGTTATTTTGTTATATTTGTTTAATATGCCTAAAGTGGATCCCATCCATATATAATCTCCTTTTTCTGTTATTCCAAAGATTTCGCCTTTGGATATTGAGCAACTATCGCTTGAATCATATAAATAATTTTGAAATTCAAATCCATCGTATCTGTTTAGCCCATTGCCGGTAGCAATCCAAATATAACCATCGGAGTCCTGAATCATATTTCCTATTTCACTGGAAGAAAGTCCTTGTTTTACATCATGTCGTTCAAACTTCAGATTGTTCATTTGGGCATTAAGAATACCGAAATTCCAAAGAATAAACAATGTAAAATAAAAGGTTATATTGGAATATGTATATTTCATAATATTGTGTAAATATACGAATTTTCCTTGAATTATTTAGCACTTTTTATTAATTGGGATGCAGGAACGATAGATAGGATTGTATATTTATTAGTTTGGCAAATGATTGTTATCTTTAACCCACAACCTTAATCTCTTTAGACGTCAAAGGAGAGATAGCATTTCCTTTTACTTTCGCAGACGCTTCTACTCTGAATGTAGATTTTACATTGTTAAGAAGCTTAGCGATTCCTATTAATCCTTTTGTTAAGAAATTACTGGAACCGATTTTATCCATTTCTGATTGGGCTATATTATAGGGTAAAGTGAATTCAAAAGCAAACTCTTTATTGTTTTCGACAATAAATGGTTTATTATACTCGATAATACCCGCAACATATTCGTTTACAAGTTTGTTTTTTCGCCTTCCTCTGGTATATTTTTCTATCAATTTAATTGAAACTGATTTGACTGTTTGTCTTGTTTTGGAAGTGAAAATTATCTTTCCCGGAAATGCGGATGCATCCAATGGAATCTCATTGGGTATTTCCAGTTTAATTTTTACACTTTCTATTCCTAAAAAACTTTTTACTTTTCCTATCATACGATTTCAAATAGTGTTTTGTCTGAACTTTTATGTTATAACGTTTTTGTGACTTTGTTAGTTCAAATATCCGAATTTCAAGATAATTATAAGTCATAGCTAAGACTTAGGGTGAAACTCCTCGGAGCTTCAAGCAATCCGGGTCTTACCGAATACTCTTTATTGAACAAATTGTCAATATTGAATTGAATTCCAAATTTGTCTAAAAAATCATATCCAATCCTCATCCTGTATATATTATTACCTTTATTGTGTTTTTCCCGATACTCTTTAATGCCTTTTGGTAATCCTTCGATTTTTAATTCAAATAATTTATCTATTGCCTCCATAAAACTATTGTATGCGGAGCCAAAACCCATACTGAATTGCTTGTATTTTATTTCAGTATCAAATTTGAATGTTTCCTTATATCGATATTTCAAAATATTATAGTCCACACTGGATTTTCCTTTGATATCATCAGTGAATTCTTTGTATTTCGGATCAATATACGTATAACCTCCATTGAAACTCAATTCTACATTCTTTATTTTTCCGGAAAATCCGCTTGTCAATTCTATCCCCTTTATAATGGTATTTGCAAGGTTTACCGAAGTGAAATATATGCTTTTTTTGAACTGCAATGCAAATTCAATCATATTCTTGTACTCTGATTGAAATGCGGAAATATCGGAATATCCTTTTAGACCAAATATTTTCCAACCTTGCCTTATTCCTAATTCAGCTGTATATCCGGTCTCAGACTTCAAATCAAGATTAGGTAACAAGACCAAAGAGCCTTCAAATGCATTAGAGAATTTTTCAGCGATAGTAGGATATCTAAAGCCTTGTCCCCAAGAAACTCTAAGATTGGTTCTGTCGAATAATCTGTAATTAGCGCCAAATCTAAATACCGGCTTGCTTTCAAATGTGTATTTGTCGCTTATATCTTCATTGTTTATTATTTTCGGTCCTTTGATTTGATTGGATTCATTTCTTATACCAAGAACCAAATTTAATTTATTCCACATTTTCTTTTCTAATTGAAGATATATAGCTGTATTATACGCTACAAAAGTAGTATCTCCATATAGTTCGGCATTAATAGTACTCTCTGACAAAACAACGCCACTTGTCAAGATTAGCCCCAGTTCATTTATTTTTTTTTGAAATTGATATTCTCCATAATATGTTTTTGATAAATCATATTTATCTAAACCGATAAGGTTTGAAACGCTGTAAAATCTGCCTTGAAATTTATGTTTATCCCCACTTTTTGAATGATATGAAATGGATGGATCTAATATCAATACATCTTTATCTTTGGCAGAATATGCCACGGTATCCGCTTGGTAGGCTTCTGCATTTGCATTTTTCCAATAGAAGAAAGTCAAGCCCTTACCTGTATTAAAATTTGTATTCAATCCTATTTTTAAGCGATCTGTTATATGATAATCCAGATTAAGGGTAGCTCTGCCATAGTTGTCAAAGGTATATTGATTATACCCTTCGGTTTTATTTATGTAAAATGAAGCCACTACATCCAAGTTGTTAAATTTCTTAGCAAAAAGTCCTGATGCACCTGCTTTAAATGGAAATGTCTCTTTTCTTTTTAAGAAAAAGGGAAAATTCTTCGAGAGCCCAAGTTCTATTGAGGACAGGTCTCCTTGCCACCATTTTTTGTTTATGTCTTTTGGGGAGTCATAGATGGTATAAAATGTTTTTAGCTTTAGTAATGTGGTCTTTTTAGCATATACTGGAAGTATGTTTATCACTCCATTCATTGCTGCTGAGCCGTATAGAGCCGATCCTGCGCCTTTCATTATTTCGATTCTTTCTGCTGTTTCAACCGGTAGGTTTTCCCAGTTGGGTAGGGCAGAGTCAAATTGCAATGCAGGCATATTGTTTATCAAAACCAAGACTCTTGAGCCGGCACCATATGAGAAACCTGAGCCTCCACGGATATTAACTTGCCCATCAATAATATTTATTCCAGGTATTTTCCCAAGGAGTTTGTCAAACACATTGACATTATTGTTTTTGATAAAACTAGGTTTTATAGTTTCCATCGAAACGGTAACTTCATTTATGCTTTTTTTGTATTTTCCTGAAGTGATTGTCACCTCGTCCAATTTATTTAATTCCATTTCCAGGAAAAAATCTCCCATATTATTTACTTTTTCCTTTGCTACGTATTTAATTGTCTTTTTCTTGTATCCTATATATTCAATATCAAAGCTAATGGTATTATCAAGGCTGACAATACTAAAATATCCACTATTATCCGTTATTACTTGATTGTTGTCATACTTAATAATAGCAAAGGGAAGTGGGAACAAATTGTCCTTATCTTTTACAACTCCATTGTAATAGTATTGTGAAAACAGGTTGCCCACCATAAATAATATGGCAATGGAAATCATTATTTTTTTCTTTAGTTTCATGCTAAATTATTCTTTATTCTTTTTTGTTTGATTTGTTATACAATGATTAATAGATTATTGATATTTATAATCTATAAAATTAATTCTTCGTAGTCTGTGTCTTATATAATAGTGGATTCTTTAGTTAATTGTATTTGTTGTAGTAATGGTAAAACTTCTTGGAGCTTCTAAAAGCCCCGGCCTAACAGAATATTCTTTGTTGAACAAATTATCAATATTGAACAATATACTAAAATATTTGTGACTATATCCAAAACGCAAACGGTAGATGTTGTTTCCCTGATTATGTTCTTGTCTGTATTCTTTCACTCCTTTAAGCACTAATCCATTTATCTCAAAAGCCTTATCAACAGCTTCCATAAAACTATTGTATGATGAACCAAAACCTAAATTAAAATTTTTGTATTCAAGCTGAAAATCAAATTTGAATGACTCTTTAAAGCGATATTTCAATATATTATAGTCCACACTCGAACCTCCTCTTATTTCGTCCGTGAAATCAATATATCTTGGGTCTATTTTTAAATAACCTCCCATAAAACTAAGCTCGATATTCTTGAACTTTCCCTTGAAACCGGTAGAAAATTCAAGTCCCTTAATGATTGTATTTCCAATATTATCCGCACTGAAGAAGAAACCGTTTTTATCTCTTTTTAAATGAAATTCAATCATATCTTTGTATTTGGATTGAAATACGGATAGGTCAGCAAATCCCGTTATCTTAGATATCTTCCAGCCTTGTCTTAATCCCAGTTCAATCGTAGTTCCTGATTCAGATTTAAGGTCGGGGTTTGGAAGAATAACCAAGTTTCCTGAAAATGTATTTGTGAATTTTTCAGCAACTGTAGGATATCTGAATCCTTGTCCCCAAGAAGCTCTAAGATTGGTATATTTGAATGCTTTGAAATTCATCCCAAATCTAAAAACCGGTTTGCTTTCAGGGATGTATTTGGCGCTAACATCTTCTCCTCTTATGATTTTGGGACCATTAATAGTGTTGTTTTCATATCTTCCTCCGGCAACTAAGCTCAATCTTTTAAAAAATCTTTTTTCCAATTGCAAATACGCTCCAAGATTTTTTGCGACATAACTAGTGTCTCCATATAGCTCTGCCGTAGTATTGCTCAAGGTTGCAGTTAGTCCACCGGTTATTGTAAAGTCGTATTTTGCAAATTGTTTTTGATATTGATATTCACCATAGTAGCTTTTGGAGCGATTGGATTTATCTCCTGAAACCAAATTTGAAGCTAAGTATATTCTTGTTAGCAATTTGTGAACAGCGCCTGTCTTTGAGTAATATGTCAAAAAAGGATCGATGATATGAATCTGTTTTTGTTGCCCGGCATAAGCAGAAGAATCCGCTCTATATGCCCCCTGACCGGCATCTTTCCAATAAAAGAAATTGAGTTTTTTACCCTTGTTAAAATTGGTGTTTACGCCTATATTTAAGGATTTGTTTATGTGGTAATTAAGATTTAATGTCCCTCTGATATAATTGTTGAAGCAAAACTCTTTATAGCTATTAAACCTTTGTCCATAAATTGATCCGACAATATCCAAAGATTTTATTTTTTTAGCAATTACTATGGATACCCCATTTTTGATAGGCGGAGTGTCCCACCATTGTTTTTCCTTATCAGCAGGGTTATCATAATTAGTGAGGAATTTTTTGACCCTTATCAGAAGTTTCTTTTTTGCATAAATAGGAAGAATATTTATCACTCCGTTCATTGCTGCAGATCCGTAAAGGGCTGATCCTGCTCCTTTCATCACCTCAACTTTCTCTACCAATTCAGTGGGGATATTTTCCCAGTTAGGGTAGCCTGAGTCAAATTGTAGAGCAGGAAGATTATTTATCAAAACTAGCACTCTACTTCCTGCTCCATAGGAAAATCCTGACCCACCCCGGATATTTGCCTGCCCATCAACATAATTTACTCCCGGTATTTTTTCCAGAATATCATCAAAACTTATAGTGTTGTTATTTTCTAAAAATTTAGGTTTTATACTCTCAATAGATATAGTAGCGTCTTTTATTAGTTTTCGGTATTTTCCTGAAGTAATTGTCACTTCTCCCAATGATCTGCTATTTTCACTAAGGTAAATATTACCCAAATCATTTTCCTTTGATTTGAAAATTGTATCCAAGGAGTACGGATTGTAGCCGACATAACTTATCTTTAAAGTCAAATGATTGTCTTTTATTTTAAACTTAAAATAACCGCCATTATCCGAAACCGTTTGCTTATTATTATAATTGATATTTGCAAAAGGCAAAATTTCATTTGTTGATTTTGCCAGGATTTTACCTTTGATTGAATACTGAGAATAAAGGTTTAATGAAAAAAATACAAGTATTAAAAATAAGCTGCTTTTATAGTTTTTTGAATAACTATTCATATTT
>Ga0256831_1001803_pt1 | contig 11268 bp, 8 predicted proteins | sample 132544metaG_FD_189087 | JGI IMG/M metagenome (GOLD analysis project Ga0256831, IMG submission 189087) | Hydrothermal vent microbial communities from Lau Basin, Pacific Ocean - 132-544 | ecosystem: Environmental > Aquatic > Marine > Hydrothermal vents | place: Pacific Ocean: Lau Basin | collected... | reverse complement strand
GCCTGTATTTTTCCCAGTAAGTACATTTATGGCTCCAGGTGTCGTAAATATACCCTCTCCGCGTTTTGCTGCAAGTTCGACAAGTTCAGTTCTGGTAAGATTATGATAAATATTATGTGCATTAACAATGCCATACTGACTTATTTGACTTTCGATTGATTTTTTACCCATTTTGTGCCCCTTTCTCTATTTCATGCCAACTGAATTCTATTACAAAAGAAATTTTTGTCAATAATGTAAAAAGTATTTCTTTGAGGTATTTTGTTGGGCGTAAATATTACTATTTGTTTGTTATGTGTGATCGAGAGATTTTATCTAATAGAGCATTTTAGGTGGTGCCGGGGACCGGAATCGAACCGGTACGGTATCGCTACCGCGGGATTTTAAGTCCCGTGCGTCTGCCTGTTCCGCCACCCCGGCGAAAAAATTGGAGGCACCGGTCGGACTCGAACCGACGATGAGGGTTTTGCAGACCCTTGCCTTACCTCTTGGCGACGGCGCCCCGCTTATGGAGCGGAAGACGGGATTTGAACCCGCGACAACTGGCTTGGGAAGCCAGCGCTCTACCCCTGAGCTACTCCCGCTTTCCGATACATTATATTTTTATTTCGTCTTTAGTCAATTGTTTTTTTAACAAACTATTGAACATCTCTATTGTTTTTGGATGTATCGGAACTCTTGCATTCATAAGATATGCTACATTTAAAATTGTTTCCTGTATTACGGCTTCTTTTAAGTCGGCAAAAGCTATCTTCCTTACCTTTTTAGCGTCTTCAAAATCTCTGCCTGGTTCAATAAAGTCTGCAAGGTATATGATTGCTTCGTTTAGTGTTATGCTCGCCCGTCCAGTAGTATGGTACTTTATGCAATTTAGAATGTTTTTATCGGTTATGCCGAAGTCCTTCTCAGCAATTATTGCTCCAATGGGTGCGTGGAGGATAATCGGATTTTCTGCCTCTATTTTGTCTATGCGATAACCGTTTTTTTCTGCAATTTCGATAAGTTTTTCAATAGGTAAATCTCTTGCAATGTCGTGCAAAAGTGCGGCATATACAAGAACTTGCTTATTGCCTCCCCATATTTTGTACAATTGTAACGCAGTTTCTTTTACGCGTATTGAGTGTTCAATTCTTTTCTGTGTTTCGTACTTTGGCAGCCTCTCTATAATTTCACTTATAGTAACCATTTTTTACGATTTCCTTTTCTATTGTTTCTGGAACCAAAAATGAAATACTTTTTCCGTTTTTAATGCGTTTTCGAATAAGTGTTGAGGATAGTGGATATAAAGGGTGGTCTAAAAACGATAATTTTTTTTCAAAACTACTAAAGTATTTTTTAATGTATTCCTTTGTTCTGGTAAAGTTTCCTTCGAAGCGTTTTGCAATTATAAGATGTGTTTTTGATAAAATTTCTTCTGGCGCTTTCCACTCGTGAAAATTTAAGAATGCATCTTCACCAAGTATTGAAAATATTTCACTATCGGGATGTAAATCTATTATGTGTTTAAGGGTGTATATAAAATAGGATGTACTTTCTCTCTTTATTTCGAAGTCATCAACGGTAAAGTAATTTACCGTCTTTGTTGCTTCTTTAACCAAGCGAAAGCGTGTGTACTTATCTAATAAGTCTTCTTTTTTAAATGCAGGATTTCCGGTAGGGACAAAAATGATCTTTTTAAGTTGAAATACATTTAGAGATTCTGCTGCGATAAATAAGTGGCCATAATGAATTGGGTTAAAGGCGCCGCCAAATATGCCAATTTTTTCCATATTATAATTATTTATCTTTTTTATTCTTGTGGAATATAAAGCTTTTATTGCCAATGATTATCCTGTCGCCCTCTTGAACGCCAGCTTGCTGTAATTTATTGTCTATATTTATTCTTTCAAAGTATCTCGTAAGCTCAGCTACGCTTCCCATTCGATTAAAGTCGGTTAATTCAACGCGTCTTTCGATTTCTTCTTGCTTTACTCTAAAAGTGTGCTCGTCAACTTTCTCAATTTTTAGAAATCTATCAAGATCTTCTTTTGTTAGGGTTATCGTCTGTTCAGGTACTTCTATTTCGGTGTGGTTTTCCCTGGTACTTGATACTAATCTGTATAATTCTTCAAGTAATTCTTTAACACCTTCTCCTGTTGCAGCGGATATAAAGTACACTTCTTCTCCAAGTGCCTCAAACTTTTCTTTGAGTTCTTTTTTTCTTTTAACCTTCCATTGATCAATTTTATTGATTACAATAACGCGTTTTTTGTTGGCAAGTTTACTGTTGTATTCTTTTAGTTCGTTTAGTAATGTGTAATAGTATGTAAAAATATTTTTTCTGTTGCTTCCGTCTATTAGTATAAGAAGTACTTTTGTTCTTTCTACATGAGAAAGAAACTCATTTCCCATTCCTTTACCTTTACTTGCGCCCTGTATAATACCTGGTATCTCTGCTATTACGAATTGTTTTCCAGGTGCTAACTTTACTACTCCGATTTTAGGTGATAGCGTAGTAAAAGCATACGAGCCTATTGTAGGCCTCGCATTTGTAACTTTTGAAAGCAAAGTAGACTTTCCAGCATTCGGAAAACCTATAATGCCTACATCTGATAGTATTTTTAAGCGTAGCTCAAGATTTCTCTCTTCGCCACTTTTTCCTTTTTCACTGTAGTGGGGTGAACGCTCTGTAGGTGTAGCGAAACTTTTATTTCCTCTGCCACCTTTTCCGCCTTTGGCAACGACTACACTTTTTCCATCTTCATTCAGATCGGCTATAACTTTTCCCGTACTTCTATCTATTACGATGGTTCCCACTGGTACTTCAATTATGACATCTTTTCCATTTTTTCCGTGTCTGTTTGAAGATTTGCCGTTTTCCCCGTTTTCGGCGAAGAAGTGATGATGATGGATGAAAAAGTTTAGCGTGTCAATTTTTTTATTTGCCCTTATGACGACATCTCCACCTTTGCCGCCGTCGCCACCGTCAGGACCTCCTTTCGGCATGGAGCGGGTGTGCCTGAAGCTGACTGCTCCATCACCACCCTTTCCACTCCGAACGGTAATAAATGTGTGATCTATAAATGATTTGTTTCCCGTAGCAGGTCTACTCCTCCACTATGTGTACAAGCGTTAATCTGCGTTTTTTCTCGAACTTTACTATCCCGTCTTTCAAGGCAAAAAGCGTGTAGTCTTTACCTTCACCAACATTTTTTCCAGGCTTGATTCGTTCACCTATTTGCCTTACGATAATACTTCCTGCTTTTGCTTTTTGACCGTCAAATAACTTCACACCGAGATACTTTGGATTACTATCTCTACCGTTTGTACGAGATTTTTTCCTAGCCATTATCCTTCACCTCGCTTACAATTCTTTCGATCTTAACCTTAGTAAAAGGCTGCCTATGGCCGTTCTTTTTGCGGTTCCTCGTCTTGTTTCTGTAGAAGAAAACGATAATCTTTTTTTCTCTACCCTGTTCTACAATTTTTCCTTCTACAACGGCTCCGTCTACTGTAGGAGTGCCTACTTTTACACTTTCTCCGTCTTTAATTAACAGTACTTGTTCAAACTTTACCGTGTCTCCTACACTACCTTCGAGTTTCTGTACCTTAATTACATCGCCGTCTTTAATGCGATACTGATGTCCGCCAGTTTTAATAATTGCTTCCATTATTAACCTCCTTCCACTATAAAAGGTACTGGTCCACCTTCTATAAGTGATAATTTAACCTTTAAAGTTTATTAAAAATAGGCTTTTTGTCAAGCGTTGCTTTATTTGTTATTGGTGAATCGCTTGTACAATCTTGGATTGAATACCATAAGAGCATTTTTTATAATTATAAACGAAGGAACGGCTATAATTATTCCCAGTACGCCGGCGATTGCTCCACCCAGAATTATTAAAAGTATTACTGCAATTGGTGGCAGATTTATTTTCCTGCCGGCAAAGTGAGGGATTACGATCTGAGACTGGATTGCTTCTATTGTAAAGAAAAAAATAGTGAACAATAAAAAGGTATTGAAGGATTTAAATATAGCAAATATCCCGCCAGTCGTAAATACTATTGTAGGCCCTATGTACGGAAGGAGTTCAAGCACCGCATCCATAGCGCCAATAAGTAAGTAGTATGGTACGCCTACGAGGTAGCTCATAAACCCCATTATTATTCCAGTAAATAGTGCTACGAGCAGAAGCAGGCTGTAGTAGTCGCGGACTTCACGGTTCGTTTTTTCCAGAAATATTTCCCACTTTTTGTTGTTTTCTTCTTTGTACATTCTTTTGGTAATTCTGTAAAACATTGGAGAATCCTTCATAAAAAAGAACGCAAGTACAAGGGATAAAAACACACTTGGTATAAGTGAGACTTTTTTAAGTATTATAGTAGTTCCCTGCTTTACTGCAATTGATAGGGCTGATTCAATGTTTGACGATAAGTTTTGAACAAATGCGTCCACTGAAGAAGGATTATTTTTTGTTGGGATAAGATTTGAAATGCCATTTATATAGTCTTTTATGGAATTTGCTATATTGGGCACTTTTTGAACAAATTCTGTAAATTGCTTCGTAATCTGAGGAAATATTAGATAACCAAGGAGTGTAAAAATAATCACGAATATAAGTATAGACAAAAAAGATGCCAGAAATCGAGGCATCTTTTTTGAAAAGAAGTTCGTTATTGGAAGTAAAAGATATGCAATAAAAATGGCGTAGAGAATGGGAGGGATAATCGCTCTGATTTTTAAAAGGAGAAGAATAGAAAAGATTATCCCGAGGACGGTTAGTGTTACTACTGTGGTTAGTTTTGCATACTCTTTATACTTTTCTTTCATCGTTGGAATTAATCGTGTCTACTGAGGCAACTGTATCGTTTGGATTTTTAAACCTAACGACTTTTACACCTCTTGCGTATCTACTGTATGTAGAAACACCTTTTGCAGAAATTTTAATTGCATTGCCGTCTTTGGTAAAAATAATTATTTTATCGTTTTCTTCCACCAGCAAAATTGCTTTTACTTTTCCAGTTTTTTTGTCAATCCTTATGCACTTTACACCTTTGCCGCCTCTCTTGATTTTTCTTACTTCATCCCATCTAATTTGTTTTCCATAGCCTTTTTCCGTAATTATAAATATATTTTTTCCTGGATGCAGCGATACTGCGCCTATCACGAAGTCGTCGATGCCAAGACGAATTAATCGGACACCCATTGCTGCTCTTCCCATCGAGCGTACCTCTGTAGACGAACTCCGTATTCCAAGGCCATGAGAAGTAATAATCACATACTCTTCTTCGTCATTAAGTGGGACGATAGAAACGAGTTCGTCATCTTCCGCGAGTTTTATCGCTATTTTCCCTGACTTCATTACATTTTCAAATTGGTCCATCGTAACTCGTTTTCCTTTGCCGTATTTTGTAACGAACAAAAGATACTTAATTTCGTTATTTTGTAATAGTGGTATTGCAGCTGTAACAAACTCGTTGCTGTCCAATCTTAATAGTCTATAAATCGAAGTTCCTTTAGATTCTCTACGCGATTCTGGAATTTCGTATACTTTTAAACTGTAAACTTTTCCTTTATTCGTGAAGAACAAAACCTTGCTTTTTGTCGTAGCGGTAAACATATTTAGCAGCACATCGTCTTTACTGCTTGGCTGTCCTATAATTCCTTTACCACCACGATTCTGGACTCTGAAAGTGTCCACTGGCATTATCTTTATGTATCCTTCTTTCGTCATCGAAACGATTACAGGCTTGTCTGTGATAAGATCTTCTACTTCTATTTTGCCTTCTTCATTTACTATTTCCGTTCTTCTCTTGTCTCCGTATTTATTCTTGATACGGATTAAGTCCTCTTTTATTTTATTCCATCGGTATGTATCGTCGTTTAGAATTCTTTCCAGCTCGTTAATCTTATCTTTTGTAGATTCTATATCAGAAAGTAGCTTTTCTCGCTCTAATCCAGTAAGTCTTGAAAGTTTCATGTCTAAAATTGCTTTTACCTGGTCGTCTGATATGCTCAAAAGCGACTTTAACTTGGATGCCGCAACCTGGGCATCTTTTGAGCCTCTTATGATTTTTATTACTTCGTCTATGTGTTCTATTGCTGCCTTGAGCCCTAATAAAATTTCGAGGTACTTTTCAGCTTTTTTAAGTTGATGATTCGCAATTCTGATGACTACCTGATTTCTAAACTTAAGGAATTCGTCAAGCAGCCCTTTCATCGTAAATACCTTTGGAATGTTGTTTAAAATTCCGAGCAGGATAACGCCGTATCTTTTTTCAAAGTTTGTGGCAAGCCTTAATTTCTTTTCAAATACATTAACATTTACGCTTTGGTTTAGCCTTATTACAATTCGGATACCGTCTTTATCTGACTCATCTCTAATGTCTTCTACTCCTGTCAGTTTTTTGGCTTTCACGAGGTTTGCTATCTTTTCAACGAGATTGGCTTTGTTAACCTCGTAAGGTAACTCTGTTATTACAAAGTGAAGTTTTTTACTCTTTTTTAACTTTTCAATGTGGGCTTTACCCCTTATGGTGATCGTTCCTCTGCCTGTCGTAAAGTATTCTTTTATACCACTTTTCCCCACGATAGTGCCAGCAGTAGGGAAATCAGGCCCCTTTATAAATTGGAATAATTCTTCAGTTTCTACTTTCTCGTTGGCAATTTTTTCTTTCTCTATAATGTATACAAGAGCGTCTATTAGCTCAGTAAGGTTGTGGGGTGGAATATTGGTTGCCATACCTACGGCAATACCCGAGGAACCGTTTGCAAGCAGGTTGGGGAATTTTGCAGGAAGAACGACGGGTTCTTTCAGTGTATTGTCGAAGTTAGGCACAAAGTCAACCGCATCTTCGTTAAGCCCGTCTAAAAGTTCCATTGAAATTTTGGATAGCCTTGCCTCTGTGTATCTCATTGCAGCAGGGGCATCACCGTCTATCGAGCCAAAGTTTCCGTGTCCGTCTATTAATGGATAACGCAACGAAAATGGTTGTGCCATCCTTACAAGTGCGTCGTATAGTGCGATGTCGCCGTGTGGGTGAAATTTACCTAATACTTCTCCCACGACTCTCGCACTCTTTTTATAGGGTTTGTTAGGAAGGCAACCCATTTCGTTCATAGCAAATAGAATTCTTCTGTGTACGGGTTTAAGTCCGTCACGAATATCTGGAAGCGCCCTTCCTACTATGACGCTCATAGAATAGTCTAAATAAGATTTTGTAATTTCGTCTTCTACTGGAACATTTATTACTTTTTCACCAAACAAGTCAGCCATATATCACCTCTAAATATCCAAGTTTATTACTTCGTTTGCATGCTCTTCTATAAATTTTCTTCTTGGTGCAACTTTATCGCCCATTAGCAGATTAAATAACCGATCTGCTTCTTCTGCTTCTCTTATCGTTACTCTCAAAATTACTCTTCTTGAAGGATCCATCGTCGTTTCCCATAACTGCTGGGGGTCCATTTCCCCAAGGCCTTTATAACGCTGAACTTCTATTTTTGAACCTTCTCCTATTTGATCAATTATTCTCTTGAGTTCGTCGTCAGAAAACGCATACCACACTTTTTTGCCGCTTTTTATTCTGTATAAAGGTGGTTGGGCTATGTATAAGTATCCACCTTCTATAAGTCCTCTCATAAATCTAAAGAAGAAAGTAAGGAGCAATGTTCTTATGTGTGCGCCATCCACATCTGCATCCGTCATTATAATCACTTTTGAGTAGCGAAGTTTTTCCGGATTAAAGTCCTCGTTTATGCCGCAGCCCAACGATGTAATTAAATTTTTAATTTCCTGGTTTGAAAGTGTATTGTGGATGTTTGCCCTTTCTACATTTAATATTTTACCCCTTAATGGTAGAATTGCCTGGAACTTTCTGTCTCTTCCCTGCTTTGCACTTCCGCCTGCAGATTCTCCCTCGACTATATAAAGTTCTGCTTCGGCAGGATTGTTTGTGGAACAGTCGGCAAGTTTACCCGGAAGTCTTCCGCTAAAGTCAAGACTATTTTTTCTTCTAACGAGTTCTCGTGCTTTTCTTGCGGCAAGGCGTGCGTTTTGCGCAACAATTGCTTTTTTTATAATATTCTTTAAATCGTCTATGTGCTTGTCAAAGTACTTCGTAAGTTCTTCTTTCACTGCATTGTAGACTTCAATTTTTACATTGGCATTCCCTAATCGCGTCTTCGTTTGTCCTTCAAACTGTGGATTAACTATCCTTAAGTTTATAACGGCTGTTAAACCTTCTTTAATGTCGTCAGCCGTAAGGTTTTGATTGTCGCGAATTAGTTTTAGCTGATGTGCCTGTGTGTTCAGCACACGAGAAAGTGCATTTTTAAAACCTGTTTCGTGTGTCCCCCCATCTATTGTGCGAATGTTATTAACAAATGAACGAATATCTGTTGTGAATCCGCTATTATACTGCAAGGCTACTTCAAGGAAAAAATTTTCTTTCACAGATTTTATATAGATTGGTTCTGGCGGTAGCACTTGCTGGTCTTTATGGATGTCTTTTACAAACTCGACGATGCCGTTTTCAGTGTAGTACTCTTCGTTCAAACCCGTTTTTTCATTTATAAACTTAATTCTTAAACCTGCATTCAAGTATGCAAGTTCTCTAAGTTTTGGCTTTATAATTGATTCTTTAATTTCAACAGTTTCAAAAATTTCTTCGTCTGGTAAAAATGTAATTTCAGTTCCGCTTTTTATCGTTTCACTTTTACCAACTCTTTTGAGAGGGTATAGTGGTTTACCACGCTCAAATTCTTGCTGATAAATCGTATAATCCCGAACGACTTTTACTGTAAGGCGTTTAGAAAGAGCATTCACTACAGAAACACCTACTCCGTGTAGACCACCTGAAACATGGTAAACTTTATTGTCAAACTTGCCTCCTGCATTTAGCTTTGTTAGTGCCACTTCTACACCAGAAATGCCTAATGTTGGGTGGATGTCTGTTGGAATTCCCCTTCCATTGTCTATTACAGTCACACTATTGTCTTTATGGATAATGACTGTGATGCTATTGCAAAAGCCAGCCATGGCCTCGTCTATGCTATTATCGACGACTTCAAATACGAGGTGGTGTAATCCTCTTTCGTTAGTAGAACCAATGTACATTGAGGGTCTTTTTCTAACATGCTCTAAACCCTCAAGGACTTTTATACTTTTTGCTGTGTACTTTTCTTCTGCCATCTATTATACCTCCATTTCATTCCGTCATATTTTATCAGAAATATTAAAATTGTAAACTTGATGTGTATTTAACGAGAATTCTCGAAGGTAGTTGACCTTTTTTGCAATATCTTTACAATATAAACGAGGAGATGAGAGTATGAATTGGAATAATTTAACAGAAAGGGCTCAAAAAGCTATATGGATTGCGCAGGAAGAAGCCCATTCTTTAAATAATGATTATTTAGGAACTGAGCACATTTTACTGGGATTAGTAAAGTTAGGTGAAGGCATTGCCTTTAATGCGCTGGTAAATGTTGGGATAGATCCTTCAGAACTTGTGAGTAGAATTGAGTCTCTTATAAGAGAAAGCAAGCCTTCTTATACACCTGACTATTCCTCTGATGTTATTTTGACACCTCGTGCAAAAAGGGTGCTTGAGATGGCTGAACGAGAGGCAAATAATCTTGGTGATACATATGTGAGTACTGAACATCTTTTGCTTGCAATACTACACGAGGGTGGAGGAGTTGCAGTAAAGATACTCAAGGAAATGGGTGTTGATCTCGTACAAATTGAAGAAACGATCTATTCTATGCTTGGTGATACGAAAAAGAACAGCAACAAAAGATATCAGGTCAGGAGGGAAAGTAAGACTCCTACGCTTGATCAGTACAGCAGGGACTTTACCCTTCTTGCTAAAAACGACGAGCTTGACCCCGTAATTGGACGAGAAAAAGAGATTGAACGAGTAATTGAGATTTTAATGCGGAGAAAGAAAAATAATCCAGCGATTGTTGGGGATCCTGGTGTTGGAAAAACGGCAATCGTTGAAGGACTTGCTCAAAAAATCGTAGAAGGTGATGTCCCAGAACAGCTTTTAAACAAACGACTTGTGGCGTTAGATCTATCTTCCGTTATTGCAGGGACGAAGTATAGGGGCGAATTTGAAGATAGAATGAAACGCATTCTCAAAGAAGTCACTAAAGCAAACAAAGAAGTTATATTGTTCATAGACGAATTGCACACGATCGTTGGTGCTGGCGCAGCGGAGGGAGCAATTGACGCTTCAAATATCTTAAAGCCTCCACTCGCGCGTGGAGAAATCCAGATAATTGGTGCCACGACTCTAAAAGAATATAGAAAGTACATAGAAAAAGATGCTGCTCTTGAAAGAAGATTTCAGCCAATTTTCGTTCAGGAACCTTCTATTCAAGAGAGTATCGAAATTCTCAATGGGTTAAGAAGCAGATACGAAGACTTTCATCATGTTCGTATAACGAATGGTGCTATACGCTCCGCTGTAGAACTTTCAGTAAAGTACATTACTGACAGGTTTTTACCTGACAAGGCAATAGATGTAATTGACGAAGCATCTGCTCGTTTACGGCTACATCTGTCTAAAAATTCTGACATTAGACGCATAGAAAAAGAACTTAGAGAAGTAAGAGAGAAGAAACTCCGGGCAGTCCGTGAGCAGAACATAGTAGAAGCAGACAAACTCAGAAAAAAAGAAAAGGAACTGCTGAATAACCTTCGTGCTTTAATTTCTACATCAGGTGAAAGTAAAACTTTGCCAAAAGTTACGGAAAACCACATAAGGCGCGTCGTTTCTATGTGGACGAACATACCTGTTGAAAAACTCGTAACTGCAGAAAAAAACAGGCTAATTCACATGGAAGAAAATCTTCACAGGCGTATCGTTGGGCAGGAGCAGGCAATAAAAAGTGTGTCAAACGCAATAAGGCGTGCGCGTGCCGGCCTTAAAAATCCAAATAAACCTATTGGGACATTCTTATTTTTGGGTCCTACTGGGGTTGGAAAGACGGAGCTTGCTAAGGCACTTGCTGAATTTTTGTTTGGGAATGAAAACGCACTTATCCGATTTGATATGTCTGAATACATGGAAAAGTTTGCCGTATCGCGAATGATAGGTTCTCCTCCTGGTTATGTTGGATACGAAGAAGGTGGGCAGCTTACAGAAGCAGTCCGCAGAAAACCCTATTCTGTTGTTCTTTTTGACGAAATAGAGAAAGCACACCCTGACATTTTTGACATCCTTTTGCAAATTATGGACGAAGGTAGAGTTACTGATTCTCAAGGGCATACCGTAAAC
>Ga0256831_1001802_pt1 | contig 11271 bp, 8 predicted proteins | sample 132544metaG_FD_189087 | JGI IMG/M metagenome (GOLD analysis project Ga0256831, IMG submission 189087) | Hydrothermal vent microbial communities from Lau Basin, Pacific Ocean - 132-544 | ecosystem: Environmental > Aquatic > Marine > Hydrothermal vents | place: Pacific Ocean: Lau Basin | collected... | reverse complement strand
CGCCCGCCCCCTCTCCCCAGGTCACCCAGGGGAGGAAACTCTTCCTCCAGGGGGACTTCAAAGGGGCCCTCCAGTGCTTCCGCCAGGCCGCCGAGGAGAACCCCTCGGACAAGCTGGCCCTCAGGCTCAAGACCCTGACGGCCCGGTTGATCGCCACCCAAAGGGTAGCCGGGAACGAAAAGCACCCCCGCTGGGTGGCCGCCGTGGCCTGGCTGCACAAGGTCTACAACCTGAACAAGCTCCCTCGATTCGCTCTTCCCCTGGACCAGAAGGCCTGGAAGAAGCTCGGGGACTTCGCCTCGGGACTCCGCCTGGGGGAGACCCTCTCCAACATGGGCAAGGACGAGGAAGCCCTCTCGGTCTACCAGGCGGTCCTGAAAAAGAGGAACCACCCCGAGGTCCGGGCCCTGGCGGCGGTTCTCTCCGCCCGGCTGGGCAAGAAAGAGCTGGCGAGAAAACTCCTGGAAGGGCTCCCCGCAAAGGCCGAGTCCAAGGGCCTTTGCTACAACAAGGCCTGCGTCCTGGCCCTCCTGGGGGAGAAGAAAGAAGCCGCCCGGCTCCTGGAGCGGTCCTTCCAGCTCACCCCCAAGCCGGAACTGGCCCGGGCCAAGAAGCAGGCCCTCTCCGACCCGGACCTGGCTTCCCTGAAAGGCACGCCCGAGCTGGCCAAGGCCCTCCAGGCGAAGAGCACCGTAAAAGGCCGGCCCTCCAAGTGCTCCGGCTGTTCCGGCTGTTCGGGAGGATCCTGCGAAGAGGGCAAGGATTCCTGCGAAAAGGAAAAGGGCTCCTGCGAAAAGGACGGCTGATCCCAGGAAAGGGAATCGAAGGAAGGGCTTCCGTCTCTCAGAGGCGGAAGCCCTTCCAGTCGGCACGGGCCACGAGCCAGCCCTTGGGGGTCTTCTCCAGGCGGATCTTCGTGAGGGAACAGCCCAGGTCGTCCAGGGGGAGGCCTTCTCCTCCCACGACGCCCAGGACCTTCACCCAGCCCTTGGCGTCGGGCGGGCCGGCGGGCTCCAGGTCCTCCAGGAAGAGTTCCCCCCAGGTCTTCGCCAGCGCGCCAAATTCCGCATCGCCGATATCCCCGTCCTCGTGACAGGCCCGGAAGAGTTCCTCGTTCCGGTCCTCCAGGGCCCGGGCCAGGCTGTGGAGCAGGGCCGCCGGCGAGGAGAGGTCGGGTTTCTCCTCCAGGAGCACCCGGTAATCGCTGTATTGCCCCCGGGCGTCCATCTTCACCGCCCGGGCGATCTCCTGGACGCTCGTCTTCGCCGGGTCGAAGGTGACCTCCATCTCTCCCGCCCCGGGCGCGGGAAAGATCCGGACCTTGAGATACCCCTTCACCGCCCCCTGGTCCTTCCTTCCGAAAAGAAGGTCCTTCATGCCCAGGGAGGAATGGCGGCACCTCAGCCCCGCCACCTTCAGGACGACCGTCTTCGCCCCCTCGGGACGGGGGATCCCCCGGGTCTCCCACTCGTAAGTGGGAATCCGGTAGACCTTGTTCGCCGCCCACCCGCCCAGGAAGGCCAGGACCACCAGGAGAGGAACGGAAATCGCCGGAACGCGCCGTTTCACGAGGACACCTCCCCGGAAAGAGACTCCTTGCCGCCTGTTCTCCCGGGAAGGGCCAGGTAGAGGGTGTCCTTCACGGGGCAGGCCGAAAGGCACTCCAGGCACTGGGTGCACCGGGCGTGGGTCACTTCCTCCACCTGGGAAACGGGGATGCCCTCGTCGCAGACCAGGTCGCACTTGCCGCACTGGACGCAGGTCTCCCTGGAACGGGCCACCCGAAGAAGGCCCACCCGGCTGAAGGGATTCAGGACCGCCGCCAGGGGGCAGAGGTAGCGGCAGAAAGGCTGCTTCATGAAGAAGGCCCCGGCCAGGAGGCCCCCCAGGGCTACGTAAGCCCAGAAAGTGATGTCCTCGCCACCCTTGCTCGCCAGGGCGTAGAAGGGGTCGAAAGCCCGAAAGATCAGCTCCTTCACCGTCCAGGTGAAATAGAGGATGAGAACCAGGATCGGGTACTTGAGGAGGCGGAGCCACCGGTCCACCCCTTCAGGAGGGGCCCATCTCGAACCGGGGAGGACCCTGTCGCGGGCCTTTCCGCACCACTCCCCAAGGGCCCCGAGGGGACAGACCCAGCCGCAGAAGCTCCTCTTGGAGAGCAGGGTGAGCACCAGGATCGCCAGGAGCAAAAAAAGGTTGGACGAGCCCAGGGAGCAGGTGAAGGTCCCTTTGAAGAAAAAGAGGTAGAGGCTCTCCACCCCGCCGAAGGGACACCATTTCTCGAAGTCTCCCCCGCCAAGACCCAGGACCATCCGGGCCAGGAGAAGGAGGAAGGCAAGCTGGAAAAGGGGCCTGATTTTCTGCATGGACCGGACGGGGGTAGGGGAGAAGAGAAAGAAACTGGTTACCCCGCCAGGATTCGAACCTGGACCTCCGGGCGGAAAGCCCACCGTGCTACCTGTTACACCACGGGGTAGAAAAAGGACCCTTCCCGAACGTCCCCCGGGAAGGGCGGGTTTCAGATCCTCTCCGGGGAACGACGGCAAAGCAAGTCCAGGATCCCCCAGAGGGATCTCCGGACGGCGGCGCCCCGCACGTCCGACCTGTCCCCGGAAAACCGGCATGCCTGGTGGTGTTCCTCTCCCCGGAAGAACCAGGCCAGGTGGACCGTGCCCACGGGCTTGCCCGGAACCCCGCCTCCCGGGCCGGCGATCCCCGTGATGCCCGCGCCCAGGTCCGCGCCGGCCCGCTGGGCTGCGCCCCGGGCCAGGGCCAGGGCCGCCTCCCTGGAGACGGCGCCCTTGGACTCCAGGACTTCCCTGGGAACGCCCACCCAGGCCTCCTTGGCCTGGTTGGCGTAGGCTACGAATCCCCCCAGGAAGACCCGGGACGCCCCGGGAACCTCGACAAGAGTGGAGGCCAGAAGCCCTCCCGTGCAGGACTCGGCCACTGCCAGGGTCAGGCCTCTCTCCTCCAGGCGCCGGACCACCACATCCCCGAGGGTCAGGGCCCCGAAACCGGCGAAAGCCTCTCCCAAGGCCCGGCGGGCTTCCTCCGCCGCCGCCCGGGCCCTGGCCTCCGCCCCATCGCCCCGGGCCAGGATCCGGACCCGGACCACCCCGGCCTGGGCGGTCACCCCCACGAGGGGCTCCTTTTTCTCCATCAGCCCCCGCAGCTTCTCTCCCACCAGGGCTTCCGGCTCGCCTGCGGCGGTAAGCACAAAAGAGGCATGCTCCCCGGCATAAGGAATCCGGGGAAGGACCTGGGCCTGGAACATGGCCTTCATCTCCGAGGGCACCCCGGGCAGGGCGAAGACCCGGCACTCCCCGATCCGCCCCTCCAGGCCCAGGGCCTGGCCCACCGGGTTGGCCAGGGGCCGGAAGCCTTTTGGCACCCGGACCTGGCGGGCCATGGACTCCGACCAGGCGATTCCCCTCTCCCGGATCCGCGCCTTGAGCCTCTCCAGGGCTTCCCCGTCCGCCTCCAGGGGAACCGAAAAGAAGGCGGCCAGGGCCTCCCGGACCCGGTCGTCTTCTGTGGGGCCCAGCCCCCCCGTCACAAGGAGGAGGTCCCGCCCGAGGGCGCAGGTCTCCAGGGCTCCCCGGACCTCTTCCAGGGCGTCGCCGCAGACCCGGATCCCTTCCACCCGGATTCCCCGCTCCTCCAGGAGTTTCCCGGCGAGCCAGGAGGAGTCGGTGTCCGCCACGGCCCCGGAAATAAGCTCGTCCCCCACGGCCAGGATGAAGGCTTTCATCTCGGCGCCTCAGACGCTGAACCGGATGTTCAGGATGTCCCCGTCCCGGACCTTGTAGTCCCGCCCTTCCACGCGGAAGAGCCCCCGGGCCTTGGCCTCCCGGACGCTCCCCGCCTGGTGGAGATCCTCCCAGGAGATCACCTCGGCCCGGATGAAGCCCCGGGCCAGGTCGGTATGGATCTTCCCGGCCGCCGTGACGGCGTCGTCGCCGGCCCGGATGGTCCAGGCTCTCACCTCGTCTTCGCCCATGGTGAAAAACGAGAGGAGCCCCAGGGCCTCGTAGCCCATCCGGATGAGCCTGTCCCGGAAAGGTTCCGCGATCCCGTAATCCTTGAGAAACTCTTTTCTCTCCTCCAGGGAGAGTTCGGCGATCTCCGCTTCCAGGCGGGCGCAACAGGCGTTTTCCGGGAGGTCCCCGCCCAGCCGGTCCTCGGAGACGTTCAGGATCTCGATCATGGGTTTTTCCGAGGCGAAACGGAAACCGGAGAGAAGGGCCCGCTCGGAGTCGTTCATCTCCACCTCCCGGAGCGGCCGTCCCTCTTCCAGAGCGGGAAGACACCGCTCCAGGAGCTTGAGTTCCTTCTCTTCCCTTTCCCTGGTCTTGGAAGGTTTCTTCACCTTCTCCCTGAGCCTCTCGATCCTGGACTCCACGGCGGCGTAGTCGCCGAAGAGGAGTTCCGATTTCAGGGAGGCCAGGTCACCTTCCGGGTCGGGCTCGGGCCGCTCGTAGGGGTAGGAAGGGTCCTGGAAGTCCCGGATCACCAGGCAGAGCCCGTCGGTGTCCCTGACGGCCGCCATCAGCTCGCCCCGGCCCTTTTCCCGGGCCGGGGGGATGCCCGGAAAGTCCACGAACTCGATCCGGGCGGGGGTATACTTCTTGGGCTTCCAGAGGTCTCTCAGCCATTCCAGCCTGGGATCGGGGACGTCCAGGCTCACCAGGGGCCACGAGTCGGCCCTGGTCCCGCCCTTGTGGCCCTGCTGGGCCTTCCCTCCCAGGGCGCGGAAAAGAGTGGTCATGCCCGCTCCGGGCCAACCGACCAGTCCGATTCTCATGCCGGCGCTCCTTCCCCGGCTTGTTCCCCCCTCTTCTCGACGCGGCGGGCCAGGAACAGGCCGATTTCGAACAAGAGGATGATGGGGACGGCCATGAATATCTGGGTGAATGGATCGGGAGGAGTCATGATCGCCCCGAAGATGAAGGCCCCCAGGATGAAGGCCTTGCGCTTGCTTGCCATGGAGGAGGCCTTCATCAGGCCCACCTTTGCCACGCCCACCATGACCACCGGGAGCTGGAAGACCAGGGACATGGCCAGGGTGACGGTAAAAAAGAAGCTGAAATAGGCCTTGATCGTATAGGTCTGGTTCACCAGCTCGGGATCGGAGAACCGGGCCAGGAAGTAGAGGGCGAAGGGAATCATGAAGAAGAAGGCGAAGGACGCCCCGGCAAGGAAAAGCCCCACCGTAAAGGGAAAGTAGCGCATCACCAGGCGCTTCTCCCGCTTGTAGAGCCCGGCGCCTATGAACTTCCACATCTGGAGAAAGACCACCGGCGAGGCAAGCACCAGGCCGAAGATCAAGGCCACCTTCATCCAGGCCACGATGTATTCGATGGGCCCCAACTGGGCGAGCCTGCGGGGATAGAGAAAGCCCTTGGCCTTCATGATCCCGTCGCTCACCTTGCCCTCCAGGATCTCCTCTTTGTGGCCCCCCACGCGCTTCTTGGTGACCGGGTCCTGGACGCCGAAGACCCACCGGTAGACCTCTTCCTGGGAAGGGGGGAGGGTCTTCTTCCGGTGGCCTTCCTCCAGGCGGTTCATCCAGTCCCGGGCGAGCCAGCTCCAGGTGCGCAGGTAGGGCCCCATGGCGATCTTCAAGGGGAGGGAGCCGCTGACGAGGAAGGCAGTAGAGCCGAGAACGGTGGCGACAAGGGACACGATGATCCTGAAGCGCAGTTCCTCCAGATGCTGCGCCAGGGTCATCTTTTTCATGCGGTTTCGTTCTTCTTCTATGTTCTCGTCCTCCATGGCTCCTCCCCTCGTTCAGGAGCGGGACCGAGTCTCCCCATGCGAATCCGGCCGTCCCACCCCGGGGTCGCCGGGGCCGCGGACGGCCGGAAGATCGAATCCTGGCCGGGAGTTCTCACGGGCGGAAAGGGCCCCCTGTCCAAGGCCCCGGGGAAACCCATGAAATCCCGGTTCCAGGGAAGAGGATCCAGATCAAAGCTGAAGGTAAGAACGAATTCTCTTGAGGGGCACCACGTTGATGCTGAGCTGCATGGCTTTGGCGTAATCCTTGGTCTGCTCCAGGGGGGTGGCGCCCTCTCCGATGGGCTGGCGGCCCAGGATGAGGTAATCCGTCTCGGCCGTCACGTGGTCGGAGACGGTGTTCCCCATCTCCTCCAGGATCCGCTTGATCGTTCCCTTGGTGAGGGGATCCACGAACCGGCCGAGAAGGACGAAGTTGAAGCGCACGTCCGGGTCGTAGAGCTGGTTGCGGATGACGTCCCCCACGGCCACGGGGTCATAGGGGTCCACCAGGTCCCGGATGGCCACATCGGAGGACTCGTTGTCCACGGTGAGGACCTTGGCCCAGGCCTTGTGGACATAGGTGTTGCCCCGGGGCTCCAGGACCTCGAAAACCATCCCGGGCCGCACCATCTGCTTGCGCCCCAGGTTGATGAACGCCCGGTTCAACTCCACCGACACGGAGATGATCTTGCCGTCGATCTTGTCCGGGTTCCCGATCAGGGCCAGCTTATCCCGGGCCCTCTCGTTCCGGATCCGGAGCTGTTCCTTCTCCTGGACCAGCTTGGCCCGCTCCTGGGCCCAGGCTTCCTTGGCCTTGGCCAGATCCTGGGTCTTCTTGCGCACGTCGGAGCGCAAGGCGCTGTTGGATTCGTCCTTCTTCTTGATCTGGCTGCGGAGATTGCTCTCGATGTCCGCCTTCTCAGCCCGAAGCTGGGCGATCTCCTGGTTCAGCTGGGCCCGGACGTCCTGGGTGGCCTGGCGGGCCTTGTCCCTGGCGGCCTCGGCGGCGGCCACGGCCGTCTCGAGTTCCTTGATCCGGTTCTTCTGGGCGGCGATGAGGTTCACCATCTTGGGGAGAACCTCCTGGAGGGTCTTCACGGACGGCCCGGCCCCCACCAGGTCCCGGAGTTCCTGGACCTTCTGGCGCACCAGGTCCGGCTGGGTGTAAGCGCCTGGGCCCGCTCCACGGAAACCGACGGGAATGCTGATCTTGAGGGTCTGATCATAAGCCGCCAGGAGCTTCTTGTGGGCCTGCTGGACCTGCTTCTGGAGCTGTTGGTTCTGGTCGTTCAGGCGGGCCACTTCCTGCATCTGGATATAGGCGAACCCTACACCGGCAAGGAAAAGGATCACCATCACGATGAACCACATGATGTTGATGTGCGCGATCCCGCGCGAGCGCCTGATCATGCTGCAACTCCTGATCTCGTGGGCCCGGAGCCCGGCTCCATGGGACCCTTTCGGTTTTTCCGCCCCTGGCGGGGTCCCACTTCTGGCACCCCCCCCGATCCAAAGGCGGTCGGAAGACACGGAAAGGTGAGTCTAGCCTCCCTCCCGGAGGGGGGTCAAGGAACATTCACCCGCCCGGCGGGAAAAAGGCGCCTGTTTCAGCTAAAGTTACGGGGAAGGAAGAAGTTTCTCTCCGGCATCGCCCATGCAAGGAAAAAGCCCTCCACTCCCCCATAAAAAGCCTCCCGGGAAGTCCCTGGTGATAGGACTCTTGGGGGGAGTGGCCTCGGGAAAGAGCGCTGTGGCCCGGCTTTTCGAGGAAGCGGGCGCCCATGTCCTGAACGCCGACAGGATGGCTCAGGCCATCCTGGACCAGCCGGAGATGGTGGCCCAGGTGGAGGAGAGATTGGGTCCAGGCCTGGCAGGCCCCGAGGGCAGGATTAACCGCAAGCTCCTGGCACAAAAGGTGTTCCAATCGGAGGAGGCCCGGAGGACCCTGGAGGCATTGATCCATCCCTTGGTCCTGGCGCGGATCCAGGAAGAGCTAACCCGCCTCGGAAAAGGCCCCAACCTGGTAGTCCTGGACGTCCCTCTTCTCCTGGAAACGGGTCTGGAAAGGGAGTGCGACCACCTGGTTTTTGTGGAGACATCCGAAGAAGAACGGGAAAAACGGGCCCTCCACAGGGGATGGTCCCCGGGGGAGCGGTCGAGAAGGGAAAAAACCCAGTTGCCACTGGAAACCAAGAGGACCAAGGCCGACTATATCCTCAACAACAGCGGTTCCCTTGACGAGACTCGCAAGCAGGTTCTCGACCTCCTTGGGAGGTGGGGATTGGGTTGGCTGGATCCCTGAGCCGAAAGGGGTCGAAACGCCGCCGCTCTTCCCGCCTCCATCCCCTCCCGGCCGCCCTTTCCGCAGGGCCCGAGATCTTATCCCGGTAGAGGACTTGTCTGCCCGTCTCCCTACCCCAAATCGCACCGGAGCTTGAACCATGGCCAGAAAGAGCAAACCCTCGCCGGAGGACCCGAAAGACCGGATCCCGGAAGGATTCCAATTGGAGCCCGATCCGGAGGATCTGGAAGAAGAAGAATTCCAGGAAGAAGAGGAACTCGAGGAGGAGGAAGAGGAAGAAGAAGAAGAAGAGGAAGAAGAAGACTGGGAGGATCGGGAACTCTCTCCCGAGGAACAGGCCCTGAACGCCAAGTATGAAGAGATCAAGAAGGGCGAGCAGCAGATCAGCTCCCTTCAGAAGATGACGGTCCAGGAACTTCTCGATCTGGCCCGCAAGGAGAAGATCCCCGATGTCTCGGGTCTCAAGAAACAAGACCTCATCTTCAAGATCATGAAGGAGCGGATCAAGCGGACCGGGATGGCCTGGGGCGAAGGGGTCCTCGAGGTGCTTCCCGACGGGTTCGGTTTCCTCCGCTCCCCTGAGTCCAATTATCTTCCCGGTCCGGACGACATCTACGTATCTCCCTCCCAGATCCGCCGTTTTGGATTGAAGACCGGAGCCATCGTCCAGGGCCAGGTGCGCCCGCCCAAGGAGGGAGAGAAATACTTCGCCATCCTGAAGGTGGAGGCCATCAACTACGAGGCCCCGGAGGCGGTCTTCGAGAAGGTCCCCTTCGACGAACTCACCCCCATCTTTCCCAACGAGCGCATCATCCTGGAGACCACCAAGGAAAATATCGAGATGCGCATCATGGACCTGATCACCCCTGTGGGGAAGGGGCAGAGGGGCCTGATCGTCTCGCCCCCCAGGGCGGGAAAGACCATCATCCTCCAGAAGATGGCCAATTCCATCCTCACCAACCTCCCCGAGGCCTACGTGATCGTCCTTCTCATCGACGAGCGGCCCGAGGAAGTCACCGACTTCAGAAGGTCCATCCTCTCCGAAAGGCGGGAGGTGGTCTCCTCCACCTTCGACGAGCCTGCATCGCGGCACATCCAGGTGGCGGAAATGGTCCTGGAGAAGGCCAAGAGGATGGTGGAATACGGCAAGGACGTGGTGATCCTCCTGGATTCCATCACCCGCCTTTCCCGGGCCTACAACACCGAGGCCCCCCACTCGGGGAGGATCCTCTCAGGGGGTGTGGACGCAACGGCCCTCCAGAAGCCCAAGCGCTTCTTCGGCGCGGCCAGAAAGGTGGAAAAGGGCGGGTCCCTGACCATCATCGCCACGGCGCTGATCGAAACCGGTTCACGGATGGACGAGGTGATCTTCGAGGAGTTCAAGGGCACGGGCAACATGGAACTCCACCTGGACCGGGCCCTGGCGGACCGGCGGATCTGGCCCGCCATCGACATCAGCCGTTCCGGAACCAGGAAGGAAGACCTCCTCCTTTCCGCCGAGGAACTCCGGCGGGTCTACGTTCTCCGGAAGGTCCTCTCGGAGATGAACCCCGTTGAGGCCATGGAACTCCTGGTGGAGAAAATGCGTAAGACCGAGAACAATGCGGAGTTCCTGGTCTCCCTCGGCGGAAAGCGATGAAGGCCCCAACCCGGGTCGATTTCCGCGGCGTTCCGCGCGCGTGAAGGGACATTCGGGACGGCGCCCCCGGTTCATCCCGGAGGGCCGTCCCCGCCCTCGTCAACGAGCGAAATAAAGGTATACGGCGTTTGAGAAGTCGACGCCGAGAGGCCGGTTTCCCGTGGGCGTCACGAAGCCCTGGACGGCCAGAGAAACCCAGTTGAGCCCCTGGGAATTCGGGACATGAATCTTCATGGGTTTCGTGTAGAAGGAGGCCAGGAAATACATGTTCATGTCCAGGTAGAAGAGACAATTCCCCCCGAAGGAGAAGGGCCTGGAGGGAAAGCCGAAAAGGACGACCCCGGCCTTGTTTCCCGCAAGGCCGGTGAGTTCCAGCTCCGTGTCCCCGCCGAGGACGGGGTCGGTGGCCTCCAATCGAGGGGGCTCTCCCGAGGCCGAACACCCCTTTCCGAACCTTCTCGCCTGTGCGCCCGTGTAGATCCCCCAGATCTCCATTCCATGAAGGCCGTCGTCGGCCCTGAAGACCACGCGCCCGTAAGAGGGCGTGAACCCGCCGGCGAAGGAATCCCCCGTCCGGTTGATGTCCCCAAGGAGAACCGTCCCCTTCCCGGTCCCGTCGGTTTTCCAGGGCTCCATGCCGTGAACGCCGTCGGCGGCGGAGAAATAGAGGAACCTGCTTCCCACGGGCGTCAAGTCTCCTGGCACGGAACCGACCGCCCCGGGGTTGATGTCCGCCACCATCCCCGTGCCAGCGGAAGTCCCGTCGCTCTTCCAGAGTTCCCGCCCATGAGTTCCGTCGTCGGCCGTAAAGTAGAGGGTCTTCCGCTGAACCACCAAGCACGAGGGACACGACTGGGAAGCGCCCGGGGCGATGTCCTTGACCAGCACCGTTCCGGCGGCCGTCCCGTCGCTCTTCCAGAGTTCCCGCCCGTGGGAAGGCTCGAAACCGGTGAAGTAGATTTCCTTCCCGATCCTGACGATTTCGGAAGGCGCGGATCCATGCACGCCCTTCCAGATATCTTTGATCATCACCGTGCCTGCAGCGGTCCCGTCGCTCTTCCAGAGTTCCCACCCGTGGATTCCGTCCGAGGCGGAAAAATACAGGGTGGATCCCACGAAGGCCAAGAAGGCCGGGCTGGAACTGTAGATGCCGGGATAGATGTCCTTGACCAGGACCGTCCCGGAGGAGGTGCCGTCGCTCTTCCAGAGTTCATACCCCCTGGTTCCGTCGTAAGCGGTAAAAAAGACCTGGTTTCCCAGGACGGTGAGGCCGCTGAGGTCGGCCCCCCCCGACCCCGGCCGGATGTCCTTTACGAGCACCGTTCCCGCCGGAGTGCCGTCGCTTTTCCAGAGTTCCTTCCCGTGGACCCCGTCGTCGGCTGAGAAGAAGACGACTTTGCCCGTGGAGACGAAGTCACCGGGTAAAGACGCCGCCCCCCCGGGCCGAATGTCCTTGAGGAGAAAAGTGCCTTTCTCCGTCCCGTCGGTCACCCAGAGTTCCTGCCCGTGGGATCGATCGAAGGCGGAAAAGATGTAGACCCCCCCCGAC
>Ga0256831_1001801_pt1 | contig 11273 bp, 12 predicted proteins | sample 132544metaG_FD_189087 | JGI IMG/M metagenome (GOLD analysis project Ga0256831, IMG submission 189087) | Hydrothermal vent microbial communities from Lau Basin, Pacific Ocean - 132-544 | ecosystem: Environmental > Aquatic > Marine > Hydrothermal vents | place: Pacific Ocean: Lau Basin | collected... | reverse complement strand
GTTTCTAGCCTACCCATCGGGGATGTAAACCATAGATGGCAATATGGTAGAAGAATATGACGCTCGTCGTTTCTAGCCTACCCATCGGGGATGTAAACTTGACCGCTCCCGGGTCTTCGCCCCCGTGCCCGGGATCCGTTTCTAGCCTACCCATCGGGGATGTAAACTCCATAGGGGCGGGGCATCGCTATGGACCACTATCTGTTTCTAGCCTACCCATCGGGGATGTAAACGATTATGGGTTGATTGTCTACCGACTGCCGAATAAGGTTTCTAGCCTACCCATCGGGGATGTAAACGAGGAATGACGATGGCGAATGATATAACGCTGATAAGTGTTTCTAGCCTACCCATCGGGGATGTAAACGAGGAATGACGATGGCGAATGATATAACGCTGATAAGTTTCTAGCCTACCCATCGGGGATGTAAACGAAGAATACCTGAGGTTAGCACAGCAAGAGGAGGTGTTTCTAGCCTACCCATCGGGGATGTAAACTCCTTGCCATTGATGTTGCTGGGGCGGTTGGTAGTGTTTCTAGCCTACCCATCGGGGATGTAAACCGAATACCACAGACCTTTTCTCACCATCTTTGTTGGTTTCTAGCCTACCCATCGGGGATGTAAACTGTTCCTCTTACGGAGGTGATTGTATGGCAGATGAAGTTTCTAGCCTACCCATCGGGGATGTAAACTCGGGTGCAAGCACGGTGCGGGGTTTGATATAGGGTCGTTTCTAGCCTACCCATCGGGGATGTAAACTCAAGAAAAAAGTTGAACCAGAATATGGCAAATGGTGTTTCTAGCCTACCCATCGGGGATGTAAACCCGTTGTATCTCGTGCTGTATATCTTGCCTGTTGTGGTTTCTAGCCTACCCATCGGGGATGTAAACTATGGATGGCAATATGGTAGAAGAATATGACGCCCGAGTTTCTAGCCTACCCATCGGGGATGTAAACCTGGGAGGCCAAGGGCTTGCGGTGGCTCGTCACCGAAGTTTCTAGCCTACCCATCGGGGATGTAAACTCTAACAGTAAAGGAAGTTGCAGAAATGTTCAAAGTTTCTAGCCTACCCATCGGGGATGTAAACTTGATGTTATGCATGCAGAGAAGACAAGGCTCTGGAGTTTCTAGCCTACCCATCGGGGATGTAAACCCCGAGGGTATACACCTATGGAATTTGTCTGGAAGGTTTCTAGCCTACCCATCGGGGATGTAAACCTCTGTCAAGTCTCATCTGTATCACGCTCCTTTCAATATGTTTCTAGCCTACCCATCGGGGATGTAAACCTCGGGCGGTTTCTGGAAGTTCGGCTTCAACGAAGTGTTTCTAGCCTACCCATCGGGGATGTAAACCAACAAGTCCGTATTGGGGCTCCGATACTTTCATTGGTTTCTAGCCTACCCATCGGGGATGTAAACTATAGATTCCCGGTGTGTGCGGGCACACCGGGTTTGTTTCTAGCCTACCCATCGGGGATGTAAACCTTGCCAGTTGGACGAATATCTTGTAAGCCTCAGTTGGTTTCTAGCCTACCCATCGGGGATGTAAACTATCGTCCGCCAGACGATAACCTTTGATGGCGGACTGGTTTCTAGCCTACCCATCGGGGATGTAAACTTCTACCACTGGTGCCACAGTGCATCGGCAATTGATGTTTCTAGCCTACCCATCGGGGATGTAAACAGCCTCTGGTTTCCGCCCACGACGTGCCCCGTGCGTGTTTCTAGCCTACCCATCGGGGATGTAAACTCGTATTTCTTGGCAAACTCGGACATCTCAAAGTTGTTTCTAGCCTACCCATCGGGGATGTAAACCTATTCCGATATTTCCTGCCAGAGGTGGTTCAACTCGGTTTCTAGCCTACCCATCGGGGATGTAAACTATCAACCCAACGGCTTTCAAGGTGGAGTTTGCTTGTTTCTAGCCTACCCATCGGGGATGTAAACACAGCATCTATCTGGTGCGGAAGTAGTCTTTTCCCAGTTTCTAGCCTACCCATCGGGGATGTAAACCACCCACCGTGTCGTGAAGCAGACCCGACTTGACACGTTTCTAGCCTACCCATCGGGGATGTAAACCTCATTTCCTTTCACCTCCCGTAGGGATTTTTTATACTCGTTTCTAGCCTACCCATCGGGGATGTAAACGCAGTCGGATTTTTAGCATAGTGGGCTTCATCAAGGTTTCTAGCCTACCCATCGGGGATGTAAACTATCAACCCAACGGCTTTCAAGGTGGAGTTTGCTTGTTTCTAGCCTACCCATCGGGGATGTAAACGTAGGAAACTGAAGGATATGGCAATGGATATGCGGGGGTTTCTAGCCTACCCATCGGGGATGTAAACTTCACCTCTGCGGGTATAATCTATCCCGCAGGGGTGTTTCTAGCCTACCCATCGGGGATGTAAACCTCTCATCCCCTACCACGCCCCCGAAGACGCCCCGTGTTTCTAGCCTACCCATCGGGGATGTAAACTGCAAATCGCCCGTGCAGTGGTGAAGGCAATGGAACGTTTCTAGCCTACCCATCGGGGATGTAAACGGGGATATGCCAAGCAGTTGATGTTGTATGAACCTTGGGTTTCTAGCCTACCCATCGGGGATGTAAACTCGTATTTCTTGGCAAACTCGGACATCTCAAAGTTGTTTCTAGCCTACCCATCGGGGATGTAAACATACCCTGAAGGAAATACGCAATTACAAGTGGAAAGAGTTTCTAGCCTACCCATCGGGGATGTAAACTAAAGGGACCAAGAGCACTCCAGATCGCCTCCCATGTTTCTAGCCTACCCATCGGGGATGTAAACTTAGTGGTCCTGCCAGTAGTCCTAAAGCCGTTGCCAGTTTCTAGCCTACCCATCGGGGATGTAAACCAGGTAGTAACATCAAACAAGAATAACTCGTCTTGTGTTTCTAGCCTACCCATCGGGGATGTAAATGTATAAAACCACAAAGGGGGAGGCTCTCGCCTCCCCCGTATATTCCAGCACATATAACTCAAAGAGATCTTAACTTTCCTCTTCCTCCTCACCAAGGTCGGCATCAGATATCTTCTTAGGTCTTAGGAGTGGGAAGAGGATAACATCTCTGATAGTATTACTACCTGTTAGGAACATGATAAGTCTGTCTATGCCCACACCCAAACCGCCTGTGGGAGGAAGGCCATATTCAAGGGCAATGATATAGTCCTCATCAATCTCTGCCATTGCCTCATCGTCTCCCTGGCGGCGGGCTTCAACCTGCTTTTTAAATCTTGCCAGTTGGTCTCTGGGATCCTGAAGCTCAGAGAAGGCATTGGCAAGTTCCACACCTGCCACAAATAGTTCAAACCTCTCAACAAAGTCTGGCTCATCTTTCTTTTTCTTAGCAAGGGGACTAATTTCCAGTGGATAGTCAATGATAAAGGTAGGATTCACGATCTTGGGCTGAACCACACTGTCAAATATTTCCTGCACATAGTTGATCCACACAGGTGGCTTCTTCATCTCAAGCCCAAGATCTTCAAATACCTTCTTTGCTCCCTCTTCTGTCTTTATCATGTCCCATGTGATAGAACCACCTGTAAAGTGGGCAAATGCCTCTTTATAAGGAATACGTGGAAATGGTTTCTTCACATATACCTCTTTACCAAGCCAGTGTATAGGCTGCTGTATTTCCAGTGTTTCCACCAGATATACAAACAGGTCCTCCACAAGGTCCATGATGTCGTTATAGTCGGCATATGCCTGATAGAGTTCCATCATAGAAAACTCTGGGTTATGCATGGCATCTATGCCTTCATTTCTAAAGTTCTTACCCATTTCAAAGACCTTGGGGAAGCCGCCTACAATGAGCCTCTTAAGATAGAGTTCAGGGGCTATTCTCAGGAACAGGTCTATATCAAGGGCATTGTGGTGAGTAATAAATGGACGTGCCGATGCACCGCCATAGATGGGCTGGAGCACAGGTGTTTCCACCTCAATAAATCCTCTGTCGTAGAGAAATTTTCTTATGGCAGTTATGATCTTTGAGCGCATCATAAATGTCTTCATAGAGTCAGGGTTCATGATAAGGTCAAGGTATCTATGGCGACTGCGCAGTTCCACATCTCTAAGGCCGTGCCACTTCTCAGGTAGGGGACGCAGACTCTTTGTCATCCACTTCCACTCTTTGACGGCAACGGTCAGTTCTCCTCTCTGGGTATGGAATAGTTCTCCCTTTACCCAGATGATATCGCCTATATCGGCATATTTTCTAAAGAGGTTATAAGACTCACTGCCAAGGACAGGTTTCTCAAGGGCTATCTGTATGCGATCTGACCAGTCTCTAAGATCGCCAAATGTCAATTTTCCATGGGCTCTTTTAGCCCTCAGTCTACCGACAACCTCAACCTCTGTGCCATCTTCCAGTTTTCTGACCTCGGCAATGGGAATAACCTTATCCAGGCGATGCCCAAATACATCTATACCCCTTTCCTTCTCAAGCCACTGAAGTTTCTCATACCTAACATCTCTTTCCTTCACATCTCTCACCCTCTACTCAAGAGAGATTTCTACAATCTCATATCTCATAAGCTTGCCAGAAGGAGAGACAAACTCTACAATGTCACCAACGGATTTGCCAAGAATGGCCTTGCCGAGAGAACTATCTGTGGATATTTTACCGGCATAGATATCTACTTCCTCGTGGTTACCCACAAGGGTATACTTCTTAACCTTACCTCTGTTTAGGTCTTTGAGTGTCACGGTGACACCGACAACAACCTTGTCAAGGTCAAGAGTAGATGTATCAATGATCTCGGCATTGTCAAGTATATTCTCAAGGGTACGAATGCGATCTTCTACATGTGCCATTTCTTCCTTGGCAGCATGGTATTCTGAGTTCTCGCTGAGATCCCCCATACTACGGGCTTCCGCGATACGCTCAGCAACCTCCTTTTTCTTGACCTCTTTTAGGTATTTCAGTTCTTCCAGCAGTTTCTGGTAACCTTCCTGTGTTAGAAGAACCTTGTCATTAACCATAAGTGTTCACCCTCCTTGCACTATTTTCCTCATGTATTCTATTTTTTCCTTTTTAACAGGCAAGTCAAAGGACCTCATCCATATAAGCTCAAATCCATGTTTTTCCGCCCATTGGCCTGTTAATCTTACCTGATCCTCCTTAAGTTCCTTTGTTAGTGAAAAGTGACCTTCCCATCCCTCCAAAGCAAGCATCATAGTTTCTGCCATACAGGCGAAGGCTGTACCTGGCGGAAAGCCAAAGTCAAAGTTAAACTCAACTTGACCTGGTATTTTAACTACACCACCATCTATAACAAGAACATCGTCCCTGTCTTTTACAGCCTCTGCTACATCTCTGGGACGTGAAACATCTACTATTATCGCTCCACTTTTCACATCATTAGGACCTATTATAGCATCAACGGCCGATGAAACTGTCACCGCTAAATCTGCTTTACGCATTATACCCTTAACATCGTCAGATGCCAATACCTTTGCATCTGTCAGTTCCTGTACCTCTGCCGCAACTTTCTTTGCCTTGTCTATATTTCTACCAACTATGACTATGGTTCCATTCATTTTCGGTGCAAGGAGTTTGGCAACAACCCTGCCAATAGATCCTGTGCCACCTACAACAGCAAGAAGAATATCTTCTGACGATGGAGCTACACCAACTTCTCTGGCTCCCAGAAGAAGGGCTTCGTGTGCTGTATATGCGGTGTAAGAATTACCTGTAGTAACACCAATAACACCATCAAGGGCATCGGCTGGCACCTTACCACCACCCCCCACAACGGCGGTAAAAGCACCAAGTCCCATAATAGTAGCTCCCAATTCTCTACCCATATAACCTGCTTCAATAATACGCTTCACAGCAATATCTTCCCTCTTAACCATTAGCTCCGAGGTCAGAGGAATCACAATAAACCAACCTTCGGCAGTATCCCCTGTCTTAGACTGAATACCGGTAATGTGGGAAGCAATAAAAGGTTTCTTTATACCCATATAAAAGTCAATCACAGGTTTAGGCAGTAGTTTTGCCCACGGCTTTGCCTCATATACATGTTCCATTCCAAGAGGATGAAGGAGAAATACAAACTTGCCATGCATCCCTACTCACCTTCCTTCAAAACGCGAATAGTAGGTTTAATGTCTAATCTATCAAGTAGCTCTTCATATGGTGAAAAGTCTGGTCCTTCAGGTTTATAACCAAGGAGTGTGGCAAATACTCCTTCCATGACATTAGTTCCGAATGACCTGCCACCGAGTACTGGGGTAGTTGTAATCAGCATTTTAGCACCTCTTCTTTTAACCTCTTCAGCATCTTCTGCCGTCGTCGTATTGGTGAAAATAATTTTACCATCTAAATGCTCTGGCATATATTTTTTAATATAGAGAAAATCACCTGCTATTACATCTGCCCACTCAAAGTATTTGCGACTGACACGACTTTCGCCACTACCATATGTATCCTGTTTCTTTCCAGTAGGATAAAGCATAGAAAACGGTAGTTGAACAGCAAGGGGAAGTGCTACTGAACCAAGCATGTAAAGACTTCTGAGAGTTTTTACAGGAATATCAAGTCCCAGTGCAAAAATAATATCACCATAGACCACTTCTCCACCGATTTGATATATGGACTCGGCCATACCCCACCTATCAACGGCACTGACAACAAGATATCTATAATAAGGTTTAAATATCCCCTCATCATATAAATACTCTACTGCTCTGCGTTCCAGAGTATGTTTAAGACCGCTTCCATCAGTTAGAAAACTCTTATTAACAGCCTTCAGAAACACTTTGCTGTCTCTTATCGTATATCTTTTCTTGCCTATCCACAGGTATAGGTCTGTTCCCCCTACACCAATGGCATCCACATTACCGTCCAGCTCTTTCATTATATCTACCGCCCTTTTCACATCTCCATCGGTACCAATACGCTCTATCTCAAACTCCTTGTCAAGAAAAGTAGCCTTTGCTTTGTGGTTTCTCTTAGAAGAACCTATACTAACGCTTACAACCCTGTGCACACAAACCACCTCCCCTATTGTAAGGACTTTAATTATTCTACCACTACCTATCTTTCTGGAGTTTTACAACTTTCTTCCGATAAGTATAGTGGCAGACATTAGAAAGGAGGTGCGATAAGGGTGGCGTCTGACATCACACGGATACGAAGCAGTTCCACTGCCATGGCAGCACTCTATCATCTCAGGCTTGTAAACAATGACCTTGCTATACGCGGTAAAAAACTGGCATTTGGGCTTAGACTGGTAAATGCAGAAGAAGATCCTGCAGGTGTCCGTATATCTATAAATATGGAAGCCCGCAAAAGGGGGCTTGGTGTAGCCATAGACAATATCTGGGATGCTAAAAATATGCTAACGATTGCAGAAGGTGGTCTTGCAAAGATTAAGGATGCCCTGTTTCAGATAAGAGACAAACTTACTCAGGCAGCAAATGAATCTATGGGACTGGAAGAGGGCCTTTCCATTGCTGCCGAGATAAGGTCTTTTATGCATGAGATTGTACGCATAGCCCATGAAACACGGTGGAATGACTTAGGACTTCTTGATAGTAGTCCCCCACCGGCATCAGGCACATCACAGGCACGAACACTATATTTTCACACAGGAAGTGGCAGTGGTGATGATGTAGCATTTTCCAGAGACTATGTATTTGACACAGCAGGCATAGCCGATGACAGCCTATGGACGAACTGGAAAAACAACGCAGACAGCCTTACAGTAAGACTGGGGGGCATTGACAACCCATCAAATGCCATTACACAGAAGGTCTATGATTCACGAACAGGCTATGTCAATGCCTCGGCAGAGATAAATGTAAAAGAGGTATATGAGGCACTTGGAATAGCAGAAAAGGTAGGTATAAGCGGTGCTTCTGATAGTCACAATATTAACGCTTCTGTTAATGAGCTGATACAGAAAGTTGATGCCCTGCTAAAAGCTACATCAGAGTGGGCCACACATGTGGGAAGCATGATAGCAAGGCTTCATACCAAAGAAGAAGCCATACTGGTATCCAAGGTCAATGTAGCAGCATCTTTGAGCCGAATAAAAGACGCAGATATGGCTAAGGAATATATGATGAAGACCAGAGATGACATTCTTCAAAACACAGCACTGGCATTCCTTTCACAAGCCAATATCAGTGCATCAAACATTGTGGGCATGCTGGTAGGCAGATAACCAGCATGCCCTATTACTTTGGGAGAAGTTCTTCTTCTATAAGGAGCTGTTTTATGGTATCCCTCAGTTCTTCATAAGGGGGCATACCTCTAAAGATTTTATAAACCTCACCATTTGGCCTCTGTATAACCCACAGTGGCTCTTTTCCTTTGATCTTAAATTTGAAGACATCAGGTAGAAGAAGTATATTACGAGGATCAAGGCTTTGAAGATCCAAAACCTCTGGACCAAACTCTTCTCTCAGCCTCGGCATATAATCCTTGGCTGTCTCTGTTTCCTCTTTTAGATGAAAAGTGGCAAAATCTTCTGTATCACCATAATCTATGTCAAAACAAGCAGAATATACCTGTGCCTTTTCCATATAGAGTTTCACTACAACCTTCTTTGTATCTTTCTTCTTTCCAAACATACTTATCACCTACCTAAAAAGGGGGAGACAAGGTCTCCCCCTTACAGACTTTATTCAGCCTGCTTGCCGTGAAGAACCAGATATGCCTCATATGCAAGCCACAGTGCCAGAATTATAAGCAATCCTGCAGTAATAGAAAGAACCTTAGATGTCTTCCATGTATCAAACATAAGAATACCAAGGGCAGTAATGGTGGTAATCATCATGAAGTACATCGGATACATGGCAAATGCGGCATTCTTTTTAAGACCACGAATAACCCAAACACCAAGGGCAAGAAGTGCCAAACCGGCAACCAGCTGGTTGGCAGAACCAAACACTGGCCAGATAACTTTCCACATAGGAATGGGATTACCCTGAGCATCAGTTGCCTTGGTGAAGACAAGTATAGCTGCAAATGTAATACCAACTATAGAAGCAGTATATCTGTCTACCTTACCCTCAAAGAACTCCTGGAACTGATATCTGGCAAGACGGGTAGCGGTATCAAGAGATGTAAGGATAAAAGAGTTCAGAGCAAGAAGACCAATAGCGGTACCGACTGTTGCAGGAATACCAAAGATCGTTCCAAACACACCAATACCATTACTAAAGGTCTGAAGTGGGTTACCAACCTTACCACCTGTGAGGATAACGGTTCCTATAGCTATTGTGGCAACTATACCCTCAAGGAGCATGCCACCATAACCGATGATGCGTGCATGGGGCTCCTTATCAATCTGTTTAGATGTGGTACCAGAACCAACCAGCGAGTGGAAACCGGAAATGGCACCACAAGCAATGGTAATAAACAGAAGCGGCCATAGATACTTACCACTTGCTGGAGTAAAACCTTTAAATGCTGGTAGCGTTCCCTGAACATTTGCCATAAACTTAGGACCAAAGATCATACCTATACCACCAATAAGAACGGAGAAGTAAAGAAGCCAAGAAGAGAGATAGTCTCTGGGCTGGAGAAGAATCCACACAGGCAGAACAGAAGCCAGGAAGATGTAAGCAATGAGAATCCACTTCCATGTCATAACATTGAACTTAAAAAGATTAGCAACACTGGGCATATACACACCAATAATAACGGCAAGGAATACGAGTGGAACCATTATCAGTGTAGATACACCCAGTGAAATGTTCCATTTATAAACCATGTAACCAAAGATAAGGGCAAGGAGAATATACATGGTGGCTGCAAATGCCACAGCGGCATTGGCTGCCAGGGTTGCTGCTGCCAGTTCAAGGAATACGGCTATAACCAATACAAGAGAAAGCCATGTAAAGATGAGGAAGAGTTTCTTAGCACGGGGACCTACCCACTGCTTGACAACCTCACCCATGGAAAGGCCACCGTGACGCATAGATGCTACAACAGCACCCATGTCATGCACACCACCAAAGAACACAGATCCGATAGTCACCCATAGGAAGGCAGGGAGCCATCCCCACAGAGCAGCAGCCTTAATAGGACCAACTATTGGACCTGCACCGGCAATAGATGCGAAGTGGTGACCCAGGAGCACCATAGGATGGGCAGGAACATAGTCTACACCATCAAACTTGGAGTGAGCAGGTGTCTCATTTTTCTCGTCAAGTTCAAAGACTTTGGCAAGATAGCCACCATACCAATAATAACCAAAGATAAACCATGTTGCTGCAATAATAAACAGCAATGCTAAGAGCATGACACATTTCACCTCCTAATCAAGGTATTTTGTTAAAACCGCCACTATGCTTTGCATGGGCGGTTTTTGCAACATGGGCAATATAACTGAGATCTCTGAACTTTCTGGGTGCATACTTACCCTCAGGATGAGGAGAAATGTATGCAACCTCTGCAAAGCCTTTGAAACCAAACCAGAAACTCTTAGAGGTGTGTCGTTTGTCCCAATTTTCTGCAAGCATAGCAATACGCTGGGTCATAACATCATCAATAGGATGGAGCATCCTTATAATTTCTTCCTTTGAAGGATACTCTATAAGGATGTAATCGTGAAGAAAATAGGAGCCAACCTCTCCTAAGAGGCCACCCTTTATGGCACGAATGTAGCGAAACCATCCCTTTCCAAAGGGCCCTTCATATGGATCAAAGCCCATTTCCGCCATAATCTCATGCATCAGCGTATCGTATGGTAACATTGTTACCCTCCCATTACTTTCTCATATACAGAGTCCATAAAAATTATAGAACTAAAAACTGAGATTGATAAAGCCAAGTTCTTAATACTTTTAACACTATGGAACATTAGTGATTACTTTCTCCGTGAATATACCCTCCACATATCCCTCCACTACCAATCCTCTTTTCACAGCCTCATCCCATGTGTAGGTAAGATCTATCTCCCTATAATAAATAGGCAACGTAGATACAGGCAAGAAGGAGTAATCCATGCACTTTCCATTTTCTTTTACTTGAAAAAAACCAAGATGGTTTTTCTGAAAGGCAAACAAGGCATCTTTATCCAAATGTTTGCCATACCACTCTATTAGATCTGAACGGAGAACAAGGACAGTAGCAAATGCAATAAGGTCCTTATCAGTAGGAAGCAAATCCATCTGAGAAGCCAAAGACTCTGCAAGCACCTTGGCTCTATATATTGGTGATACACTGCCTAGCTCTATCGCCATAGAGGCTTCCTTACGCCATATCTCATACTTCTTGTCATATCCTATATAGG
>Ga0256831_1001800_pt1 | contig 11280 bp, 2 predicted proteins | sample 132544metaG_FD_189087 | JGI IMG/M metagenome (GOLD analysis project Ga0256831, IMG submission 189087) | Hydrothermal vent microbial communities from Lau Basin, Pacific Ocean - 132-544 | ecosystem: Environmental > Aquatic > Marine > Hydrothermal vents | place: Pacific Ocean: Lau Basin | collected... | reverse complement strand
GGTAATATTGTAGATATTGGTAAAAAAGATAATAATTTAACCCCTAATATTACAAAAATTTTAAAAGAAATCCCTGCATCAGTAAGAATATTTGAAAATAATTTTATTTTAGCAGAAAGAGATATTAATAGATACTCTTGTTTAGCTGATCAAAATGGATATCAAGCATGTTCTGTTGGGTTACAAACTTGTAATCATAGTATTAATTATGTTTCTGGAACTTCTATAGAATATCACATACATCAAGAAAGAGAAAAAGAAAGGGTAACAGCAACAGCAAATGATAGGGATGGAGATTCTTTTTATGCTAATTGGATAATTAATCCGAATCGAGGAAGTATATCTGGTTCAAGAATTACTATTATTGCAGATCGTACTTATAACGCTCATGATAATTTTCCTTCGGCTGCTGAATTATATAGGCAAGGTTGGAGAACGCATGATGGTAAATTTTCTATGAAAATATTCAATTACGGATCTGGATGTGGGGGGATGACAGTTTATCCTCTTCCGGATCATGTTCAAGTAATAGCAAATGGAGGTTCTAGGGTTAGTTTACATGGGTATATTAATGATTGTAATCAATTAATTTCATCTGGTGATGGTCAATATGCTACTGTACTTTTGACATGGGACCATATTCCGACAGATCCTATTAAATTTGAATGTGATGATTATTGTTTAGCAGGGAAACCAACATCACCAGTAGGATATTGGAAATGGGGTTGTAATGCTCCTTGGGTTTTTAAAAATGATAAATGTTATTTAGATTATTATTATTATTTATATCATTGTCCAATTGATGAAAGAACTGGTCAGGAACTACCAATATTAGTAGATACAGGTTCTGATTGTGGAGGTTTCTGTGGAGGGTATGGGTGTAAATGTAATAGTGAAAATCCGCCAGCAAATAATTGCGGAGAAAATATATACACTTGTCCTTATGGAGATGATATTCCTTGTGTTGATGTAACTACTAATTATAATCCTGACAACGCTACAAATAACGAGTTAGGATATCAATATGTGTTAGGAGATTCCATTGAACATGAAAATAATTTAACAAAAACTCCTTCTTGTCCTAATGGAGGCCTTTTTAATTCAAATAAAGGAGTTTGTGTTGCAAGTTCTAGTGCAGAAAATTGTCCACCTAATTCTTCTTTATTAGATCATAAATGTGTTATTCCTTATAGTTGTCCTGGTATTGTGGTTAATGGTAAATGTGAAGTAAAACCAGATATAATTTGTAATGATGCTAATGCAAGATATTATGAACAATATAGAGGCTGTGCAATTAATAAGGTATGTTCTCAAGGAACTTTTAATCCTATTTCTGGAAAATGCGAATTTGATCCAACCCCTCCGCCTGGTTGGACATATGATAGAACAATAAATCAATTTGTAAAAAGTCCTTTAGTAACAACAGATCCTATTTGTGTTGATGATAGTCTAACATGGAATGGTAATGGAAGATGTATAGGGTCTCCAAATTTTACTGAATGGAGTGTTGGTGATGATCAAAATGGCTATTATTCAGATTTAAGTCAAGTATCTGATTTAACTGTTAGTGCATCTGAAATAAAAGAAGATAGAAACACTGGTTATGCAGCATGGTTTGTGTCTCCTGTTTCTATTGAATCAGGAGAATTTTCAGGAACCGTTCAATTTGGTAGTAGTACTACCACAGACGCTGTAGGTTTACTTTTTGGTTTTCAAGGTGCAAATAATTATTATGTTTTTGACTGGACAGGAAACGAAAGTTATCCTGGAGGAAAAATAAGTAATGGAGATACTGCTGCTATTTTAAATATTAATGATTCAGGTTATAATAATTGGACTATTAATGAATCTTATGAGGTTACAGGTATTTCTAATTATTCTTGGTATGAAAATCATAGTTACACTCTTACTGTAAGATTTAGAGATGATAAAGCAGAAGTATTTGTTAATGGGGATCAAATTTTAAGTGCTGAAGGATTAGATGCAAATAAATTAAAAACGGGAAAAATTGGGTTTTGGGAAATTTCAGTTCAAAACACTATTTATAAAGATTTCACAATAAAAACAAAACCTGCATGTCCATCTGGATATATTTATATGGATGGATATGATATATGTGTTTATAATGAAGGTAATGATGTAACAATAGATGTTCCCAATAATAGATATTTAAAACCAGTTTTTTGTAGTATAGGAACTTTTAATGCTAGCATAGGAAAATGTGAAACTGATTCTTCTTGTGAAAAATCTTATCCATATGAAGATGCAAATGCAAATAAGTGTTATGGTACTGATAATTATACAGCAACATGTCCTGATACTCAACATTGGACTTTAGTTAATTCAAATGATATTCCTGGATATAGCAAAGTTTGTCAATCAACAAGTGTCTGTACAGATGGTTTTAGAGATGTTGTTATTAATGGAACGCCTTATTGTGCTCAGGATCCTCAAAAATCTTGTCCTGCAAATTATATATATAGTAAAACTGATAATGAATGCTATGCTGATCCTATTTGTAAAGATGGTTACGTTTATGACAAAGATTTAAAAACTTGTGTTTTACATTATAAATGGTATGAATACACTTGTCCGGTTGGTTATGAAGGACCTATTGTAAGTAAAGGAAAAGATTGTGAAGGCCATTGTGGATATGATGGTTGTAGTTGTAATATGAAAACACCTCCTGCAAATAATTGTAGAAAACCATTAACAAATAATAATACAACTTATGATTTATTTGAAAAAAGAAATATGATTGTTCACCAAATTTTAGAAACAGGTGACTTTAATGAAGAAGAATTTGGAGTTGTAAAAAGATTTGCTTGTAATGAAAATCCAGATGAAACATGTTCTTTTGATGTAACAAAAATATGGGGAGATGGTGATAAATTATGTTTTTCTAATGATGCGGGAACACAATCTTGTTATAAAATTAATGGTTGTCAATTCTGGGGAGAGATAGATAATAAAAATTTAAGTATTTCAAATAGAATCTATAATAAATCAAATGAAATAACAAATTTGAGAATTTATGATAAAGGGTATGGTATTGAAACATTGATTCCTTTTACACCTCCTGCAGCTGGTAGATGTGATAATATTCAAAGAACATATGTTTTTCAATCTGATGCAAATCATGGTTTTTATTATTGTAATAGTTCAATAACTAGTGATTCTTTTACTTTTGAAGATATAAAAGAAGAAGCTGAAAGAGATAATAATACATATTGTCTTTCAACAGGATTTGATTTGAGAGTAATGGTATTTAAGTTATCTGACGGTAAATGGTATTTTTCTCCATTTCATGATAGTTTTGCTGCTTGTGGTTATGATAGTAGATATATTGATTTAAGTCCTTCTAATTTTACAGATATTCAGTATGTTCCAGGTCATGAAGGAGAGAAAAATTATGTAATTTCCTTTAAATTAACACTTCCTCCAGGTCTTAAATTAGTAGCTGTATCTGATGGTGAATCAGCAACTAAATTGGTTTTAGGACGTAATGCTTGTAATAGTGATAATATTTTTGATCAAGATTTTAATGTATGGTTAGAAGGTTATTCTGATAATAAAATGCATGTTAGAAGACATGCAATAGGAGTTGCTAGTGCTGGTGCAGTTGATTTATCTGGTTTAGATGATAATGTATATACTTATAATGATGTATTAAATATATGTCTTTTCCATAATAGAGGAATTCATTCAACATGTAGAATGAATGGAGGAGTTGGTTGGTTTAATAGAGGTGAAGGAATTTCTTCTATAAAAGCAGGAGGTGTTGTTTATAATTATGCCATTATTGACGCAAACGGTTCAATTGATTGGGATGTAAATGCTACACAGGCAGGTCAAGATAGTATATCTGAAGGCTTTAATATAGGTCTTATGGCAATTAAATTATCTGATGGTAATTGGTATGTTGCTAAAGATTTTAAAGATAGAAATGGAAATCCGATAGATAGAAAATTACCTGGATTTGTTAAAAAATTAGATAATGCATTTTATAAAATAAGTAATGTAATTGAATTGCCTGATGGAAATACTACTGTTGCTATATTAGATTGTAATTATAATGGGCATCAATTAGATCCATCTTTATGTGGTTTAAAAGTAAAAATAACAATGCCTCAAGGAAATATGAGGATTTTAAAAATTAGAGATATTCAATCTTTACTTAATTTTAAAGAACCAATTTATGGACAAAATGATTCAAATCAAACTTATTGGTATAAAAACAATGAATATAATTTAACAATTAAATTTCCATTAGCAAACAATAGTATTGTGGAATATAGAGGTAGGGGAATAAGAATGAATGCAATTGATGTTCCTAAACTTGCAACTGCTGAATCTCAAATAAATATATTTGGTGGTAACGGTGCGACTAATAATGATCTAGATTATCTTACTACTATAAATTCAATAGAAAGTGATTCTAATAGAGGAAAAATTCCTTTATTAAAAGATAAATTGTATTTTTGGGATTCATTTATTGATGGTTTAATTGGAAGTATTCAATTTGTTAGAGAAGTAAAAGAAGAAGATAGAAAAATAGGATTTGTTCCTGAAGATATAATTCCTTATTATATGCTTGATAAAGGATTTGTATCTTTTAGTGATCCATCTAAAAAAGTTAGAAAATCAATATTTATTAATAATTCAATTGAAAGTAATTCTCCGGAATGTTCTCAAGCTGCAAGTGCAATAGGAGGAACTGTATTAAGCTATGCAGCAAATCAATTAATTCAAAATACATTGCCAGCTTTTACAAATCCTATTTCGACTTCATCGAATTTATATGCTGCTGCAGGTGCAATGGATTTAGGACATACTTGTATAATTGTAAAAGATGGTTTACATGCAATGGAAGATGCTCTTGCAGCTCAAAGAAAATTAGTTTATACAGGAACAAAACAAATGATGTGTAGTCCTTTTAAATGTGTTGATTTTGAATGTAAATTAGCTGAATGTCCCGATGGATTTTCAGGGAATAATATTCCTCATAGTTATTTAGAGGGAGATAAATGTCATTTAAATAGATGTGATGTTTTTGATCCTAATGGTTTTGTAAAAGTTTGTGGAAAAGCAGCTCCTTGTAACACTGTAAAACCTGGTATTGTTCAAGAAGGAAATACTTGTAAAGAATTATATTGTCCAAAAGGAACTTTAAATCCAGTTAAAGGTACTTGTACAGTTCTTGAATGTCCTGATGGATATCATGAAGACAATACAGGTAATTGTGTTGCGAACTAACCTCAAGATTAAAAAATAAAAAATATTTTTCTCTTTTTCCCTTTTTTATAAATTATTTGTTATTATTTTGTAATAATCTTGTAATTATTTAATTTTTTATTGTGTTTGTAATAAATGGAGGATTAAAAATGATAGATATATTTGCATTTAGAGAGTCTGTAAATAAAAAAATTAAAAATATAAAACCTAAAAATATATTATTACATTTTATTTCTTTTGTTTTAATAACTGAGCAGCCATTGTTTGCTGCTCTTACAGGTTTAGATGTTCATTCAAGAACATTTAATCCGGTAGGTCAAATACTTCATGATTCAAATATATCGGATTTACCTGTTGCAGATATTGAAGATTCTTTTTCAAAAACAAGTATTAATTTTAATGATCCTATGGATTTATCCTCTTATATTGGAAAGAAAATTTTTGTAGGATATGGTATTTATGATTCTGGTGAAAAAAATTGTAAGTTTATTGAACAGCCAGGAGCTACAAGAGTAGAGTATGGAAATAGTTTTGCTTTTTGGGAAACATTTAATAATCATACTTATGCTATTTCTAAAGAACCTATCTCATATTCGGATTGTAAGTCTTTAGCTAATAGATTAGGAGGATATCCAGTTGTTCCTGATAATGCTTCTGAGAATGGTTATATTTCTTCTAGATTTGTTAATATTGATTTAGATAACTCTCATCATGTAGATTCTATTTGGTTAGGAATATATAAAACTAGTTGTTCTGATACATATTATAAAACAGAAAAAAATGGGGATCAAACTTATTATAATTGGTTTAATGCTGTTAGAGGACAAACTTGTGAATCTGGTAAATTAAATGCTATTTTAGGAAATGATACAAAATGGAATAAAGTATCAAGTGGTGATAGACATTATTGTTTAGTTGAATTTGATAGTCCAGATATTTATAAACCTTTAAAAATATGTGCTCCTTGGTGGAAAATAATAAGAGAGTATAAAAATCCAAATGAAAGTTCTCTTTATAATATTAGAGAATTAGAAAGAATTAATCAATTTGATATTCCAATTCATATGAATATATGTATAAGATATCAAAATGGTACATATGAAGAAGAACAACAACAGCAAGATAGAATAGTTGAATGTAGAAAATATTATTCTATTAATGCAGCACCTGAATGCACTAGAGATTTGCATCAAAAACAGTGTTATGTTTCTGAATGTGAAGGATATATAGAAAATGCTTGTACTTTAATAGATAGTGATTTAATAGGTAAAGGATATGTTAAAGGTGAAGTTATTAGAAATGGACAAATACAAGAAACAAAGATAAAAGATGATATAAGACTTTTTAAATATAAATGTCCTCCAAAAACAATATCTGTTCATAAATGTGTTGAAACAGCTGATGTATCTGTTGAACCAAAAGAATGTCCTGGTTCTGATTGTGAAGGGTTAAAAGAATGTATTTATAGTATTAGAACTGATTTAAATTCAACTGCTTATGATAATAAAGTTCAAGAATGTATGAGTCAACATAAATGTGAAAAAATATATCCTAATTTAGATATTCCGCCAACATTAAATGCTAATAATGAAGTTACTTTATTGCATGGAAAATGTAGTGATGGAACAATTCTTGATTTTGTACCTAATATAGTTAGCAAAAAAGGAAAAAGATGTTTAGAATATGAAGAGGTTAATCAAACAACTCAAGAAGTTGAGAAATGTGTATTAGATAGAAATTCTCATATAGTAACAGTTAATTTGGCATTAGGGGATTTAGATATTTATGAAAATAATAATTCTTGTTTAAGATTGGATAATCCTGCGGATAGATTTGATAGCGATAATTATACTTTAAATGTAGAAGGAAAAAATTATTTTATTGCTACTATTAAACAAGTTTATTTGGATGGTTCTGTAAGAGATTTAGCAGAATATGGAGATGGAGAATGGATGTTTGATAATTCTATGCCACAAACTTTAATTAATCCAGATGTTAGTGCAGTTGCTGATACTTTTAATAGTAATATAGGTGTAAAAACTATTGATACAAATAATGCTAATGCAAGTTTAGATTGTTCAAACTATAGCGGTAATGCTGTTCTTAACAAATTATATGTTTTATTTTTGGATAATGCTGCTGATCCTGAATATCAAACAGCAAATGATACAATAACTATTGATGGTTGGATAGAATTTATTAATGGTAATGAAGGAAATGTAACTGTTCCTCAAAGATTTTTAAATCAAGCAGATGAAAATGGTATAGTTAATGGAGAAGAAAATTGTGCTAATTTTGCTAATGACCATGGTTTTGGTAGTTATCTTACAAGTTATGATTATGATGAAGATCGTGTAACAGGAATTAAAAAATGTGTTCTTCATTTAAGATTAGTTGGATATGAAAATGAAATGTCTAAAATTCAAGTTGTTTCTGATAATACATCTGATAGTGGATCTGCTTTAATTTTTACATTTAAAACACCTATAGTAAAAAAAGATTGTTTAGATAAAGCTATTTGTTTAGATGGAACATATAATGAAAGTGACTTTACAGATGAAACAACCCCAAAAACTTGTATCATAAGAAGAAATGGAGATGGTTTTCCTTCAGAATATGAAGATCAATATGCAGAATTACATAATATTGATTTAGGAGAAGATAATATAATTCCACCTAGAGGCGATGAAGCTAATGCTTTTGATGCTGATGGTTTCTTAATTAAAAGTGCAGTATTACCAACAGGATATAGAAGAAATGTTGCTTTGAATTTTACAGGTTTGCAATCTATTGTTTTTATAGAAGAAAAATTACCTGGAGGATTTGGTTTTGCTTCAAATTGGATGATGTGGCCACCATTAGTTGATAAATTTTCTATTTCTGATGGCGTTAATCAATTTGGTATATATTTACCTGAAATGTCTATGATAAATGATTATGTTGAATACCATGGAGTTTATGATCATGGTTCGTATAGAAAAAAAAGACCTAATGTTATTGTATCTCTCTTATTGGGAGCTACTGGTGGTTTAGCGTCATTTTATTTAATGAGTTTAGCTTGGGGCTGGAGTATGGGTATAGGTATTGTAATAGTTGTTATATTATTGTTATTGACAAAACCTAAAAAAATGGATTCTCAAGATATAGAATGGCATTATTTTAAAGATCTTAAAAGAAGTTATTATTATCCAGGATTGTATGAAACAAGACAAAATCAAAATGATCCAAAAGCTGCACTAGATAATGAAAAAAGTTCTCATACTTCTTATAATACAGATTATGTAAGAATGACATATTGGCATGAAATAAGCAAAACCGGAACATATAAACCAGGAAAGTTTTTAAAAATATTAAAACAATTATATATTCATAAATATAATGTTTTATTATCTATAGGTTTTGATTCATCAGCAATTAATAATACAACTGATCCTGATGAAACAGGTATTCATTATGGATATCCTAAATGTAAATGGTATAACCCTTTTTGTGAAAAAGAAAGACATCATAGACATGATAGAATTTCTAATTTGGTTCCAAATGATATTTCAAATAGTGTTATTTATCCTTCTATTCACGCATATTATAATGATGTAAGAAATATTTATCCTGCAACTAAATTAACTGCAGGTTATTATATGGGAGGTGTTAATTCATTAATAATTATAGTTCCTTATCTTGGAGATTATAAATTAGAGGCTTATGATAAATATGGTAATTTATTAGCTGAAAGAGTTATACATAAATCAGACTTTGGTGGAGTTACTAATGCAGGTAATTTAAAATATTCTCAAGTTAATTTTGGTCAGGTCATGGGATTGGCTGATGGTATTTTAGAAGGAACTAATAATAATGCTTGTAGAAATGATAGAGCTGTAGAATGGGGTGGAGGAGTTAGTGGTGTTTTTGAAGAATCTCAAAGAACTGATTTTAGTAGAAATTGTCAAAAATCTAATGATAATTATGTAAAAGAACACTCAATGACAAAAATAGTTGTTAAACCTTTAAATTCTCAAGATCAAAATTATACATATGAACTAACAGAACCAATGCCTTATCCAAATAGAATTTGGATAGAAACTTTAAATAAAAAAGAAACAAGAAAATATATTTGTTATGATAATTTTGGAGAGTGTGATGATAATGATTTTAGGCCTGAATAATGAAGGAGTTATAAATGTTTTATAAAAAAATTAGTAAATTATTAGCCTCTTTGTTGTTGTCTATTTTCTTAGTTGATATTTCCTATTCAAGAGTAGGTGATGTTTATAAGAGTTGTTCAGAACCTGTAATTACAAAGTTTTTTCCTGTTGGGGATACAAATGGAAAAAGTATTCTAACAAAAAAACAGGAAGTTAGAGAATGTAATATAACTAAAACAGTTCAAGGAAAATGTATTAGATGGAAAGAAAGCGATCAAACAGCTCCTTTACCGAGTGATAAATACAATGTTTTTTCTACCAAAGATTATTCTCAAACTATTGGTAATTTATTATCAGTATTAGGAGCATATAATCAAATTAATCATCTTTGGTCTGGTTGGCATGGTTATTGTGAAATAGGAACTGCAAGTGATTTTTCTTGGGCAGAAGATCCAATGTTTTGGAGTTCTTTAATGTTAAGTGCAGCTTTAACAGCAGCAGGGGGCAGTGAAGCAACAGGCGGAGCTACTGAGGGAGCAAAAGAAGGAGCAAAAGAAGGAGCAAAAGAAGCTGCAAAAACTACTTCTCAAAATATGGTTCAACAAGCTACTGCTGAAACAGCTAAAACAACTGGAGGTTGGTTACAAGGCTTAGGAATTGATAGTATGTCTACTGCAGCTAACAACGCTGCCGCAGAAGCTGGTGCAGAATATTTAAAAACAGTGGGAGATAATTATTCTAAAGAGGTATTAGAACAAGTTATGAAAAATGCTGTAGAACAGTATTATACTAGAGTTGGTACATGTTTGATGTCTGGTGCATATAATTTTGCTGTTTCAACATATGAATTTTATAATGAAATGAGTAAATCAAAAAGACAGATTCCTTGTGATCCTGTGGATGAAGTTTGTAATGGAGATAATTCAGGAGCATTTGAAGATGAAAATATTTATACGGTAGATGAAACTCAATTTAATGATTTGGTTCAAGATTTTAATGATCAAGGTGTAAATATTTATGATTATATTGAAATCATTCAACCAAGCCCTGATAATGGTATAGTTAGATATAGATACAAACCTTTAAATCAGATTGCAAACATTACTAATAATATGAATACAAACCAAATTGAAAGATTAAGAAAAAAAGTTGCTCAGATAAAATATGCTATGAATTTGGGGTTAACTGTAGCTAATTTATCTACTTGTATGACAGGTATGAGTAGTGCTTCTGTTACTGTTCCTACAGATACGAATAATAGAAGGGCAGATACTATTAGGAGTACGGTTAGTCAAGTTGCTGATTTTGCTGCTACATATGCACCTCAACCATATGGTGCAATTGCAGCTGCTGCTGTTAAAATATTAGCATATACCGCAACTTCTTTTCAACATATAGATGCTTGTCATAATGAAAAAGATGCTCAAAATAGAGATGAAAGACAACATAGAACAATGTTGTCTTTAAAATATAATTTATGTCATTTGGTTAAAGAAGAATGTGTTGAAACAAATTTTCTTGATTCAATGTTTGGAAAAGATTGTTCTTTACACGGATATTTTTATTGTTGTTATGATGGATTATTAACAAAAATTTTAGTGGAACAAATGAAGGCAGAACTTGGAAGAGATTGGGCTCATTGCACAGGAATAACACTAAGAGATTTGAATTATATTTCTTTTAGGCAATGTTCAGATAGTGAAATGAATGATGGAATAGATGGAGCTCATCAAATTGGTGATTATGATCCTGAAGCTGCTTTTCAATATAGACATAAATGTATGGATTTAAGCGAATTTTTAGATTATTTAAATGATTCTTTAGATTTGGATATGTCTCCTGAAGATTTTAAAGAGTATTGGAATAATATTACTAACGATACTACTAATATCAATTAATCCAT
>Ga0256831_1001799_pt1 | contig 11283 bp, 9 predicted proteins | sample 132544metaG_FD_189087 | JGI IMG/M metagenome (GOLD analysis project Ga0256831, IMG submission 189087) | Hydrothermal vent microbial communities from Lau Basin, Pacific Ocean - 132-544 | ecosystem: Environmental > Aquatic > Marine > Hydrothermal vents | place: Pacific Ocean: Lau Basin | collected... | reverse complement strand
CCATACACCATATATGGTGTAAAGAAGGGTGGTCTTGCCTGCACCGGTAGGGCCAAGAAGATATACCCTTTCTCCCTCTTCCACACTAAAAGTGACATTTTTTAGTACAAGACGGTGATGGTATCCCAGATATACACTGACACCATCAACTGATAATATTGGCTCACTCACTCCCATCATCCTTTCCAGATGCCCACTTCAAATAGGCAATCATGAAATCATCCAGATCACCATCTAAAACGGCATTTACATTACCCACCTCATAGCCTGTTCTGTGATCCTTTACCATCTGATAAGGCTGCATCACATAACTCCGTATCTGATTGCCCCACTCAGCAGACTTATGTTCTCCCTTGATTTTACGCAGTTCTTCTTCACGCTGTTTTTCATAATACTGAAGAAGCCTTGCCTTCAAAATCTTCATAGCCTTAGCCCTATTCTGATGCTGTGATCTCTCAGATGTAACGATAACAGATATTCCCGTTGGAATATGGGTCAGTCTAACACCGCTTTCCCTCTTATTCTGGTGCTGCCCACCCTTTCCGCCGGAGCGGAAAGTATCCATACGTATATCCTCAGGGTTGATATCTATTTCTACGTCTTCATCAAAGAATGGTATTACCTCAACCTGTGCAAATGATGTATGTCTCCTTTTATTGGCATCAAAAGGTGATATTCTCACCAATCTATGGACACCTTTTTCGCTTTTCAGTTTGCCATAGGCATAAGGACCACGTATAACCATTGTGGCACTTTTTATGCCTGCCTCTTCACCCTCAGACACATCAAGCACCTCTACAGAATAACCACTGTCCTCCGCCCATCTCATATACATGCGCATGAGCATAGATGTCCAGTCCATAGCCTCAACGCCACCGGCACCGGCATGTAGGGAAAGAACCGCATCTTTCTCATCATATTTACCTGTAAACAGTGTCTTTACCCAGAAATCTTCAACAGCCTTTTCTAGTTTAGATACAGCACCCTCAAGTTCAGACAAAACATCATCCTCAGGCATCTCATTATATAGTTCAAAATAAGTATCCACCTCTTCAAATAAGGAATAAAGCCCTTCCACCTCTTTTAGAAGATTCTCCTTTGCCTGAAGGGTCTTCATAAGAGAAGAAGCCCGCTGGGGATCATTCCACAGATCGGGCTTTGAGGTCTCTTCCTTGAGATGCTCTATCTCTTTCCTAACCTTATCAAGGTCAAAGACGATCCCTCGCTTCCTCAAATTTTTTCTTAAGGGTTTCAACCCTTTCCTTCAACTCCGCAATATTCTCTATCACCCCGTTTTCCTCCCTTCACCACTTTCCTTTCTCGGTGTAATATTAAGATTCAGCACAGAAAGTGTTCTAATAGTATCCCGCCTAACACTATTCAACATCATCTCAAACATATTACGGGCTTCATATTGATATTCAACCAGGGGATCTTTTTGACCAAAGGCACGAAGACCTATACCCTGTCTCAGTTGCTCCATAGTCTGCAAGTGGTCTATCCAGTTTCTATCTATGGTAGTAAGAAGCACTTGTTTAGCAACTTCTTTCCATATTTCTTCGCCCCACAGCTCCTTTTTCAGTTCCAGTATCTTTTTAATGCTCTCCTCAAACCACATTTGGAGATCTTCCTTCTCGTCAGCCTCCCCTTCATATTTCACCTGCTTACCTGTCAGAAGGTACATCTCATCCTCCGCCTTTTTCTTGATTTCATTTGGAGTTAGTTCATCAGACCAGACCATATCGGCAAGAAATGTAGCATAGTTATGGACAATGGAGTTAATAATATCATCTATATTGTCAGAGAAAAGAATCTTTCTTCTCTGATCGTATATAATCTCTCTCTGCATATCCAGAACATTATCATACTCAAGAAGTCTCTTTCTAATATCAAAGTGATAATTTTCCACCCTCTTCTGTGCTCTTTCAACAGCACGAGACAGCATAGGATGTTCAATAGGTTCATCTTCGGGAATATTCAGTTTATCCATCAGGTTCTTAATACTATCCCCTCCAAAGAGTCTTAAGAGTTCATCTTCAAGAGAGAGGTAAAAACGTGTAGAACCAGGATCTCCCTGTCTTCCAGCACGTCCTCTGAGCTGATCATCAATACGTCTTGCCTCATGCCTTTCTGTGCCAATAATATGGAGACCACCAAGTTCTTTGACACCGGGACCTAGTTTAATATCCACACCTCTACCTGCCATATTGGTAGCAATAGTAACCATACCTTTTTCACCGGCATGGGATATAATTTCAGCCTCTTTTTCATGATATTTAGCATTGAGAACCTGATGTGGTATTCCCTTTTTCTTGAGAAGCTTGGAAAGATATTCGGACTTCTCTATGGAACGGGTACCCACAAGCACAGGGCGACCCTGTTTATGGAGTTCTTCTATCTCCTTTACTACAGCATCAAATTTGGCTTTCTCTGTCTTATAAATGACATCAGGATAATCCTTTCTTATAACAGGTTTATTAGTGGGAATAACAACTACCTTAAGTCCATATATCCTTTCAAACTCCTCAGCAGATGAGGCAGCGGTTCCTGTCATTCCTGCCAGTTTCTCATACATGCGGAAGAAATTCTGATAAGAAATAGTGGCATATATGACAGACTCACCCTTTACCATAACCCCTTCTTTGGCTTCAATAGCCTGGTGAAGACCATCAGAGTAGCGACGTCCATGCATAAGTCTACCTGTAAACTCATCAACGATAATAACCTCGCCATCTTTAACAATATAATCGACCTCATTTTTAAACAAATACTCTGCTCTAATAGCCTGAATAACCTTATGAAGAAGCGAGGTATTCTCAAGACTGTATAGGTTATCGACATGAAGAAACCTCTCAGCCTTTTTAATACCCTTCTCTGTCAGTGTCACCCACTTTTCCTTCTCATCCATCTCAAAGTCCACACCGGGAACCATACGTCGTGCAAGTTTGGCAACCTTGTAGTAAATCTTTGTATCCTCATCGGCGGGACCAGAAATAATAAGTGGGGTTCTTGCCTCATCTATGAGAATGGAGTCTGCCTCGTCAACTATGGCATAGTGAAGACCCCTTTGAACAATATCATCAGGGGATCGTGCCATATTATCGCGAAGGTAGTCAAACCCCAGCTCATAGTTGGTAGCATATAGAACATCGGCTTTGTATGCCTTCTTCTTACGCTCTTTATCCATATCACTTTTGAGATAATCCACCGTGATACCGAGAAACTCATAAATAGGGCGCATCCAGTCAGCATCACGATGGGCAAGGTATTCATTTACGGTGACTACATGAACACCTTTACCAGTAAGAGCATTGAGATAGGCGGGCAAAGTGGCAACAAGGGTTTTACCTTCACCGGTCTTCATCTCTGCCACTTTACCTTCGTGAATAACCATACCACCAATCAGTTGGACGTCAAAGTGTCGCATGCCAAGGGATCTCTTTGCAACCTCTCTTACAACGGCAAAGGCTTCAAAGAGAAGGGAGTCAAGAGATGCTCCCTTCTCCAGTCTTTCTTTAAACTCCCCTGTCTTAGCCTTCAGTTCATCATCTGAAAGTTTCGATATCTCGGGCTCAAGGGCATTAATAGCCTCAACCTTCTTCCAGTAGCGTTTCAGTTCCCGCTTCTGGAGATAATCCGTTATCAGTTTAAGCAAATTTCATCACTCCACTATAGACTCAATCATACCCAGTGTGCCATCATCTCTCTTATAAAGAAGACAGACATGACCTGTGTCTCCATCTAGGAACATAAAGAGCTTATGATCTCCCAGTTTCATCTCCTCAAGGGCTTCTGCCACCGTCATGGGACGGAGCATAATGGTACGATACCACTCAATCTCCTCGGGAAGCTCAACCTCTTCCACATCTTCCTCTACAGCAGGAACTTCTTCCTTCATATGAGAAGCGTGTATTTTATGCCTCTTAACAAGTTTTTCCTTGTACCTTCTAATACTTCTTTCCAAGACATCGGAAATAGTATCAATTGCCTCAGAAATCATTCCTGTTGTCTTTTCAGCATGGAAAGTCTTCCCAGCAGCATAAAGTGTAACCTCCACCTTGTAGAGATCTCCATCTTTATGTGGCTGACGTGTAATAACAGCATGGGCACGCTGTATGTTATCGTAAAAACGTTCTAGCCTCCCTATTTTTTCCTCAACATAACTCCTTATTCTGTCAGAAATATTGAAACCTCTCCCCACAACCTCTATCTCCATAGTAAACACCTCCATTTATTTGGTTTACACTATATATTTTAACGCACGGAGCCACCAACACCTCAAAGGAACAATGACATGGCTACCGTCCCTTTTTACCAGCACAACCAGTGTTCCCTCACTATCCGTTCTGTGTATTCTAACATGGTAAGAGCGCAGGATTTCAAGAGTTCTTTTTTTGGGATGACCGTAAATATTCTTACCTACCGAAATAATGGCATCAAACGGTGCCGTCTGCTTCACAAGATCCTCTGTGTGATCATCATAAGCACCATGATGTGGCATCTTAAGAACAGGGGCATAGAAATGGTAATGGGACAGAAAATAGGAAAGTCCCCTTTTCTCTTGATCTGCCATGAGAAGTATTCCGTGAAAATACACAACCGTAGATCGCTCATTATCCTTCCACTCTTCTTTACAGGGCATAAATATAATCTGAATATCCCTTCCGATTGACACAGGAGACCTACATACAGTCCAGCCCCGCAAAACAGTCATATACCTGTATTTGTCCATTCGATTTATATACCTTTCAAAACCACCGACATGATCTGCATCATCATGTGTAAGAAGAACAAGATCTATATTATTTATTCCAACTCTACGCATAGCCTCATGTATGTTTCTAACAACCCACGGATAAGGTCTACCGCTGTCCACAAGCATGGTTATATTGCTATTCCTGAGAAGAATACTATCCCCTTCCCCCACATTTACAAATACAGCTCTGGCAGGAAAAACATACAGCAAAGTTGCCGAAAGCAAGAATGGAAACATTATCAAAAATATGCCAACATACTTAACCCACCGTGTTCTCGTAGTCCTAACAATCACCAAGCCAAGGAATAGAAAAGCCCAATAAGAAGGCAGATAAATATCAAAGGGGAAAGGAAGAATGGGCAGATGGCTAATAAATCCCAAAACCGTGTTTATAACATAGGCAAATCCCCGCCAGGGAACAAGGAGCCACATCATTGCCACGATCATGAAAGCCGTGAAAATGGGAGAAACAAGGGGAAAGACAAGGGAGAACAGGGTAAGGCGGGAGAAATACCAAATAGACAGCCCCCAAATGACCCATAGCATAACATCATATTTCCTTTCAGACAAACTGTATATGATGGCAACAGACACAGAAATGGACAGAATATAAGACACAGAAAACACATAGGCAGGCACAAATATGGCAACAACCAGTGTAGTGGTAATCACAAGTGAGAGTATATCAACTCTTTTCTCACCCGTAAATCTATAAACAAGAAGAAAAAGCATAAAAACAATGGCCCTAATAATAGATGGTGAAAAACCAACCAAAAAACCATAGAATATGACAGTGGCAACAAGAAGAAAAACAGGAAAACCTAAAAAGTAAAGAACGGCGGCAGTAGCATCAATATGGGTTCCCGATACCGCCAGTAGATGAGCCATACCATAGGAAGCCAGTTTCTCACGAATGTTATATGGAACCTGAAAACCACCTACCATACCGAAAAACAAGCTCTCCACATCACCTTTCATCTGACTTTCTGCCAGATGTTTTCTGGACTTCCAGAAGTCTCTTCTTATATCACTGTAAATAGGCTCTATTTGATATCCATCAGCAGTCTTTATAATTCTCAGGACATCACCGGGATAATATTCTTCCGTCACATACACTGCTTTCCAAGGTGATGACATTGATACTGCACGCCCACCACCAAAGGTAAGATATAAATCAGATGGATAGAAAAAGGAGAAAGCAAGGCGGACTATGAGAATAAAAAGAAGAACACCGTAGAAAATACAGCGGTGCAGAAATACCCTATCACGGCACTTCAATGTAGGGTTTAATTTTCTCAAGGATTTTCTCACCTATACCTTTAACATTTAAAAGATCCTCATAGGAAGCAAAGGGACCATGCTCCCTCCGATACTCTACAATGCGAGATGCCAGAACAGGTCCTATACCCGGTATTGTCTCTAGTTCCTTCTCAGTGGCTGTGTTTATAGGTATTTTGCCAGAGGAAAAACTTCCAGAACTTCCATCACCATACACTACCTGCCCCTCTGACCTTACAAAGGGAACATATATTTTCATCCCATCTACAACTTTCATGGCAAGGTTCACCGCTATCTGATTGGCAGAGGCTGTAAACCCACCGGCGGCATTTATAGCATCAACAACACGGCTTCCGCCTGCTATGGTATAGACACCGGGCCTTTTTACAGCCCCCACCACATATACAGTAATAGACGATGTAGATAAAACATTACGGCCATCTACCATGCTCCCTTTATTTATCTCCTCTAAAACACATGATAAAGCCCCTCTCCTACTGCCATAATGGAAACCTATAAAAAAGAAAAGGGTGGCCACCAACACAGCGGCAGCCACCCATTTCCACCAGATATTCAGATACTCATGCATGCCTTACTTCACCACAAAGTTCACCAGTTTTCCTTTAACATATATCTCTTTAACAATATTCTTCCCTTCGAGGAAGCGTTTAACATTAGATATCTCCTTTGCCATCTTCAAAACTTCTTCTTGGGGTGTATCGACATCTATTTCCAGTTTTCCTCTAACTTTACCATTGACCTGAACCACCACAGTCACGGTATCAGATTTCAGGTACTTCTCATCATACTGGGGCCATGGTGATGTATGAACAGAATATGGTAGTCCCATTCTCTCCCACAACTCTTCGGTAATGTGGGGAGCAAATGGTGCCATCACACCAACAAATGTCTTAGCACCAAATGCGGCTATTTCAGGACGGACATCATGATATGCCTTCTGGAAGAAGTTCATAAACTCCATCATAGCGGCAATGGCAGTGTTGAATCTAAAATTATCCTTCATATCATATTCCACACGGTATATAAGCCAGTGAGTCTTCCTAATAACTTCCTTCTCAAGCTCTGTCCATGTGCTTTCATCGGGAAGATCCTTACTAAAGGCTTCTTTACCCGCACTTTCTATAAGATCATTTAATGTGTTCCACACCCTCTTCAAGAACCTAAAAACTCCCTCAATACCCTCTTCTTTCCAGTCAAAGTCTCTCTCTGGTGGTGCAGCAAAGAGGGTATACATACGGGTGGTATCGGCACCATACCTTTTCATCATCTCATCGGGATCCACAATATTACCAAGAGACTTACTCATCTTGGCACCATCTTTGAGAACCATACCCTGTGTAAACAGGTGTTGGAATGGTTCATCAACAGGACTATAGCCAATGTCGTAAAGGAACTTATTTATGAAACGGGCATAGAGAAGGTGCAAAACAGCATGCTCGGCACCACCGATATACTCATCAACGGGCATCCAGTAATCCACATCTTCTTTATAGAACGGCTCATCATCTGCATGGGGAGAAGCATAGCGAAGGAAGTACCAAGAAGAGTCTACAAATGTATCCATGGTATCTGTTTCCCTACGGGCAGGCCCACCACAAATGGGACATGTAGTCTCTACAAACTCCTTAGATGTGGCAAGTGGAGAAACAGCACCCTTAGGTTCAAAATCTACCACCTCAGGTAGTTTCACAGGAAGATCTTCTTCGGGAACAGGCACAATACCACACTTTTCACAGTAAACAACAGGTATGGGGGCCCCCCAATAACGCTGACGGGAAATAAGCCAGTCTCTAATACGGTACATATAGGCATGCTCACCAAAGCCTTTCTCCTCTGCGTATTTAGTCATGGCCTTTTTTGCCTCTTCGGACCTCATACCACTAAATGGTCCACTATTCACAAGAATACCGGGCTCAGTGTATGCACCCTTATCAAAGTCCCATTCCCCTTCTTCGGGCACAATCACAACCTTGATAGGCAGATTATATTTCTTTGCAAAGTCCCAGTCCCTCTCATCGTGAGCAGGCACAGCCATAATGGCACCAGTGCCATAATCTACAAGGACATAGTTTCCAACCCAGATAGGCACCCTATCGCCATTGTAAGGGTTAATAGCATATCTACCTGTAAAGATACCCTCACGCTCCAGAGTTGTTGACATTCTCTCAATATCGGACATATTCATAACCTTTTCCTTAAAAGCCATAACATCCTTCTCATAAGGTGTTCCTTTTACCAGTTTCTCAACAAGGGGATGCTCAGGTGCCAGCGCCATAAATGTAACACCATAAATGGTATCTATACGGGTGGTAAATATCTCTACCTCATCGTCAAAATCTTCCAGTTTAAACTTGACCTTTGTTCCCTCACTCTTTCCTATCCAGTTTTTCTGCTGTACAACAACCCTCTCGGGCCAGTCCAGTTTATCAAGGTCTTCAAGAAGCCTATCGGCATAGGCAGTAATCTTGAAGAACCACTGCTCAATCTCCTTTTTCACCACAGGTGTTCCACATCTATAACATTTACCATCTACCACCTGCTCATTGGCAAGAACCGTCTTACAGTTGGGACACCAGTTAACCTTTGCCTTCTTCTTATATGCAAGACCCTTTTCATAGAGTTTCAGAAATATCCACTGAGTCCACTTATAGTATTCTGGATCGCATGTGGTAACCTCCCTACGCCAATCGTAGGAAATCCCCATACGTTTTAACTGCTTTTTCATATTTTCTATATTGTTATATGTCCACTTCTTAGGATGAATACCATGCTTAATAGCTGCATTTTCAGCAGGAAGGCCAAAGGCATCCCATCCCATAGGATGTAGGACATTATAGCCCTGCCTCCAATAGTAACGGGCAACAACATCACCAAGGGTATAGTTTCTCACATGGCCCATGTGAAGTCTACCCGACGGATAGGGGAACATCTCAAGCACATATTTTTTTGGCCTTGACTCATCTCTATCTGCCTCGTATATCTTTGTCTCTTCCCACCTTTTTTGCCACTTCTCTTCAATGGTGGTAAAATCATATTCATACTGCTTTCCCACCACAATCACCTCCCCGGTGTATGAGCTTCCACAGTATAAAAGTGCATAGAGTTTCTATCGAACTTCAGTTTAACAACATCTGTCCTACCGTGCCTATTCTTGGCTATATCTAGTATGATATCAGAAACAGAACTATGAGCCGTCTCTTCATCCCTCTCATAATAATCTTCCCTGTAAAGGAGAATAACAACATCGGCATCCTGCTCAATACTACCTGATTCTCTAAGATCTGAAAGCATCGGCCTTTTATCCTGTCTCTTTTCCACTTCACGGGAAAGCTGAGATACCACAATAACAGGTATATCTAGCTCCCTGGCAAGTTGTTTAAGTTCCATGGTCATCTGCCCTATCTCCTGAACCCTGTTGGCACGACTGCCCTTGGTACCCTTAATAAGCTGCAGATAGTCAACAACTACAAGGCCCAGTTTCTTATCCTCTGGAAGTTTGGTATTGAGTTTACGGGCACGACTCTTAATATCAAAGACCGTTAGCGCACTGGTATCATCAATGTAAAACTCCAGGTTTTCCAGTTTACTAATAGCCAATCCCAGTTTTTGAGCCTCGGTATCATTTCGGAATCCCCTTCTCATAACGGCCATGGCATTGAAACCACCTACATTGGAGAGAGCACGGGCTGCAATCTGAACAGCAGGCATTTCAAGAGAAAAGAATATAACCCCATACCTCTGGGCAATAGTCAGGGCAATATGTAGTGCCAGTGCCGTTTTACCAACCGATGGCCTGGCGGCAACAATTATAAGGTCAGAGCGCCCCAGTCCTCCATTGAGAATATCATCCAGATCGGGAATTTCAGTAGGAATAACAAGACTATGGGAGTAATCATCGCTGTCAAACTTTTCAACATAGGATATGAATTCATTAACAGCCTGCATAATATGAACAGCACTTCCCAGTTCTCTTTCTCCCAAATGCTCAAAAAGTTTTCTTTCAGCCTCATCTATGATCTTCTTCATCGTTCTCTCAGGCTGATTGTCATAATACTGTGCCAGTTCAATGAGAGAACGACCTGCCATGGCAATCTTCCTGAGGGTTGCCTTTTCAACAACAATATCTAGAAAACCATCCCAATATACGGGCACATCTGCCAGTGTATAGCGTAGGGACATATTCATAAGCATATTCTCAATATCTGGCGTAAGCTTTCCTTCACTTGCCAGATATTCTCTAATACGGGGAATAGTTAGAGACTGGCCATTTTCATGAATTTTTTTAAAAACTCGGAAAAGTTCCCTATGAACTGGTTCATAAAATGCGTCTTCATCAAGACGAGAAACCAACTCTTCCAATCTCTGCGGATCAACAAGAGTAAGGGCAAGAATAGCCCACTCTGCCTCACTGTCGTGGGGTAGCCCGACAATTGGGTTTTCAGCCATAAATCTCTACCCCCTACGCTTCCTTTACCGCTCTAACAATTATCTCTGCCGTGATATCCTTAAAGAGTTTGACACTTACAGGTGTATCACCAACAACCTTAATAGGACGCTTAAGTGAAATCTGCTTCTTTTCCACCTCAAATCCCTTTTCTTTCAAAGCCTCAGCAATATCTTTGCTTGTAATGGCAGAAAATAGCTTACCACTGTCTCCTGCTTTTCTTCTGATTTCTAAGATCATACCATCCAGTTTCTTCTTTGTTTCAAGTGCTTCCTGCCTCTTCTTCTGCTCCTTAGCCTTCTTTGCCTTCTCTCTCTTCTCCACTTCTTTGATTATTCCCTTGTTAGCAGGAATAGCAAGTTTTTTGCGGAAAAGATAGTTAACGGCATAACCCTCACTAACATCTACAATCTGTCCCTTTGATCCCAGTCCTGATACATCTTTAATAAGCATTACCTTCATAAGCAAAGAGGACACCCCAATAGTGGGTGCCCTCCCTCACCTCCCTATATGGATTTTTTGTTTATATTTTATACGATGAGATATGGCAGAAGAGCCATCTCACGTGCACGCTTTATGGCGCGAGAAAGGCTTCTCTGGTGGAAAGCACAAACACCAGTAACTCTTCTAGGAATGATCTTACCGCGATCATTGAGATATTTTTTTAGTCTTCCCACATCCTTATAGTCTATCTCTCTAATTCCCTCCTCACAGAAGGGGCATGTTTTCATCTTTCTTCTCTTTCTTCTATATGCCATCTTTTTACACCCTCCTTCCCTTATGG
>Ga0256831_1001798_pt1 | contig 11286 bp, 6 predicted proteins | sample 132544metaG_FD_189087 | JGI IMG/M metagenome (GOLD analysis project Ga0256831, IMG submission 189087) | Hydrothermal vent microbial communities from Lau Basin, Pacific Ocean - 132-544 | ecosystem: Environmental > Aquatic > Marine > Hydrothermal vents | place: Pacific Ocean: Lau Basin | collected... | reverse complement strand
AATATATGGAGTTATATTATTCCAAAAATATAAATGATTATTTGACGAAAATAAAGAAAGATCCGAAAGACAGTTCGGCAACTTTTAATCTTGTAAAAAAATACATTGCATTGGGAAAGTATGATCAAGCGGAAGAAATTTTGAGGGATTTTCTAGATTTATCTCCGAAAAATTTGGAAGCAAAATATTTATTGGCAAGAATTCTTCTTAACAAAGAGGATAAACAAAATGCATACGAAATTATGAAAGAAGTTATCGAGGAAGGAGGGAATAAATTAAAATATAAATTACTTGCGGGACAACTTGCCGTTTGGACATTAAGAGATTTGGATGAAGCAAAAAAGAATTTGGAAGATGTAGAAGAAAAACAACCTTTTAATATTGAGCCTCACCTTGCTTTAAGTTTGATGTATTATTCCGAAGATAATCCCGATTCAATGGGCGTTGAGGTTAAGAAAGCCGCTGCAATCGATTCGACAAATTCGGACTACGTTGATATTAAATCGATGTACGAGCTTCTTAAATTGAAAAAGAAAGAAGAATATTATGTATCCCAGGTTAACAAAGCGGATTCTTTGATGAGGGAAGGTAAATATAAAGAAGCAATTCCCAAATATGAAGAGTATATTGAAAATGTCGGAGAAAGAAAAAATGTTCTTCTTTCTCTTGGAAATGCCTACTTGTTGAATAATGATTATGATTCGGCGTTGCGAACCTTTGATAAGCTCGAACAGCTTGACCCGAGTTTTGAAACGCAACTGACGAAAGCTAAGATACTCTTTTGGTCAGGTGATTCCCTCAATGTAGTAGATGAATTTCAAAAGCTTTCGGATGAAAGACCTGACGATCCGGAAGTAAAAGTTTATCTTGGTGATTCTTATTTTCGTGAGCACGATTATAAAATGGCGGATTCCCTTTACAGAACCGTTCCCGACTCCTTATGGGACAGATATAAAATTGAAGAGCGAATTTCCTGGCTGCCTCCGAAGGAAAGAGAACCGAGTTTGTTTACGGATTTTTGGTATGATATTACCGGAAATCTTGCCTCATATCTATATGTAAATCCCTATGTTTATTATTTTAACGACAATCTTAATTTTACATATCTTTACGGTGGAATAGGAGTAGAGACGGGATTGCTCAGTTTCCTTTCTATCGGTGCGTCGTGGAGGAAGGGATTGGTTTCCGACGGAAATATTACAAATGGTTTTCAGAGAGTGATGTTCAACCTAAACTTTAAACTTTCCGACTATGTGATGGTTTCCGTAGGAACGGGTAAATTGTTTTCTCCTAATTATTATCCTTATAATCATGATGTTTATGAAATTAACGCACGGTACAAGAAAAGCAGAAAATTTTCTCTTTACGGTTATTTCCTAAGTAGCGAAGCCGCCGTTGTACTCTATTCACCTTATTTAGTTCCGCTTATTTCATCTACGGCGCGTCTTTACCGCATCGGCGGAAAATATAAAATCCATGATAAATTGTTGTTAAAAGGGGAATATACCGTACTTGAAATAATGCCGAACGCGGCTTTAGGGTATAATCTCGGAAACCAGCTTGATTTAAGCGTAGGAAAATATTTTATAGATAGTCTTCAGCTCGGTTACGAATTTGAATATATTGATTATGAATTTTCATCAAATTATTATTATTCTCCTCAGGAATATTCCTCGCATTCGATTTTCGGAGATTGGAAATTTTACAGCGACAAAGAATGGAATATGAATTTTATAGGAAAAGTCGGATATATTCCGCAATCGAGTTTTATTATTTGGGACGCAAGATTAGAAGCTTCGTACAAGCCATATAAGAATATGTTATTTACCGGATTTGCCGCGTTACGACAATCTCAGAGATTTAATATGGGGTATCGTTCAAAGGCTTTCGGAGTGAATTTATCGTGGTCTGTTTTTTAAAAAAGTAAAATATTTCAATAAGTTATTCGCTCTAACTATCGTTTTACTTTAAAGTAAACGGTTAAATTATTTTATTGAAAAGAGTTAAATAAATTATTATATTTCATAAAAGTGTATAGAAAAAGAGTGATTTCTCATTTTGCAACATATTTATAAATAAAAAGTTTGTTATTTACAATAAAAAGGGAACTTTCTTTGGCATTAGAATTGCCAATGTTAATGTATGAAAAACGAAAAATTAAAAATAATATTAGATAACCGCGAACTTGAACCTCCGAAAAGAGATGTGAAGAAGGAAAAAATCCGCACTATGATAATCTCGGGAGTGTTGAGCGTTATTTTGCTGATTATTATTCTGATTACTTTACCTATGACGGTTCTTCCTTGGAGCGGGCTTTTTGTTTACGCTTCGATTGTTTCTCTCGTTCTATTCCTTTTTCTTCTGCTTGTTCGATATTTTACGATAATCTGGATGGCGTATTTTTACATGACTAAATATACGGTGGAAAATAAACCGATTTACACGCCGTTTGTCTCGATAATTGTGCCTGTATATAATGAAGAAAAAGTGGTTAAGAATTCGATAAATTCTCTTCTGAAGTTAGATTACCCGAACTACGAAATTATTGTTGTAAACGACGGCTCGAAAGATAACACCGCCAAAGTGGCTGAAGAGATGGTCGGTTTGCACAAAGGTAAGAATTCTTATGTAAAAGTTTCATTAATCAATAAACCAAACGGCGGAAAATCGAAAGCGCTTAATGCCGGAATCCAATATTCGGAAGCGGATTTTGTTCTCTGCATGGATGGGGACTCAACGCTTTCGCCTCAAACGCTTAAGATGGGAATGCGCCATTTTGTTGATCCTGAAGTCGGAGCGGTTGCGGGGAACGTAAAAGTTGAAAATCGTAAAAAGCCGTTGCTCGATTTACAGGCGCTCGAATATGTGGAAGGTTTGAATATGGCGCGCAGCGCGCAGGGTTTTCTGAAAATGGTTAACATTATTCCCGGCCCGGTTGGCATTTTCAGAAAAAGAGCGTTGCACGATGCGGGATATTATTCCAGCGATACGTTTGCCGAAGATGCGGATTTAACGCTGAAGATTTTGGCTCAGGGCTGGAAAATTGAATATGAGCCCGAAGCGCAGGCTTGGACGGAAGCTCCGTCGAAGTTATTTCAGCTTCTTAAACAACGTTACCGCTGGACGCGAGGAATTTTACAGGCAATCAGAAAACATAAAAGGTATTTGATAAATCCGACTAAGAATTTCAATAATTCGTTGGTGCTGTGGTCGATGGTTTTTGAAGCACTGATTTGGCCTACAATGAATATTTTTGCCAACTTATGGTTTATCATTGTAGCTTTGCTTTACGGAATGACCAGCTTAATCGTGTTCTGGTGGTTCGGTATTGCGATTCTCGACTTTATGTCCGCTCTTTTCTGCGTCGCAGCGGAAAGAGAGGAAGCCCGTTTGATTCCCTATTCATTGATATACAGAATATTTTTTGTCCTTATGATAGATATTACAAAAGGAATGGCTACGATTGAAGAATTTCTCGGACTCAAGATGAGTTGGGGAAAATTAGAAAGAATCGGAACCCCTAATAAGTGAAAATTAACAGGAGTATAAAATGGAATTAATTCCAATACTATCTTTAATCATATTAGTCGCGACAATCTCGACATTCATTCTCTCTGTCGGGGCTTATGTGCTTTATAAAATTCGGGAGAAGAAAGGGCAGGCAACCGAAGCTCCCAAGCCTGAAACAATTCCGGCGGAACTTATTACTCCGCAAGTTGCCGGACAAACTACCAGACTTACCGGAACAGACTTAAGACGAACCTACGGAGATTCCGAATTCAGGTCAACTTTGGGTGAATCGGCTCCTATGTTTCGTACAGGAAACGGAGCTGCTACGAGACCCGAAATGCGCCCCACCATTGTTGGCTCTACTATGGACGAAGAAACATTTGAACCGTACAGACAACCTGGTAAAACAACTGTAAATGCGGAAAGATTTTCTTCAACAAGAGGAAGATTCAGCAGATACACAAGCACCGGATATACGGAAGTGGAAAAGAAAGCTAATACTAAAGATAACGAGGAGCCCCTTAAGTGGCGCTAAAATTCTTTAAAAAAAGAAAGAAAAAAGTTAAGAGTTCAAAACTCTCAGCCGATAATTATGAAAATACCGCATTAAGCGGTATGAGAGTAAATATTTTTGTAATTTTAATCGGAGGAGCAGCTTTATTTATTTCAGCCGTAATGTTTTATCTTCTGATTATCAAAGGAGTTTTCGGCGAAGTTAAGGTTGATGAGATGACTCCTTCCAAGAAAAATTTAGAGGCGGTTATCAAGAAGAAAACCGAAGTTGCAATTCTTTATTCAAAATATACCGAGAATCTTCTTGAAGAGGGGAGCACCTGGCTGGTAGATAATATTTCCACGTGGGAGAAATTTCTGAAAAGCCATAAAATTCCTTATAAGATTATTTATGACCATGATGTTGAACTTGGAGCCGAAAAGCAGTATAAAGTTTTGATTATGCCCGGTTCGAGAGTTTTAAGCGATAAAGAAGTTTCAGAGATAAAGTTATATATTAAACATGGCGGCAGCTTATTTTCGACCGGCGGACCGGCGACATTTTCTCCCGACGGAAAATGGGCCGGCTGGAAGTTTTTCAATGAGGTTTTCGGATTGAAGTTTACAAAGGAAATTGATCCGGAAGAAGGAACCACGAAAATTCACACTGTACGAGGGAACCTTCCGATAACAACGGGGGTTCCGACCGGTTATACGCTTGACATTGCAACTTGGGACAGACCGATATACGCCGAAGTGCTAGAACCTCGTACAATTCAGGCAAGCTACTGGTACGATTTCAGGCGGGAGCACGGTTTGGTTATCGAAAACATACAAAAAAGCGCGGGAAGCGCATTCGGAAGATATGGAAAAGGTCGCTTTGTCTGGTACGGTTTTGAACTCAATTCGGTAATCGGTACGCAAGAAGATTACATCTACTTTGACCGCTTTTTTTCAAGTTCGCTTGATTGGCTGCTTCATTTGCCTACTGCGGAAATTGTAGATTGGCCTCCGCCGTACAAATCCGCCGCCGTTATGGTCCCGATTGTTACTTCACAACCGGAAAATTTAAAGAATTTCACCGGAATTTTCGGAACCGGGGATGCTTCCACGGTTTTTACAAGCGCGGAAAAATTGCAGCAAGACCGAAAATATCTGATAAAATATGCGGCGGGATTAAATATCGGATTGGAACTGGATATCGGTTATGTGGAATCGTTTGAAGATACTACCAATTCATTATACAGTATCGATGAACAGAACGAAATATTACGAAACGCTAAAATGGAAGCCGATTCTTTGCTTGGAATCGATGTTAAAAAATTGATGCCTACTTACGGTTATTTTGATAAAAATACGCTTTCGGCTATGTCGAAAAACGGATTTAACTTAATTTTTACCGATTCGCTTACAGACAGAATTATCCCAAAAACGGAAATTTTCGACGGAAATAAAATATTTATCGTTGGAAATACGGCAAGAGACGATTATCGGGTCATAAGGGATTTCGGACTTAAAGATTTGCATTTTCAGGAATATACTTACGAAGAAGACGTTGATCGCGTAGATTTTACAGGCGGACTATATGTTTTTAAATTTCATACGGATGAGCAATTAAAATCTGCAAATATTCCGGTTATAAGAAAAGTTGTTAACTATGTTAGAAGCAAGAATATGTGGTTTACAACTTTGGACGAACTTCAGAACTGGTGGTTTAAACGGGGAGGTGTTGAAATTAATTTTACTGTCAGAGGAAAAAGAAGGATTTCTATTGAAGTTTCAAATCCGTCTAAACAAGCCGTTGAAGATTTCATGGTTAAAGTTTATTTGAATAAAGCAATTTCCGATTTAAAAGTTTCTTCCGATATTATAAATACAAAACTCCCTGCATATACTTTTGACGAAGCTACGGAAAGTGTTTATCTTACATTTGATAAATTGGATGCGGGAGATACTCGGTCAATTTTATTAGATTTCGTAAATAAAAGATGAAAAATATTAAAAATATAACAATTACACTATTTTTACTAATCACGTTTGTGTTTAGTATTTTTTATTTGGAAGGATGTGTTGAGGCGAGTTCAAATCCGCCGACTGCCGCCGATAAACCTTCCGTAAAAGTTTATTATCCCGCCACCGGCGATACGGTTTATATCGGCAGAAATTATGTTGATTATACCGCTGATGATGCGCTCGGAGGTCCGGGATTGGATCATCTTGAAATATTTATTAATACCGTTTCAACGGAGCATGTTTTTTTACCGGACGACACACTCTATTTTGATATTGCTCCCGAGGCCGCCGGAAGCAGGATACAGTTTTATATTATTGCGTACAGTAAAAGCGGAGCATACAAGCAGAGCGATATTCAGAAAAATATTTATGTGTCAAATGCTCCGAATACTCCTACAAACTTAACTTTATCTACATTCGGAAATAATTCGGTGCTTCTTTTATGGGAAGATAATGCTACTAACGAAACTAATTACGAGCTGTGGAGAAGTGTAGGTAATAACATAAGTTACGGTTCAGCACCTTATAGAATTCTTGCTAAAGATCAAACAAGTTATTCCGATTTCGGGTTAAACGAATTTGTAACGTATTACTACAAAGTACGAGCTGTAAACGGCTCTGGCGCTTCGCATTTCAGCAATGAAGTTAATACTAACGGACCAACCGGAAGGGATGCTCCCACAAATCTCCGAGGAGAAGCTCTGGGAGCAAGCGTTGTCCATCTTACTTGGAATGATAATTCCACTCGCGAAAACGGTTATCTTGTCGAAAGGAAAAATCTTTCCGCAGGCACGGATTATGCGCAGGTTACGGTTCTTCCTCCGAATACGATTGAATATCTTGACGAAGGATTGGAGAAGAACACGACTTATCAATATCGCGTTGCCGCAATTTTACCTTCCTCATTTGCTTATTCGAATGAAACTACCGTTACAACAGGCTCGCGGGATATTACGCCACCCTCCAATCTTGAAGCTACATTTGATATGAGCGCAAGGAAAGTTTATCTGCATTGGAGCGACAACTCCACTTTGGAATACGGGAGCGAAGTCGAAAGAAAAATTTACGGTTCCGAAGAACCATTTGCAAAAATAGGCGATACCGAGCCGGACGTAACAACTTATTGGGATTCTTCCTATTCAGCGGGAAGAACTTACGCTTACCGTGTAAGATATAAAACGGGAGACGGTTCATATACAACATATTCCAATGTTGACACCGCTTACGTTCCTATTCTTCCTCCCAAGCCTCCGAAAGCTCTCACTATTTCAACTATTAATCCGGGAACGGCTTTCCTTCTCAGCTGGACAGACGACTCGTGGGATGAAGACGGATTTGAAGTTTGGAAGAAAAACGGAGAAGGCGGCGATTATTTCTTGCTGAAAACTTTACCGGCAAATAGTGAAACTTACACGGTTGTTGGCTTAAGCAGAGATTCGTCATACTTTTTCAAAGTGCGCTCTTACAGAAACAACCTTTACTCCGAATTCAGTAACGAAGTCGTTACGCCCCTTGTGGCTCCGACAAACTTTAACGGAGTTGCCGATAACACGCCGCGAGTAATACTAAACTGGTCGGATAATTCGGGCAATGAAGATTACTTCCAGATTCAGAGAAGATTCGCGGGAGGCGGAACGTTCGAAAATGTCGGCGTTGCTCCGCCCAACACAACTCAGTTTGTCGATAATGATGTTTTCCGCGGTTCCGCTTACAACTATAGAATGCGGGCGGTCAACAGCGTTTCGGCTTCGGAATGGACAGATGTAATAACAGTTACGGTGCCGAGTAAAAAGTGAATGCGAAGAAAGAAATATTGAAAGAATATGTAAACGAGTTTTCGTTTCCGACCGCTTTGCTTAACGAAGCGGGAAATCTTCAATTTTTCAATATCCGGTTATCCCGTTTTTTGCGGGAATCGTTGAAAACCGGAGATAATTTGATTTCGCTATTAAAAAAAAAAGCCCTAAAATAGCTGTTCTTTGGAATTCTGTTTTATCAAAGCGAGAACCTGAAGCGGGATTTTTTCAGATAGTTACGAATACGGGCGAAACGATTGAAGCCGGATGCAAACTTATTCCGTTAGTCTCGGGAAATGAAAACTACTTTCTGATTCAGTTTGAGGTTGACGAGCCGGAATATTTATCCGCCTCCAAATACAGAATTGTTTCGGAAAACCTCCGGAAAATCATAACTAACGAAGAAGTTCTTGACGTCCTTTACACAATTGAAAATGAATATCCTCTTTCCATAATCGAAAAAAACAGATTAAAAAAGGCGCTTTACGGTAAGCAAATTTCATTCTGGATTACCGATTCGTCTGGCAAAATCACATTTGCAAATGAAAATCTGAAAGAGTTTCTCGCCGTTGGCGCGGCTGAAGGTTTTTCGGAAAAGGAAGCGTTTTTATCCTCGATTGCCGAAGTTATGACTTTATTAACCGAGCAAGCCGTTCGATACAAAGAAATTCTTGTGCGAGACGATTTAACCTTAACCGATTCAGAACTTCTTTCAGGATACGACGTAATTAAAATTCCGGTATTTGATTCAAATGAAAATGTAGTGGCTACTATCGGAATTGTTCAGCCGGATAGAATCTTGAGCCTTTCGGACAGAGAAGAATATTTGATTTATTCGACAATCGAGAAGTTAAATCTTCCGTTTGCCATTTTTGATTATTCGGGAAAAATTAAAAAATCCAGCTTGGGCTTTGCGGAAGCGTTCGGTTTGAAGAGGAATGAAATAACGGGAGAAAATTTGACCGATTTCTTCGGGAAGAAACTGGGAGAAGAAATAAGTATGTTCCTTTATTCCGAAGAAAAAAATGATGAAACCGAATTTGAACTCAAAGATTTTTATGCGGATTCAAGTTATAAAAACTTAAATTTATATATCAAAAAAATATTTAATAGAAAAAATGTTCTATCCGGCGGTTTTATTACGTTGGTAAGAATGAATGAAGAAAATATTGGAAGAATTATGGAAGAAAAAATTTACGATATTATATTGAATACAAGCCCGCAACCTATTTTTATTTATGATTCTGAAAATTTAATGTTTTTGGCGGTCAACGATGCCGCTTTATCCCTTTACGGTTACGACCGCAAAAGTTTTCTCTCTTTGGATTTAACCGACCTTTATTCTCCGGAAAATATTCAAACTTTGCTTGAATCAAACGAAGATGAAAATGAAACCGGCTGGGGCAAACCCGTCAAAAATAAAAGAAAAGACGGAACGGTGTTAATCGTCCGGATGAGTAAGGTTAAGATTAATTACGACGGAAAAGACGCCGTTTTAACTTATCTTGAAGATGCCTCAAAAGCTCTCGAATTTGAGAAAGAACTTAAAGAATTTCACGCGTTTTCCCAAATGGCTGCCGAAGCGTTTGTTGAAACAGACGCTGAAGGATTTATCTCGAAAGTAAATCCGGCATTTACCGAATTATTCTCTTTTCACGAAAAAGAAATTACGGGGGACTCTTTTGTAACGCTGATTACCGATCAGGATCGGGGTAAAATTAACAAAACAATTTTTATTAATAAAAAAAACGAAGAAACTACTTTAGAGGTTTCTTTCAAAAACAAGAACGGAAAAATATTTTCGGCGCAGGCGCATTTTCTGCCGATTTCGGATTTTTTCAACGAGGTTATTTCATATTCGATTTTTATTAAACCTGAAGTTGCGTATGAAGCGGCTGATAAATCGTTCCACTCCGGAGTTGCGGCTCCGGTATCTTCATCCGAAGGGGTTTCAGGAATTGACGCCGCTTTTCTCGGGCATCTATTCCACGAGCTGCTTACTCCAATCAATGTTATTATTGGTTTTTCTCAGGAATTAGCCGAAAGCATTGAAAATCCTACCCCGGAGCAGTTGGAATCGGCTGAGATTATTAAGGAAAATCAGAAAGCGCTGAAGAATCTTATGGATGCCGCTTCGGAATATGTGGCTCTTGAGGAAAACAATGTTGAAATTTCTCCCGTAACGTTTAGCATTGTTGATATTTTGGACGAAGTGGAAGAGAGAGTTAAAAAAGTAGCGGAATCTTACGGCGTAACTTTGAAGTACGGAAAAATCTCATCTTCAATAACTTTGATAAACGATAAAGAAAGGGTGATTTCAATTATCTCTATGCTGTGGGAATTTGCCGTAAGAGGAACCAAAGAAGGACAGGCTTACCTCAGTGCAAAACAGGAAAACGGCAAAGTTCTAATCATCGTTAGGGACGACAGAAAGACGATTTCGCAAGATTTAATTGTTGCTATGAATGAATTTTTAACCGAGGATGAAAATATTATCCGCCGGAATTACGGAATTTCCCGCTTTGCAGTTCGCCTTTTCAGAAAGCTGGCGCATTTGCTGCAGGTAACTTTTACCGAAGTAACGAAGGGAAACGAAATTGTCGGTTTTGCCGCTCAACTTCCCGTTGCAATAGATTTGGGTAAGACGCCTGTCGTTGAGAAAAAGGAAGAAAAAAGAGAAGTAATTCCGGTAGTTGAGAAAACAGTGGAAATCGAGCGTCCTAAACCTGTGCCTACGCCCGAGGTCTCGGAAAAACCGAAAGCAAAGATTGCGGAAACTATTGTAAATAAAGTCCCTGAGGCTGCGAATAAAAATTCAGGAAATAAAAAAATTATTTTGAGCGAGCTTTCCTGTTTGTTGCTCGAAGATCAAATCGATTCGCAGATTTTGTTCAAACAGCAAATGAAGGAACTTAAAGATATTGAAGTCGCCGCAAAGTTTGAGGATGCGCTTCCGCTTCTAAAACGGAAAAAATTTGATTTTATCGTAATGGATATTAATCTGCAGGGTGAATATAACGGACTTGACGCATTGCACGAAATAAGAAATATTCCCGCTTACAGAGATGTGCCGATAATTGCCGCCACGGCTTACGTTATGCCGGGCGACCATGATAATTACATTCGCGCCGGATTTGACGATTTTATTTCCAAGCCGATTATGCGGGATAAAATGATTGAAAGTTTAAGGCGCGTGCTTTAATATTCACGGATGAAAATGCTTAATAATTTCCACACCCCTTTTTTCGACTTCGTTTCTCCGTTGCGGGCGAATTGTGAATGCCTCATTAAACAAACGGTAAGTGTAAGACAATCCTTTGCTTGCTCCTTAAGGAACAAGTACGTGAAAGGTTGCGGTTTCCCTATTGATATCCTCTGAACATCTGCGCCTCTGAACCATACGGCTTACCGTAGTTTCCCTTTGTATCCTTTTGCAATGTTTTGAACGGATAAACTTCGCGGGACGGGATTGAGG
>Ga0256831_1001797_pt1 | contig 11291 bp, 10 predicted proteins | sample 132544metaG_FD_189087 | JGI IMG/M metagenome (GOLD analysis project Ga0256831, IMG submission 189087) | Hydrothermal vent microbial communities from Lau Basin, Pacific Ocean - 132-544 | ecosystem: Environmental > Aquatic > Marine > Hydrothermal vents | place: Pacific Ocean: Lau Basin | collected... | reverse complement strand
CCACTATTTTCGCCGGCACGGATCATCTGAATGATCATATTTTCGAAAAGTTCGGTCTCTGCAAAGGCTTGAGCGACTGGAGTACCTTTTTGTACCCGTTGTATTACCCATGAGAGTTTCTTTCTTATCACTGCATTATCCACCATATTGGTGGCATCTTCCAAAGCCTCAAGAATTGGAATACCGGCTGTTGTGAGTTCGGCCAAAACCATCAAAAAGCGATGGATTTGAGCGTAATAGATAATATCTTTGATCAGATAGATACGCAAAAACAGGGCATCGAAAAACTCCTTGGCCTTTGTGTTGTATTTGTATACATACCAAGAGACGGTCAGTAGTGACAAAAACAAAAATAGAACTATCAAACCATAATGGTGTAAAAAATCCTCGATTCCAAGAAGAATTTTTGTAGGGAGGGGAAGCTCGGCATGGAATCTATCGAAAATAGCCTTGAATTTAGGTATGGTATATGTGATAAGTATGATAAAAGCCAATGCTATTGCAAAAATGGTGATAAGAGGATAGCGAATGGCTTTTTTGAATTTTTTAATATTTTGATCGATTTTTTCGAGAAGATATACAAGAGTGACAAAAGCGTGATGCATATCCCCCGTACGCTCCCCTAATCGTACAAGGGTGAGAGTAAGAGAACCTACTTGATGATGATATTTTTCCAAAGCTTGTGAAAGAGAGATTCCTGCGTTGATATGTTCGGCTACATCCAAAAGCATGATCCGAAGGGATCTATTGGTAGTGTTTTGAGCTATGTCCAAGAGAGCCTGGTATAGAGGAATACCGGCATTTGTCATGACGGCCAATTGTTGAATGACGCCAATAAGATCTTGACGTTTTATCTTTACATTATGGAGGCGAACCAGACGAGATTGAATTTTTTTGATCCGCTCAGCTAACGGAGGAGGAATTTCATCTACACGAAGGATAATAGCGTTAGAATTTTTGAGTCTGGCCTTGCGTAGCGCCTCTTTTTTGTTTTGAGACTGCAACGTATAGGTAGTGGACTCTCCTTTATATAATACTTTTACTTTATAGTATGCCATCAAAGCCTCGTGACTCGTAAAACTTCATCGATAGTCGTGATACCGGAGGCCGCTTTGAGCAGTCCATCTTTTATCATAGGTTCAAAGCCTTTTTCCGTAGCTTTTTTCAAAATCTCTTCTTGTGAGTGCTTGTGCGCAATCATCGATGAGATCTCTTCGTCTATTTCAAGAATTTCACAAATCATCTCTCTACCTTTGTATCCCGTAAAATCACAGTGCTTGCATCCCTTTCCTTTGTAAAACTGATGATCTTTTGAAAGATATTTTTGGACGATATCACACGCTTTTGTATCGATTTGTACCGGGGCTTTACAATGGGGACAGAGTTTTCTTACAAGTCTTTGTGCCTCGATAGCCAATAGCGCTCCACTTATGAGATAAGGTTCTATTCCCATATCGATCATTCTATTTATGGAGCTTACGGCATCGTTGGTATGTAGTGTGGAGAGGACTAGATGGCCTGTGAGAGCCGCTTGGGTGGCGATACGCAGTGTCTCTTGATCCCGTATCTCACCTATCATCACGATATCTGGATCTTGTCTCAGGATCGCTCGCAAAGCTTTTGCGAAATCGAATCCTATTTTCGGATTGATTTGGACTTGTTGAATGAGATTGAGTTTGTACTCCACGGGATCTTCTACGGTTATGATTTTTTTCTCCACACTGCGAAGCATATTCAAGGCCCCATACAGTGTGGTCGATTTTCCGCTTCCTGTAGGTCCGGTGACGAGAATGATTCCATAAGGTTTTTTGATAGCTTTGGTAAATATAGAGAAATTTTTCTCGCTCATTCCCGCTTCTTCCAAAGGGATCAACGCTTTCGTTTTATCCAAAATACGCATTACTATAGATTCTCCTGTGACGATGGGAAGGGTGGAGACACGAAAGTCATACTCTTTGCCCATGATTTCTTGTGAAAATCTTCCATCTTGGGGATTGCGTTTTTCGGCAATGTCGAGATTGGCCAAAAGCTTGATACGTGAAGCAAGAGGTGGGTAGATATCTTTATCAAAAAGAAATTTTTCGGTCAAGATCCCATCGATCCTGGCTCGAACCAAACAGTTATGTTGTGTAGGTTCGATATGGATATCACTGGCTCTAGAAGATATACAAGAGTATATGATGGTATCGATGAGTTTCATAATAGCGCTCGAATCTTCTACGTCATCTCCACTGACCACTCCATTTTGCAAATCTTTTCGGATCTCTTGAATATACTCTTTTACATTGCCATTGATCTCTAGTTTATTGATTATATTTTCGATTTGTTGCTTGGGAGCTACGAGACGACGAAGGATAGAGTGAGGAAAAAGTCTTTGGATAGCGTCTTGTGCCTCTATATCCAAAGGATCGGCCATGACCACATCCACAAAGGTGCCGTTTTTATGGATGGGGATGGCAAGATATTTTCTTAAAAGATTGGATGTGATATTTTGTGTCAAACTAGGTTCTATGTCAAATGTGTCGAGATCGATATAATCTATATTCAAGAGCTTGGCAAAAGATTTGAGCACTTTTTCTTGAAGCGTAGATGGAAGTTCGTCCAACTCCAAAGGAGAGAGCTTGGCATAACGCAAAGCTTTTGTAAGCATATCCACAAGCTCTTCTTCTTCTATGATTTTTTGATGTATCAAGTAAGAAAGGGCTGTAGGATGAGTGGAGAGTTGTTTTGCAGATTGTGGCAAATGTTGTAAAATCAGATCGATTATTTTTCCCATAATTATTTATACCTATGAATTGTAGTAAGGTTGTGGTCTATCTCTTTGATGACCAAACGACGATTCTTTTTATCGAGCCACATTTCGTAGTTTTTATCTTGATCTTTGAAAAAATATGTAGGTCCAAGCTTCTTGTATTTTTTCTGAAAGAAAAGATCGAAAACTTTTGAAATCACGTAGTCCATTTTGGGAAAACGAAGACCTTGCAATCTTTTTTCGTCCATCAATATGGAAAAAAGAATATTTTTTTGTGCTATTATAGTGGAAAAGTATGTGCGATTGGTCCGTGACTGGGGAGTCTTTCCTAAAAAAAGCATTGCATATCCTACACGTCCTAAATAGTCGCTTTTCAAGCAGGAAAAGGCATACATGTTGACGAGATTTTCATTTTTTCTAAAAGAGTCAAAAAGTTTGAAGCCATTGTTGCATACCTTTTTGTACTCTTTGTCCTTATACTCTTTGACAAGATCTTCGATAGAGATGGATTGTGCGCTAGCGATGATCAGTAGAAAAAAGGGTAGAAGCCGTCTCATTTAAATTCCCCTTGGACCATTTGAATGTAGAGCTCTTTGACTCTTGGATCTTCAAGATACTCCAAATAGGCACGCAAAGCTTCCAGTGCTCTCTCTTTTTTTCCCATTTTATAAGCTGATTTGGCAAAAAGTATCCAGGTTTTAGGATCTGTTTTGTCAAATGTATTGGCTCTAAGGCTCCATTTTATCGCTTTGGCATATTGCTGCTTGATATAAAAAGTCTTGGCTATCAAAAGGGCGAGTTCTTTAGTGGGATGCTTGGAAAAGCTATCGATCAGTTCATCTATACTTTTATTCTCAGAAGAGATGCGTAGATGTGATGGACTGCTACTCTTATGGCTTTTCTTTATCGATTTTTTGGAAGGTTTGGTTTGGGAGAATACTTTTTTACGAGACTTTTCAAATGAGAGATTGTTTTCAAAACTGTAATCGGCCAATAAAAAACTGGGATTTGAAGAAGAGGCCAAGGAACTGCTTGAAAAAGTTTCTTGTGAAATAGTAGAAAATGCTTTATGTGGGATACTTGATGTACTACTTTGGACTGGTTGGCTATCGAAAAGAGTGGAAAAGTTATTGGATAGATAGTTCACGAGCCAACTGAGCCCAAAAGCGATAACAAAAACCACAACTCCTCCAGCCAAGAGCTTCAATTTTTTAAAAAACTGCTTGCTTCTATATCTTCGCCATTTTCTTTCTAGTTCTTGATACTTAGACATCGATATACCCCAGTTCGATTGCACTCATTTCCAAAAATTTCCTTTTGCCTTTTTTCCCGTTATAGTGGTATAAAATATCGAAATAGAGATATAAAAATCTGTCAATGGCTCCTAAATTTCCCTTGGTATATCGATAAATGAGACGATAATCCAAGTTATTTAGCAACAAGGAGGGCAAGAGGCTATGATTTATCAGTTTTTTTTGGATGTACTCTTTTGTATGAGTAAAGTCCAAAGAGGGAAATGTTAAAGATTTGAGAATCGCATTTTCAAAAGTAATGGAAGGAGGTTTGAAATCTTGGGAGGTGACCAAAAAAAGAGAAAGTTTGTCTCTTTTAGCCGATATTCGTAGACGCTCCAATGTGCGTGGATCGTAAAGTTCGGCTTCGTCTATGACAAAAGTTTGCTCGTCTCTTTTGAGCTTGTCAAAAATCTTTAAAAGATCGTCATCGCAAAAACCGGGAGAAAAATAAGAGACATTTGATCTAGAAATAGCAAAATGACGAAGGAGAGTGGATTTGCCACAACCAGGCTCTCCTTTTATGAGATATACTCCAGGCTCTTGCGATAACATGTGAATACTATCCAGTAGATGTTCAAAAGGGGGCAAGGCTATATATTGTTCTTGCAAAAAGGCCTCTTTTGCCGAGAGGAACTTTTTATTTATTGATTTTTTCATAGCCAAAACTCTGTAAATCTGATAAAGGCGTTTTGTTGTGGATGATTTTTGGTCGTAAAATGAACACAAGCTCAAATCTTTGATTATGTTTCTTTTTGCTTTTGAAAAGATTTCCAAAGAGTGGAATATCCTGTAGCACAGGTACACCATTGATCATAAAATTTTTAGTATTCGATATAAGACCTCCTAAAATCAGTGTAGCACCATCGTCCACTTTGACCACACTAGATATCTTTTTTTCACTTGTATCGGGGGCGATCATACGAAAGCCTGTTTTTGGATCTATAGTCCTGGTTGCATCTTCCGGATTTCTAAGCTCGGAGATGGAAGGATTGATACGTAAAATGATTTTACCATCTTTTGTGATCTGTGGTGTAATGTTGAGTAAAATCCCAACAAAAATGGAAGAGGGGGTATATGCCATTTCTCCTAAGTCGTTATTGTTTTTTATTGTAATTTGAGTAGGGACATTATAATTCAAGGTATCACCTACCGTAATGATGGCCGGCTGGTTGTTGAGTGTTAACACTTTTGGATTGGAAAGAGTGATGACATCACCACTTGTATGTAAAAAATTTATGATTCCGGATAGATGAAAAGAGGAGTTGATAATAGCCATAGCCGTAGTTGTGTAGTCTAGATTTTTAAAATTGGTTCCGGTACCGACACTTTGATATTGGTAGAGGGGGTTTGTGGGAGTGAATTGATTTTGATCATTGTATTTGCCATTGATAAGAAGACTGAATCTACTCCAATCTATTCCAGTCGTACTGTTTTTCTTGAGTACGACTGCATAGATAGAGACATCTATAAGTACTTCTTGATGAAGACGCTCCTCCATCTCTTGTAGATAGTTTGCCACTCTTGCGATCTGTTTTTTCGTTGCTGTTATCGTTACAAGTCCTGCATTTGGATTGACGATAGGCGGGGGAGCTTTGTATTCATCTTCTGGTCTGTTGAGCAGTTTTTCTATCTCCTGAGGGATTTTGCTCCAAAAATCGAATTCATCGGTAGCCTCTATCTTATTGATATCCCTTCCTTGAAAAACAGTGGTACCAGGAGTGTTGACTCCTCCACCACTACCACCTGTAGCATTGGTGGCAATCGCTCCCACATCTACTGAAGCATCGGTAGTGGTTTGACTTTTTCGTTTTGTAGTTACGTAGTCGAGCTTGAATGTTTTTGTCAAAAGATACCTAATTTTGAGGATATTGTTTTGCAATTGATAATCGAGGTTGTTCTCTTCAAGAAGAAAATGAAGCAACTGCTCTAAAGTGACATTAGTTAGATGTAATCTTTGTAAAGGAGTATCAAGAATCTTTTTGGCGTATTTATCTTTTATAAAAAGAGTCAGCTCACACTCCTGAGCCAGGTTATCTATATACTCTTTTATTTTTATACCAGGAGTACTATGAATGGTAAAAAGTCTATTTTCACATTTATTGAACCCAAAGAGAAAAGTACAAAGAAAAATTGCTATTATCCCTATTCTCATTATTGCTCCTATTTTATCAGCTTTTTTGTTCTTGGCAAGAAGAGTCTTATCTCATGATGCTTATATCGCAGAACCACCATTTTTTTCAAAGGATCGATACGTATCAATCGATAGTTACCTATTTTAGCACCTTTGGTATACCATCGGTTATTTATTTTTGCTCTATTATCGAACAATGCATATAAACGAAAAACGATTTTCTTTGGTGCTCTTTTTTTATAAATTTGAACTTTTTTCTTGATTTTCTTTTTCTGTACAGCTTTTGGTGGAATACGCCAAAAAGGGTCGGATATCGTAGTGATTTCTTCTTGACTGAGTCCTTGACGAGGGGCTTTGATAACTTCTATGAGATGATCTAGTTTAGAAAAGTCCACAGCTGCATACAATGAAGCTGTAAATCCAAAAACAATCAATAGTTTATGCCCCATACGGATACCTTTAATGTTGTTGTAAGAGGATGTGGTGTTTTGATTTGCAAATCATATATATCCACTATCAAGTCACTCTGTTCTATAGAATTGATATAGGATAAAATATTTTGGAACTCACCACTGCATTTGATTTCTATTTCGAGTACATGACCCAGGTTTTTCGTCACATCCAAAAAATTGTTGAGAATATAATGGATTTCTACATGATGGTTTTGAGCTTTATCGGCTAAAGAGTCTAAAAAATGGGCCCACTTCTTTTTGTTGTAGAGAAGATAGGAAAGTTCTTTTAGTTTCATATCAAGATAGTGCTCCGCTTGTATGATCTCTTGGAGTTTTTTTGTAAGATTTTCTAAGCGCTTGGATGCGAGCTTGATGGAGTATTGGGGATCCCCATGTACAGCGATACTCTTAAGGTATGCTCTATCTATTTCTATTTTCTGTAGAAGTCTGTCCCTTTCTGTTTTGGCTTCTTTCAAGATTTTTTCTCCTAAAGGGAAAAGATAACGATAGGAAAGAAAAAAGATTAAAGCGAAAATAGTGAGGTACAAAAGAACTTTTTCAGAACTCTTTCTAGATTCCAAGTAACTGTCCAACTGTTTTAAAACACTCATTTTCTTATCACTTTTATGGTAGATGTATAAAAACCGTTTGGAGTAGATTGATTGATCTCTTTCGTAGAAAGCTCATATCGATTCGATTTATGGTCGTAAATATCTTTGATGAATGAAGTGATCTTCTTTTCGTCGTCTGCAAGTATATGTAACGTGAAATTTTGTTCTTTCGCCTGAACGGCAGTGGTAAACAGTTTATGGTTGGAAAGATCCTTTGAAAGATCGGCCAAAGTTGCGGCTTTCAAAACATAATGAACCTTTTTATCATAAATAGCTTGTAGGATATTCTGTTTTTTTGAGAGCTTTTTCTCTTTTGTTTGAAGTTTTTCCTGGAGAGCATGAATACGTTTTTTGATGCTATTTAATTGAGATTCTATAAGAACTCGTTGCGTATGAATTTTTAGATACTCTTTTTTCAATAGAGCTATTTCATATTTGAGTTTGTACGCCATTACTAGAGTATATAGAGGATAGAGAGACGCAAGTAAAATAGCTACAATCAAAGCGGCTAATAGCTGGCCACTCGGCCTTTTGAACAGTGGAGGAGGACGTTCAAAAAGTGTGAAGTTTGGATATGTGTATGTTTTACTCTCTTTTGCTACAAGGTGCATCAATATATGAAGAGTGTTGGTATCGGGATTTTCTATCACACACCCATAATCGAAATCGAATGCAGAAGGATTCTTCCCCAAGTGAGTGTAGATATACTCTTCAATTCCTTTGATGAAACCTATTTGGGAGTGAAAAAATATTTTATCGATAATTTCGACTCGATAGGTACGTTTGAGATAGATAAGAATATCAGAAATTTCTAACAACATTTCGTTGAATATTTCGATATAAGGAGAAAAATCTTGGTCATTTTCTAAAATAAGGCCTTTTTCTTTCAAAAATTCCATCACTTCTAAAGCTGAAATTGAAAGGCCGGTTATTTGAGAGATTTTATGGGCTATATCTTCAAAAGAGAACCGAATGGATTTAGTATATACCAAATATCCCTCTGTATAAAGAGTTACGAATGCGTCATCTTTTTCAATGTAGATAAAAAAATGCGTACCCTCTTCTATAAGTTTTTGATGGTACAATGGAGTAAAAAGCAAAGGAGCGGGAAGGATACAATCTATATATCTATTTTTTTTGAGTAAATCTCCAAAAACTTTGAAGATATTTTTATCTTGTGTCACAAAAATATGGAAAGTCCTTTTGTTTGGATCGAAAGGGGGTACTTCATAATAACGAATTACATATCGTACCGCGGGGTCCAAATCGAGATTTTCATATGTTTGCAGTTCCAACAAGGAAGGAATGTCTTCTTCAGGAATATTCTTGCTTATATGTAAAGTGGTGAAAATGAACTCTTTATTATGCAAAAAGGATATTGTGAAGGGTTGCTTGGAAGGCAGGGTAGAGATAGAGCGCAATACTTTATCTTCGCATAATGTGAAAGAAGGCTCATAGGGGTGTATGCTCAACCATTTTTTATTACTTTTTTTTCTCAAAATAAACCCCACTGCATATAATATTAAATTATTTTGATGACTATTGTAACAATGGGGAGCTTAAATAAGTATAAAATAACAAAAACTTATTTAAGTCTCTTTTCAAGAAAATTAAAAAATATAACCTATCTTTTCCATCTCTTTTTTACTTTTAGTCCATCCTTTTTTGACAACCACGAAAAGATTTAAAAATATCTTCTTTCCACTGAACGCTTCTAGAAGTTTTCTAGCATCTTTTCCGATTCTTTTGATCGTCTCTCCACCTTTTCCTATGATGATACCTTTTTGTGAAGGCTTTTCTACCACTATCATCGCATAGACTTTATCCATAGTGGGAGTCTCTTCTATTTTTTCTATTATGACATCTGTCTCGTAAGGGATCTCGTCGCTTAGATTTTCAAAAATCGCTTCTCTGATGAGTTCTTTGTAGATATCTCGGATGTTTTCGGTAGTGAGAAGTTCGGGATCGTAGTAGTAGGGATGTTCGGGAAGATATTTGACGATGGCATCGAGCAGCGCCTCTTTGCCGATATTTTTTTTGACGGATACCGGCACCAGCTCCAAAAATCGATCTTGATACTTTTGGTACGCGGCTATCTTTTTGAGTAGCTCCTCGTTGCTCACCATATCTATTTTGGTGAGTACCAAAATATGGGGGCGATTTTTGGCGAGCTCCAAAAATTTTTCATAATGAGTGACAGGATCGGTCACTGGAGCCAAAAAGAGAATCAAGTCACAATCACCGATCGCTTTGAGGGCCTCTTCGAGCATAAATTTATTGAGCAGCCGCTCCTTTTCATGCAGACCCGGAGTGTCGATGAAGATGATTTGGGCGTTTTTGTGCATCACGATGGCATAGAGTCGTTTTCGGGTAGCTTGCGCTTTGTGGCTGACCATCGCTATCTTTTCACCCAGTAGCCAGTTGAGCAGCGTACTTTTACCGGCGTTGGGGCGCCCGATCAGGGCGACATATCCGGCTTTTGTAGGTTCAGTCATCTCTTTCCTTATAAGATATATTTGGCCAAATCTTCGTTTTCTATCACTTCGCCCAGGCGCTCATCCACATAGGCTTTGTCGATGGTGATAGTCTCACCCTTGTGCTCGTCCGCTTCGAAGCTGATCTCTTCGAGCAGATTTTCCACTACGGTATGCAAGCGTCTAGCACCGATATCTTCTATCTTTTGGTTGGCGCTGTGGGCATATTTGGCGATGGCTCGCAAGGCATCGTCGGTAAATTCCAATTTCACGCCTTCTACGCCAAGAAGCGCTTGGTATTGCTTGATCAGCGAGTTTTTGGTCATCGTGAGGATCTTGTAGAGTGCCTTTTCATCCAAAGAATCTAGCTCCACTCTAAGGGGAAATCGACCTTGAAGTTCTGGTATCAGATCACTTGGTTTGCTCAAGTGGAAGGCGCCGGCTGCGATAAAAAGGATATGGTCTGTTTTGACCGGTCCCCATTTGGTGCTTACGGTACTGCCTTCCACGATAGGGAGCAGATCTCGCTGTACCCCCTCTTTGCTAGGGTCCTGACGGCCCTGGGAGGAGCTCGATACCGCTACCTTGTCGATCTCGTCTATGAAGATGATTCCCTCTTCCTGAGCTTTTTGAAGCGCTTCTTGCTTGATCTGCTCCATATCGAGTAGATTTTCGCTCGCTTCGTTTTTGAGAAGCTCTTTGGCCTCCTTGACTGTGACCTCTTTTTTGATCCGCTCTTTGTTGAGTCCAAGAGTAAAGATTTTGGTGATGGATTCTTGTGCTTTGGCCAGCTCTGGTGGCAGGTTGCTGTCGTCTAGGCTCAGACTGTTTTTGGGTAGCTCTATTTCGATTTTGAGATCATTCAACTCTCCATCTAAGAGCCGTTTTTTCATTTTCTCAAAACTTTTTTGATACTCCGCTTTTTTCTCTTCGCTGGCCATCTTGGGAAGAGGTGGCAGAAGTTTTTCCAAGATCTTTTTTGTCACATACTCCTCGATCGCCTCTTTGTTGCGCTCTTTGTGGATCTCTTTGACCAGCACCAATGCATTGGCTACCAGGTCTCGCACCATCGACTCCACATCTCGTCCCACGAAGCCAACTTCTGTATATTTGCTCGCCTCCACTTTGACAAAAGGTAGATCCAAAGATTTGGCCAAACGTCTGGCGATTTCGGTTTTACCTACCCCAGTACTTCCTATCATGAGGATATTTTTGGGTGTGATCTCGTCTTGAAGCTCTTTGGGCAGTTTCATTCGCCTATAGCGGTTGCGAAGAGCGATAGCGATCACTTTTTTGGCATCTTTTTGGCCGATGATATATTCGTCCAGATATTGGACGATCTGCTTAGGTGTAAGATCCATCACTCCTCCAAAGTTAAAAGCTTGATATTGTCATTGGTATAGATACAAAGTTCCGCGGCGATTTTCAAAGACTCCTCTACGAGGGCTTTGGCATCCAGATTGGCATGCTTGTCCAAAGCTCTGGCAGCACTTAGAGCGAAGTTGCCGCCACTGCCGATGGCCGCGATCTTGCCATCTTCCGGCTCCACCACGTCGCCGTTGCCACTGAGGATGAA